>ERZ772874.782-NODE-782-length-17219-cov-29.413540_pt1 | contig 17219 bp, 20 predicted proteins | sample MGYA00580586_ERZ772874 | MGnify/ENA primary metagenome ERZ772874 (study PRJEB29015, sample SAMEA2737952) | human oral metagenome | biome: human oral; feature: human-associated habitat; material: dental | place: China | collected 2154 ... | reverse complement strand
ATTTATTTTAAAAAAATTATTTTTTTAAACAGGCAATAAAAAGGCCGTCTGAATATTGCTACATGTTCAGACGGCCTAAATTTATTTTACTCTGCCAGTTCTACTTGTTCATGCCCCATCAATTCCTGCCCCACTCCGGCAAGCAGGTTCAGATAACGCTCATACTGCTTGAGCATATCGGCAATCAATTCTTTTTGCGTCATATATTGCACATCGTATCTATCGCGCCCATCTGAGAAATACGTCAACGGTATGAACGTTGCCGCATATTTGAAATGAGGCAGACCGTCTTCGCGAATCAACTGGTCGGTAATTTCCCGCTTTACGGATTTAATCCCATAGACAAAATCCCTTACCGTCCCTTTATGTACCACCAGCTCCACCGACGGCTCATCCTGTTGCAACAGGCAACGAATTTCTACGTCCATATTGTATTTTTCGGTCAATTCGTCTTTCAATTCCTGCATTGCCGGAAGCGCCGTATTTTTCATAAATTTGATGATATCGACTTCCTGCGTCTGATTCATCATTTGGCCAAGGCGTTCCCTCCAATGATCGCCCGACCAGAAAATACTGCCCGGATTGACGGCGGTTGCAAAACATTTGGCATCGTTGTTCAGGGCTTTCCACAAAGAAACCATCATAAAAATCATCAACACAGCAAACGGCAGAGACGCAATCAGAGTCATGGTTTGCAAGATGGGCAAACTGCCGGCACCCAGCAATACAATGGCCACAGCCGAAATCAACACACCCCACATAACATCATAGTGTTATACAACAATAAAGACCGTCTGAAACACGATTGTTTCAGACGGTCTTTACATTCAAATCAGTTAATCAGTCTGCTTCCTGATTCAACTGCTTCTTCAGCTTCCTCATCGCCTGTCGGCGGCGTTTCCATCAAATCAGGCAACACCAGCTCGCCCAATTCAGTCAGCGGCGGTAATTCTTCCAAACTTTCCAAACGCAAATCGCTTAAGAATGTTGCCGTCGTCGCCCACAAAGCCGGACGGCCGACAGAATCACGGTGGCCGATGACTTCAATCCAGCCTCTATCCTGCAAGGTTTGCATGACATTTTGCGACACCGCTACGCCGCGTATACCTTCGATATCGCCACGCGTTACCGGTTGCTGATAGGCAATAATCGCCAGCGTTTCCATCACGGCGCGGGAATAACGCGGCGCGCGCTGCTCTTGCAGGCTGCCCAGTCGTTCAAACGCGGCTTGGGCGATTTGGAAGCGCCAGCCCTCATGGGTATGCACCAGTTGCAAAGCCCTGCCCTGCCAGCGGGCCTTCAGTTGCGCCAACACGTCAATCAGCTTGTCTTGCGACAACGGCGGCACGCACAATTCGCGCATGGTTTTCTCGTTTAGGGGTTCGACTTGCGTCAACAGCGCCGCTTCAATCAGCGCATCGGGAGAAAGTTTTTCAGTCATAATAAAATCAATGTTCAGACGGCATAAACAGCCAAAGGCCGTCTGAAAGACAATATGGTCAACGGTTTGTTACGCGCTCAAATGCGCTTTCAGTTTTTCTTCGTCCAAAAACCAATGGCAGATTTCGGTATCGCCATCCAGCAAAACAGGCACCAGCTCATTGTACTTTTCTTCTAAAACCGGATCTTCATCAACATCGACAATATCCAGCTCAAATCCAAACTGCTCCTGATAAGGCTTTAATTGTTCGCGCATTTTGTGGCACAGGCTGCAATACTCCCGAAACATCAAGGTCAGTTTCATGGCGGTTACTCTCGGAGGGACAAAAGCGGCCATTGTATAGCAAAATGCCTCCAAACCATACAGGCATGACAAAGGCCGTCTGAACAGGCGTGAAACGAAATCAAGGATTTCTGTCACGCCTTCAGACGGCCTTTGTGTACATTCTAAAATTAAGACTGAACGTTGATACCGGCAGTCACGGTATTTTGGGCACTGCTTGCAGTCAAAAATGACGCTGCCAATTCGCCGCAACAACCGCAACAAGTCGCCACACCTAATTGAGCCTGCAAATCGCTCATGGTGGTTGCACCGGCGGCGATAGTCTCTTTGATGTCGTGGTCAGTAATGGCATTGCAGATGCATACGAACATGATGTGCTCCAATTATTTTGTTACTCTCTGTAATTGAGAGTAGGATTTATTCTTAAACGTAAATATAAATAAAAACGGTTTGCATTGCAATATTGACACAGCCCTTTTACTTTGAAATTTTTCTATGAAATTTTATATTTTGATTGATATTTTATAATTTTAAAATTTGATAAGCTTTCAGACGGCCTCAATAACAAAAAGCGGCATTTTCGAGATGCCGCCTTTATTTATGAACGGGAATGGTGTTCATCGACCATGTTTTTCAAACGGATATTGGCAACATGGGTATAAATCTGCGTGGTATTGATATCGGAATGTCCCAACATCATCTGGACTGAGCGCAAATCGACGCCGTGATTGACCAAATGCGTGGCAAAAGCATGACGCAAGCCGTGCGGACTGAGCGAAGCAATCCCAGCCGCTTCGGCATATTCTTTGACTATCATCCATGCAAGCTGACGGCTGATGCCGCTGCGTTTTTGGCTGACAAACACTTCGTCGCAGATTTTATTTTTCAGCAACAATGGGCGCGATTCGTTGCAATAGCGTTCCACCCAATATGCCGCTTCCTGTCCCAATGGAACCAGACGCAATTTGTCGCCCTTACCTATGGTGCGGATACTGCCGCGATGTAAATCGATATCACTGAGCGTCAATTTGACGGCTTCGGTCACGCGCAAGCCTGTTGCATACATGACTTCGAGCAAGGCTTTGTCGCGCAGTCCGTGCGGCGTTTCCACATCCGGCGCAGCCAGCAGCGCGTCGATTTGGGCTTCGGTAATCAGCGTTGGCAGTTTGCGTTCCGATTTCGGCGCTTTGAGAAAACGGGTGGGATTGTCTGCTCTTTGGCCCGTTTCTTCCAGCCAGCCGTACATGCGCTTGCAAGCCGACAATGCCCGCGCTTGGGACGTGCTTTTTTCCCCCTCCGCATACACGGCATCAGACAGGGCAAACTCATCGGCACTCAACCAATCCTGCCCGCCCTCGGCCAACCGCGCGGCAACTTTGACCAAATCACGGCGGTAACTTTGCAGCGTATTGTGGCTGAGCCTGTCTTGCAGCCAAAGGGATTCAAGCAGCTTGTCTATTAAATCGTCCATATTCATCAAACTGTATTGAAAGGCCGTCTGAACGGCATGACTTTACATCCGTTCAGACGGCCTTAGGTTTTCAAAGCCCTATTAAGAGGCTTGAGAAATTGTATCCAACACTTCCTGCGCGTGTCCGGCCACTTTGACTTTGCGCCATTCATGGGCGATTTCGCCGTTTTCGTCCAGCACAAATGTACTGCGCTCGATGCCGAGGGATTCTTTGCCGTAAAGCTTTTTCAGCTTGATCACGTCAAACAGTTTGCAGACGGTTTCTTCTTTGTCGCTCAACAATTCAAACTGGAAGCCTTGTTTGGTGCAGAAATTCTGATGCGATTTGACACCGTCGCGCGAAATGCCGACAACGGTATAGCCCAATGCTTTGAATTGTTCCAATCGGGCATTGAAATCCAAGCCTTCGGTGGTACAGCCGGGCGTGCTGTCTTTAGGATAAAAATAGACAACCAACGGCAAATGTTCGGCAGAGTTAAAATCGCTGCCGGAAGAAGATGGGAGTGTGAATTGATATTTTGACATATTATTCCTTTCAGACGGCCTAAACCTAGCCTGCATTTATTTTTCGCTTAAATTCAAATAACTGCGCGTACCTTGAAAATCTTCCAATGCGCGCAACAAAAGCTGGAAGTGGTCGTCATTGCCGGCCAGATCCAACTCATCGGCATTGACAGTCAACAAAGGCGCGCTTTGATACAAATGGAAAAAATGGCTGTATTCGTCATGCACCCGTCCCAAATAGCCTTCGGGGAACAAGCTGATAATGCCTTCGTGACGTTTTTGCAGGCGTTTACGGTTGTTTTCGACGGCGGTTTGCAGATAAATCACCACATCGGGCTCCGCGTATTGCGGCAGAATGCGTTGCTTCATATCGGCAAAAAGCTGCTGCTCGTCATCATTCAAAACGATAGGTGTAAAAATACGGTCTTTTTCCGGCAGAAAATCAGCCACAACCATTCCGCCTTGCGCGCATTGGTCTTCAATAATATTCACGCTTTCAGCGCGGCGCGTTAGGAAGAAAAGCTCGGCAGCCAAGCCATTATTGGAAACATTGCTGTAAAACTTCATGAGAAACGGATTGTGATCCGGATTCTCCGACAACAGCAACGCGCTGAAATGCTCTGCCAAGCGGCGGCTCAAAGCGGTCTTGCCACTACCGATGGCGCCTTCGACAACAATATAACGAGGATTCATAGTAACTCTTTGTAATGTGTTTCCCAACAATATTTTATAGTAAAAAAGGCGTGTCCAACACGCCCTTTCTTGTTTTAGTCCGTTTTTCAGACGGCCTTTATTCTTTCAACAGGCGAATACCCTGCCCGCTCAAAACCTGAGCCAAATCAGCCGCACGGCCATGCTCGCCCAACTCGAAATCCGGAAAGATTTCAGCCAGCGGCAACATAACGAAACTGCGCTCATGCGCGCGCGGATGCGGCAAAGTCAGATGCGGGTCATCACTGCGGATACCGTCAAAATCGATGATGTCCAAATCCAAGGTGCGCGGTGCATTACGGAAAGAACGTTCGCGCCCAAATTCAGCCTCGATGCGGTTTAACTCTGCCAACAGCGCCACGCCGTCCAATGATGTTTTCACGGTACAAACGGCGTTCACAAAATCGGGCTGATCGTCATAGCCGACCGGTGCAGTCAGATACAGGGAAGAAGCCTTTTCGAGCCGGATATGCGGATGCGCGTCCAATTCGGCCAATGCAGCGCAAACCTGTTCGGCAGGATTGGCGAGATTACTGCCCAAAGCGATAACGGCAAAATGCGGATACATTTCAGACAGCCTCGTTTAAAACGGCAGCGTTTTGGTTTTAGCAAGGAAAACAATCGTGGCAACACACGACATGGACAAAACGTAGACAATATAGAATTTCGGCGAACGCGGACGCGAACGCATCATAATCATGCCCAATACAATATAAACCAGCAAAAGCAAGATTTTCATGCCGAGCCACGGCGCATTGAACGGTGAAAAATGGGTAATCTTCATCAGCCACAAGCCGGTAAACAGCAACATGGTGTCGTTCAAATGCGGCATGGCTTTCCAAATGCCTGCCAACGGCTTCTCAGGATGACGCCAGAGCAGGAAAAAACGAATGTTGAACAACAGGATGGTGATGGCAACGAAAATCTGATGGCTGTATTTTACAAACAGATATTGCATGGCAGTTTCTTATGTTGAGAGTTGAAAAACAAAGCAGCTATTTTACCGCAAACATCTATTTCTGACGCAACTTTTCAATTGCCAGCAGATAGGGCGGCGCATTACGGCGGTTGACAAAGCCATAGCGTAACACGGCAAAGGCTTCCTGCGGCAAAGTTTCCGCCCATTGCACAATCGCTTCAGCCTCTATTCGGCCGGCTTCATGTCCCGGATACAATACCGCCACGGCAAGCCCGCCCTCTTTCAACAAACCCAAAGTATCCGTCAGCGCACGGATACTGCTTGCCGCTTCAGTTGTACAGCTTTTATCGCCACCCGGCAGCCAACCGAAATTAAATACTGCGGCATCTAAAGGCTCGTCGATATAAGATAAAAGGTTTTCATGGCCGTCATGTATCAGGACAACTCGGCCATCTACGTCATTTTCTTTCAGACGGCCTTGAGTCTGCATTAATGCTTTAGATTGCACATCAAACGCCCACACCCTACCCGTCTCGCCAACCGACTGCGCCAACAGCAAAGTATCATGCCCATTTCCAGCCGTCGCATCCAAAGCGCGGCCGCCTGCTTTTAAGGCTTGTCGTAACAGGGAGTGTGCAAAGGGAAGAATGTTTTCAAGCAGCATGATAAAGGTCGTCTGAAAATAAAAATACCCTACCGCAAAAGCGGTAAGGTATTGAAAAACAGGAATGCGTTACATCATTTATTCGGCAGATTGTTGCGCAGTCTCAACTTGAACCGGAGCAGCTGCGGCAGCGGCTTGAGGTTGCTTGTTTTCGTGTTGCAGGCTGACTGCGCGTGCAGGAACGATTGTTGAGATAGCGTGTTTGTAAACCATTTGAGTGACGGAAGTATTACGCAGCAGAACAACGTACTGGTCGAATGATTCCACTTGGCCTTGCAGCTTGATGCCGTTTACCAAGTAGATCGAAACCGGAACGTGCTCTTTACGCAACGCATTCAAAAAAGGATCTTGTAACATTTGTCCTTTAGCTGTCATATTCTTGAGCTCCATTATTATGATTGTAAAGACGCCAAAATCGGCGTTTGATGGGATTGTAGCCCCGAATAGGATAAATTACCAACTATTTTTTTCTATCACACCGTTTAGGAATCCAGCAATAAGGGAACTTCCCGTCAAACCGACTGTTTCATTTCCATATTCACAACAATCCCAAACTCAAATTTGATGTTTTTTAAATTCGGTATTATGTAGCAGTTGCACAAAGATTTAACCGATTAAAGACCTTAAAATCCCTATTGAAATTTTAACTCGATAGGGATTTTTATTATGACACAAAAGCTGCTGAAACACGAGTTAGTGGAACGCCTATTAAAGCCAAAAGAAAAACAAGATGAGCTGACGGTGCAAATGCAGTGTTTGTCACAAGAGATTAACGCATTAACTCAACCTTATATGCCGAAAGAACCAAAACCACAGCCCTTGATTATGATGCGATTGGTCGCTCAAGTCTTACGTGAAAATCCAGATTGGATGTTTTGTGGGGAGATTGCTGAAAAGACCTTAGCATTGTTGGGAAAACCACAATTTGTTGATATGGGCGATAAGCACTATAAAACAGCCAATCGAATACTGGTTAAATTGCGTAAAAGAGGAATCGTGGAAAATGGGTTGAAGTTTTGGCGGTTAAAGCCATTAAAATAGTGGTAGAGATACCACTATTTTGCTTTCTTTGTCAGTAAATGCCATAATATAGTAATAAGAATATGTTTATGTCTTGTTCATTATGGTATAGTTAACTAGAAAAATTTTGATAACCAAATAATTATTTAATTATGACAACAAATGTATTTAGTATCATCCCTTCCCATAAAATTATGGCTTGCGACTCTCGTTGGTCTTATGAAACTGACAAATTTCTTTATTACATTGACGATTCAGGGTATGATAAAATCATTTTTAATGGAGTAATAGTTGCTGTTTTCGCAGGGAAAGCTAATGTAATAGAACTATTCAAAAAATGGATTAGTAGTGGATGTAAGGATACTATACCAAATCCAAATGGTATAAGCATAATTGCTTATAACACATTAACAGATGAGCCTTTTACAAGGAATCACAGCTTCACATATCCATCAAACAAAAATCCTCAAGTTTTATTTTCAGGCTCTGGTGCATTTGATGCTATGAGAAGCTGGGAAAAATGCAACGATTGCATAAAATCTGTTGAAAATGCTTGTTTGACTGATGTATATACTGGTGGCTCAGTCAAGTTTTTGAATGTGTTATCGCTTGAACATAATATATTAAATGAACAAACTCAGTTATCTGATTTATTTGATCTGCTAAAAGAAAGAGGATTTGTTATGAGAAAACATGCAAAACAGTTGAATACTATAGCAGAACCGATTAAAACTGCTATGAATGACCCAGAAATTTTAAAAGATGTAAATGTATTCTCATCAGGAGAAGCATCTTTTGAGGCTCCAGCACCTGAAGCAATGATTGAATGGCAAGAGAATGAAATTCAAGAATTGTTAGATTTTTTTCAATCTTGCAATAAATAGTGTTTATTATAGATAAAATACTAAATAGCGGTAGAAATACCGCTATTTAGTATCCTTGCTCAAGTGTTCTCAATCGCCAATGTTGTGAGTTATCTATTAAGCATTTTTCCACTAACGATTTATACTTTAAATAGTTTAATGTACAAGCAATCGTTTGTGATTGTTTATACGGTATGACTTCTTCAATCTCTTGCCCATCTAACTTCATCGCTAGATATGTAATCTCCTTCACACTTAACCATTTTGAAGGCTCTTGTTTTAGTACCTGAGCAATCAACTGTTGAGGTGAAGTTTGGAAGCGAAGATTTCTAAATTTGGGGTTTGAAGGTAAAGGCTGTTCTTCCCGACCTTTTGCGTGATTTAATGCCACATGATAGTCTGAAATCTTCCAATCAAGATCTTTTAATTCTTTATGGAGTTGTTTGATTTTCGCTGTAATTTCTTTCTTTTCGGTTTCAATTTCTTCAATCGCTTCTTCAAGCGCATTTTCCAAAGTTGATTTTTGTTTTGTCATTGACTATTCTTACCTTTCGTACATAAAAGATAAGAAAATGTAGCAGAAACAACAAATTAAATCTTTGTGCAACTGCTACATAATACCGTTTAAATTCGGCAAGCCCTATCGAAAATATGCCATAAAGCTCTAACAAGCTGTTTTTCATTATAAAAAGGCCGTCTGAAATTGTTCAGACGGCCTTTGTGTTTATTTGCTGAATTGTTTTTTCACGCTGACTTTGGTTTTCTTCTTGAAGCGGTTTTTCTCTTCCTTGCGGCCTTCGCGTTTCTCAATACGGTTGCTCAGACTAACACGGCGCAGCGGTTTTTTCTTCGGTTTATCTTCCGCATTTTCATACGGGTTTTCCGAAACATTGTATTGAATTCTGAGCGGCGTACCTTGCAGATTGAAGGCTTTGCGGAATGTTTGGGTCAAATAGCGCGTGTAGCTGTCTGAAATGGCTTGCAGCGAATTGCCGTGTACCACAATCACCGGCGGATTCATGCCGCCTTGGTGGGCATAACGCATTTTCGGACGCACCAAGCCAGCACGCGGCGGCTGTTGACGCTCAATCGCGCTTTGCAGGACACGCGTGATTTTCGGCGTCGGCATCTTAATCATTGCCGCGTTGTAGGCAGCCTGAATGCTTTCAAACAAACCGTCTATACCGCGCTCTTTCAACGCAGAAATAAAGTGGAACTTAGCAAAATCAAGGAAATACAGTTTGCGGTTGATATCGCGTTTCACTTGCTCGCGGCGCTCTTCACTGATGCCGTCCCATTTATTGACCGCCACCACCAAGGCACGACCTACTTCCAAAGCAAAACCCGCAATCGTCGCATCTTGGTCGGCGATATCTTGTTGCGCGTCCAATACCAAGACGGCAACATTTGCCGCTTCAACCGCCTGCATGGCTTTGATAACGGAGAACTTTTCCACCGCCTCATCCACTTTGCCGCGACGGCGCACACCTGCGGTATCGATGATGGTAAACGGTTTGCCTTCACGTTCAAAATCGATGTGGATACTGTCGCGCGTCGTGCCTGCCATATCGAAAGCAATCACGCGCTCTTCGCCGAGGATGGCGTTTACCAAGGTCGATTTACCGACATTTGGGCGGCCGATTACAGCAAAAACAGGATGTTTGGCTTCTTCCTCTTCCTTTTCAGGCTCAGGGAATGTTTCCAAAATATCTTCAATCAGATAATACACGCCATCGCCGTGCGCACCTGAAATCACATAAGGGTCGCCAAGGGCAAGTTCGTAGAACTCGGCGGCAAGCACGGCCCTATTGCCGCCCTCGCCTTTATTCACAGCCAAATAAACGGGGTGTGGGCTTTGGCGCAAACGGTCGGCAATGATTTTGTCTTGCGGCGTCAAACCGGTGCGGCCGTCCACCAAAAACACAACCGCATCGGCTTCATCGACAGCCTGCAAGGTTTGTTTTGCCATTTCGTGCAAAATGCCGCTATCGACAACCGGCTCAAAACCGCCGGTATCGATGACCAAATAAGGTTTGCTGCCGACTTTGCCATGACCGTAATGTCGGTCACGCGTCAGGCCGGGTAAGTCATGCACGAGCGCGTCTTTGGTGCGCGTCAAACGGTTGAATAAAGTAGATTTGCCGACATTGGGACGGCCGACAAGCGCGATGGTTGGTTTCATAATTGAATCTTTCTGTGTCAAGTGCCGCCTAAAAACGGGAGCGGAACACAAGCAGGTGTTTTAAAAACACGGTTGATAAGGATAAGTGTAGGCCGTCTGAAAAGTCATTGCAACTTCAGACGGCCTTGATTTCAAACAAACTTATTTCAAGCTGTCGATTTTCATTTGCAGCAATTCGCGGCCTACTGCGGTTTGCGGCATTTTGCTCAAAGCAGCTTCGTAACTTTGTACGGCTTCTTTGGTTTTATTTTGAGCAACGTAAACATCGCCTTTGGTTTCCAGCATCAAAGGCTCGAAATCAGCCTCAACCTGAGTATTCAGGGCATTGATGGCGGCATCGTATTTTTTCTGCTGCAACAGGACAACGCCCAAACGCTGGGCTGCCAAAGCTTGAACCAACGGTGCGTTTTGGTTTTTCAGTACCCAATTCAAATGACCTTCCGCCACATCATAACGGCCGGCATCAAACTCGGTCGCCGCTACCATCAAAGTAGCTTGGGCTGTCGAAATAGAATCAGGATAGTTTTTTTGCAATTCGGCCAAATCAGCGTTGATGGCTTTAGGGTCGGTTTTTTGCTGCGCCTTTTCCACCATTTGCGCCAATACGGCGGCAGCTTCCTGATCTTTTGAAGCTTTTTGGCCTTGGTAAATGGTGTAACCCAAATACCCCAAAGCCGCCACGATCAGCAAGGCAAAAATCCAACGGCCGGTTTTTTTCCAAAAATATTTAAAGTTGTCTAACTCTTGTTGTTCTTCCAAATGGGCTGCCATTTATGCGTTCTTCCATTGTTGTAAAGTGTCTGTCAAATCAGCGGCGGCAACGGTTTGTTGTTCGTGTTTGCCCTGCATATCTTTCAGGGTAACCGTACCGTTTGCCAGCTCATCCTGAGCCACAATCAGGGCAAAGCGTGCGCCACTGTTGTCTGCTTTTTTCATTTGCGCTTTCAGGCTCTGATAGCCGGAATGCTGCATCACATTGAAACCTTGGGCGCGCAAGGCTTGCGTGTATTTCATCACCTGCAAGTCCGCACCTTCACCTTGGTGCATTGCATAGACATCAGGCGCAGCGTTCACTTCCAGCGAACCGTATTCGCTCACCAAAAGCAGCAGGCGCTCAATACCCATCGCAAAGCCGATAGACGGCGCAGGCTTACCGCCAAGCTCTTCAATCAAACCATCGTAACGGCCGCCACCGCACACAGTCGCCTGCGCGCCGAGTTTGTCGGTCGTCCACTCAAAAACTGTCTGATTGTAGTAATCCAAACCACGGACCAAGCGCGGATTTTCAATATATTGGATACCCAAACCGTCCAACATCGCCTTGAAGCGTGCATAGTGGTTTTGCGAAGCCTCGCCCAAGTAATCCACCAGACGCGGCGCTGCATTGCAGATTTCCTGCAAATCAGGGTTTTTCGTATCCAAAACGCGCAAAGGATTGGTTTTCAGACGGCGTTTGCTGTCTTCATCCAATTGCGCCTCATAGCGGGTCAAATATTCAACCAATGCCGCACGGTGTGCCGCGCGTTCCTCACGGTTGCCCAAGCTGTTGATTTCCAAAGTCAGGTATTCGCGAATACCCAATTTTTCCCACAAGTCGGCAGACATCGCGATGATTTCCGCATCAATATCCGGCCCTTCAAAACCCAAAGCCTCGATACCAACCTGATGGAACTGACGATAACGGCCTTTTTGCGGACGCTCGCGACGGAACATCGGCCCCATATACCACAGCTTTTGCGGGCTGTTGTACAGAAGGTTGTGTTCGACCACAGCACGCAGACAAGAAGCCGTACCTTCAGGACGCAGGCTCAAACTCAAAGAATCGTTTGAATCGGAGAAGGTGTACATTTCCTTGCCGACCACATCGGTTTCCTCGCCGATAGAGCGGACAAACAAACCGGTTTGCTCGACAATCGGCGTACGGATTTGCTGGTAGCCGTAAGCGCGTGTCCAACGGCCGACCGTATCTTCAAACGCCTGCCAAAACGCAGCCGTCAGTTTGAAATCTTTTTGTTCGACAGGTAAAAGGTCGTTCATACCTTTTACAGATTGAATTTTTTGTGCCATTTCAATATGGGATAAGCGAAAATCAAATAGTTGGGCATTATAGCTGATTTTTAAGGGTTTGTGAGGTTGGGAACAAATCAAAAGGCCGTCTGAAAATCGGTTTTCGCATTCAGACGGCCTTCGGTTTTAAACAGGTTTACCTTGCTGTTACCGTTTTGGTGGCGGCGATTTTTTCATCGGCATAGTGCACCACATCTTTGATGACTTGTTTTTGTACGGCGGAAATCAGGGTTTGCATATAGCCATAGTCGGGCTTGCCGTTTTTAGATGGCAGGAAAACGGTATCTGTTTGAATTTTCTTATTGCTGATACTGTCTCCCCAAGAATATTTATGACCTAAATTCCGTTCAATACAGGAAATGATGCACAATTGATTTAGCTTGCTGGCTTCTTCCTTTTCCTTCAAATATAAACATAAATTATGACTGTCGTTAGAATAAAAATCTTCTGCCTGATAGGTAACAACAAATGTCTTTCCACCAATAAAAATACAGTTACCCTTATCTATCAGATTTTCTCTGTGGGAAATATAAGAGCTAACCGCGTTATTCTCTCGGCTTGCTGACAAATAAGGCGTATTACCACTGTTTGGTGTTACATCGCGAGAAAGGATATTGTTTGTATTTTTCACCGTAAACAAATCCACAACCTTATATTCGATGAACGTGATTTCTCTATTTTCCAACGCCTCCAACGCTCGCACCTCTTCCGTCGTCAGCGTGTAGTCTTTCAGCCCTGCGGCTGAAAGGTAGGCTTCCAGCTCGGCGGAACGCCGAGCTTCCAGCTCGGCCACGAAATTTTCCATAAAGTCAAGGTGTAAATTGCCATTTTGAACTGGGAGTTGGCATTTGACATTTTTTAGTTCAGATACTTTGAAACTTGAGCTTCCCCATGAAAACGAACTGAACGCCTTAGACATTACAGGCAGGATAAATTGGGCATTTCTTCCGTTGAATTTCCTGAATTTGGCTTTCATAATTTTGATTTTATCACCCGTAAAATACGGTTTCTTTTGATAAAACATAGTTGCCGTATCTTGTCCGAAAGAAATTGTATTCCCATCGTTTAAAAATTCAGGCGATTCGTCGATAAATCCTTTTATACCGTTATTCAAAGCTGTTCGAACAACATACGGATACTGCCCTGCCTCCAATACTTGGACTTTGTTGGCATCAAAGCGTTTTTTAGACGTATGAAATTCAAACAAATCCCCAATCAAAAATTCCCCCCACTCGACCGCTTCCAACATCTCGGTCAAGCGGGCATCTACTTTCCCAGCGTGTTGTTCTGTCCGCTTCCACGTTTTAACAAGTTGGAAACTTCCCAAGCCAAATAATCGCTGACGGTTTTTTTGAAGTCGTCTAGCGTCGGTTTGGTGTCTATCGGAGCGGTTTGGTTCCAGTCTGCGCCGTTTTTCGGGTCGATGGTGCCTTCGTAGTATTCTTTTTCGCTGAATATGTTGAGTTTCTTTTTGCCGAAACGCACCAGTTGCACCAGTTCTTCATAGCGTCCACGCGCATTGCCCGTGTCTTTCAAATTGTTGCTGGCTTTTTTGCGGTTGGTACGGGTATAACCGTCATTTGAAAAATCGATAAATTTAACAGTTTCGTCTTTCTCATGCGGTTCACCTACTTTGAAAACATAAATATTGGTTTGCACGCTGGATTTACCAATAAATAAATCAAGAGGCATTTTTATGCTAGCAAGCAGAGTATTGTTTTGCAGAATCCGCCTGTTAATTTCTCGGGCTTTTCCTGAACCTGCGGAATTTTGAATAATGATGGCGGCGTAGCCTTTTTCCATCATGTTCAATGCACGTTCAACAAAGTTCATACCGTTACCGTTGGCAGAATACGGAGGATTAAGGATAAAGGCATCAGCAGGGAATTTATGGTCGGTTTTACCAAAGCCGTATTTGCCGTCAAAATCGGTCAGTGAGTCTTTGTTTAAGATATTAGAGCTACCATCGCCCATCAGAATCATATTCAAAATAGCAAGCATATAGACGCTGGAAAGCAACTCCAAACCCAAAAGCTGTTCAGCTTTGATTTGTGCTTCCTTTTCTCGTAGTTCTTGTGGGGAATCTATGCTGTTTTTAGCATCTATCAGCATTTCATTCATGGCAGCAACCAACAGCCCGGCTGAACCTGTGGCGAAGTCCCAAACATAGGAATCTTTGTTGACGCGAGCAAGTTTGGCGAGCAATGTAGCGACATAAGACGGGGTCAGCACCACGTCGTTGAGTTTGTCTTGGGTGAAGCCCAGCCATGAGTACATTTCGTTAAAGAGCTTGCCGGTAAAGTCGGTAGTCAGCCCGATTTTGTAGTAGATGCCCAAGTCATCGACAATTTTGGTAAAGACACGTTTTAATTGGGTTTCGCCGCTGTGAACTTTGTTGATGTTTTCGGTCAGAAGGGTATTGGATAATGTGCGTAAAATCATCTCTTTCTTTTCTTTGGGTAGGGCTTTTTCTTCCAAGAAAGACTCGATTTTACGCACAAGGATGTCGCCGTCGCGCCAGCCGCGTTCGTTTGATGATTTGAGGTCGGATTTTTCCAGCGGCGCAACTTTTCCGGGTATGCCGATGGTGGCGATGATAGCGGCGGCAACGAGATAGACGCGGTCGTTTTCGCCTAAGCCTTTTTCGTTTTGGTAGATGTCGTTGTTGAGCTTGGTCAGGCTGGCATCGATTTCTTTTTCACGCTTTTCTTTGAGCCTGTCCAATTCTTCGGGCGTGAGCGAGAGTTCTTCGACTTGGCTGATGAAATTTTCAAAGTGTTCTGCCGCCAAAAATGAAAAGTCGTCAAAATCGCCGACGCGCTGCCCTACGCCTAAATTGCTTTTAGACACATAATACACGCCGATCTCATAATGAATTTCTCCCTGCTCGTCTTTGTAGCCCGTCATGCCGACTGCGATGATGTCGGTGTAACTGGTATGATGCAGTACGGCGTTGGCGTAATGTACCGCGCCGTTTACAGCATAGCCGTTGATGTTTTTGAAAACTGGCTCGTTTTTGGCGTTGCGGTTTTCGACATTACCATCCGCATCGAGTTTTTCCAGTTTGTCTTTATGACCTTTATATTCGATAAGCACGGGATAGTAACGCCCGTTTTTACTGCTTTGTAGCAAAAGCTTCACATCGGGACGGTTTCCGCCGGTGCCACCGTTTTTGGAATAATAGTCGTCTAAGGCTTTGTCGATTTCAGTATTGAGGCTTGCTTGTTCAAGTCTGTAATCGAGCTTGTAGGATTTCAGCCAGCCGTTGGCAAGGTCAGCGATATTGGGTTCAATGGATTTGTTGGATTTTTTGCTTGCTTGGGTCATTGGTTTTATCCGACATATGAAATGTGTAAACAACCGCTATGATAATATACTCGCCCCTTTCATGCTTGGTTTATTCCTCCTGAAGTCGTTTGAAAACCATCCCCAAAATTTTCAAATAACCTTTGACTTGAATAGTTAATCTGTTTGCAATATCAAATCCGGAAAAGATGTCGTTCCTATTCTTCCTGAAAAAATACAGTTTTCCTACTTTACAACAGGTTGTCCTTTATAAAAGATAGATTTCCATCTACAACGAAAATCATGATAGAAAGTGCAATATCGCGTCAATAGCAATCACAAGGCCGTCTGAAAAAATCCTTAAAACCGAGTACAATCCGCCGCATGAAAAAACGTACCAATCCCCTACCCCTTTTAGACGGTGTCAAACCCAGCTACTTGGTTTTGCCGCATGAAAAGCAGTTTTACGGCTTGCCGCTGCTGCATTTTTTATGCGTTCATTTTCCCTTTGTCGGCGAAGAAAACTGGCGACGGCGGCTGAACAGCGGTTTTGTGGTGGGCGCGGATGGCGTACCGTTTGATGAGAATACCTTGTTCGAGCCCGGCAAGACGATGTTTTATTATCGTGAAACCAGCCGTGAGAGCGAGCCGCGTATTCCGTTTGAAGAAAAGATTCTGCATATTGATGAGCACCTGATTGTGGTGGACAAACCGCATTTTCTGCCCGTCATCCCCAGCGGCAGGTTTTTGCGGGAAACCCTGCTCACGCGCCTGCGTTTGCGGCCGGAATTGCAGCATTTGAATGTTGAAGACATTACGCCGATTCATCGCTTGGACAAAGATACGGCAGGCGTTATGCTGCTTTCGCTCAATCCTGCTACGCGTCGCGATTATCAGACCATGTTCCAAGAAAAAACCGTACAAAAAACCTATGAAGCGGTGGCGCCGACTCGGACGGATTTGGACTATCCGCTGAATATTTCGTCACGAATGGAACGCGGCGAAAAATTCTTTCTCACGCGTGAAACGGAAGGCGAACCCAACGCCCACACAACCATCGAACTTATCGAAAACCGCGGCGCATTCAGCCTCTACCGCCTCACGCCGCATACCGGAAAAAAACACCAGCTCCGCGTGCATATGATGAGTTTGAACATGCCGCTGATGAACGATGCGCTTTACCCTACCCCATTGGCGGCCGGTGATGAAGACTACGATAGACCTTTAAAACTTCTGGCCAAAAGAATAGAGTTTACCGATCCTGTCAGCAAAGAAATCCGCGTATTTGAAAGTAGCTTTATGCTTTAAGTTATTCAATCCAATAAAAAAGGCCGTCTGAAATTGTTCAGACGGCCTTTTGTCACGGAATCATTTGATTAGTGATGAATGCAGCTACACTCTTTGTTCATATCAATCACCATGCGGCCGGTAATTTTACCTTCGCGCATTTCTTGGAAGATGGCAGGCGCTTCATCCAAAGCACGCAACTGGACTTTAGGCACAACCAAGCCTTCTGCGCCGAATTGGAATGCTTCTTCCAAATCTTTGCGGGTACCGACCAGAGAGCCGACCACTTCGATGCCGTCCAAGACCAGACGCGGGATGGACAGGTCCATAGATTCGGGCGGCAGACCAATGGCAACGATGCGGCCGCCTGCACGAACGCAGTCCACAGCGGAGTTGAACGCGGCGGCGGATACGGCTGTTACCACGGCTGCGTGTGCGCCGCCGGTTTTCTCTTGAATCACTTTGGCTGCGTCTTCTTTGGCGGCGTTGATGACTAAATCTGCGCCGCTTTCTTTAGCGAATG
>ERZ772874.775-NODE-775-length-17267-cov-3.675401_pt1 | contig 17267 bp, 16 predicted proteins | sample MGYA00580586_ERZ772874 | MGnify/ENA primary metagenome ERZ772874 (study PRJEB29015, sample SAMEA2737952) | human oral metagenome | biome: human oral; feature: human-associated habitat; material: dental | place: China | collected 2154 ... | reverse complement strand
AGATGTATCATCTCTCCTTAGCCCCGTCCTATCGAGTAGCTCAGAGATCTGAGCATAGAGCTCCGCATCAAGCTCCCGACTCTCCTCCGTAGAGGGAGCAAAGGAATAAGTGCGAACACTAGAAAGGTCATAGCTCACAGAGGAGCGGTAGACGAAGGGATAGCTAAGACGACGTACCTGTTCATCCTCTAGACTATAGAGCGCAAAGGCCCTAGCTAGCTCTCGCTCTGAGACTGCACCCTGCTCCTTAGCTTCAGGGGTCAGAGCTACTTGTCTTAGTTCCCTACCAGGACTATTGATGGTGAGTAGATGGGTACGAACGGGACGTTCTAGGAGGCTTTGGATATCCTCTAGCGAAAGTCCTTGTGTAGACACCCCATCGATTTGCCTAATGATATCCCCTACCCTAAGGTCAGCAGTATAAGCAGGGCTATAGGGTCTACTCCCCGTGACTACAGGGCATCCCTTGCCCCAACTGGGGTCGCTACTGATCTGATAGCTTAGACCAGATCGGTAGAGGAGTGATGGGGCTTCCCCCTTCTGAGCCCATAGGGGTGTAGAGAGCAGGCAGAGGAGCAAAGCAAGCGTTCTCATGGGGCGTGGTACAGGGTATTTAACTATTGTCATTGGCAGTACTATGAAAGAGATACATTATGTAAGTTCGCTCACCAGTAGGAGAGCTTGATCAATAGCCTCGGAGATGTTTTGGGCTCGGTCCCCTCCTAGGCTTAGCTTCTTTGTCCTTATCCGCTCTCCCTCGGGACAGCCCCTAGAGACAGCGATCCAAATCGTCCCCACTGGGCACTCTGGGCTACCACCCGAAGGCCCTGCTACTCCCGTCGTACCCACCCCGATATCGGCATGGAGACGCTCCCGCACACCACGAGCCATCCCTAGGGCGACCTCCTCACTCACGACACCATGATGCTCGATGAGCTGAGGAGATAAACCGAGGAGCTCTATCTTCAGTGGGATCTGATAGGCTACGACACCACCACGTAGATAGGCAGAGGCTCCAGCCACACTACCTAAGCGGGCGCACACCCCTCCCACCGTACAGCTCTCTGCTGTAGCGATAGTGAGGGCCTCACGCTGGAGGCTAAGGGCGATCTGCTCGGTGATGTTCGCTTGTGACATATCTACATTGTTACGCGCGCGAAGGGCACAGCATCAAGGCCTGCCCGACGGCCTTCCATATAGCTAAAGTAACCATTCATCGCTACCATCGCAGCGTTGTCTGTAGTGTAGGCGAACTTGGGGATGAAGATCTTCCAGCCATACCGCTTAGCGTGCTCCTCGAAGGCTGCTCTCAGTCCTGTGTTGGCTGAGACGCCCCCTGCAAGGGCTACCTGGTCAATCCCAAGGTCCTTGGCAGCCTGACGGAGTTTCTTCATCAGAATATCAATGACTGTGGCTTGCAGGGAGGCGCAGAGGTCAGCCTTACGTTCCTCGATGAAGTTGGGATTCTTAGCGAGTTCATCCCTTAGCGTGTAGAGGAAGGACGTCTTCAGACCACTAAAGCTATAGTCATAACCAGCTACATGGGGCTTACTGAAGACGAAGGCCTTAGGATTACCCTCATTAGCTAGGCGATTGACGACGGGGCCACCGGGGTAACCTAGCCCCATGACCTTAGCGCACTTGTCGAAGGCTTCTCCCGCAGCATCATCGATCGTTTGCCCGATGATCTGCATATCAGATGCGGAGCGAACGAGGATAATCTGAGAGTTGCCCCCCGAGACGAGTAGGCAGAGGAAGGGGAACTGAGGAGCTACGTGTGGCTCGCCTTCCTCTTCGATGAAATGAGCTAGGACGTGTGCGTGCAGGTGATTGACCTCGACCATGGGGATCCCCAGTGAGAGTGCTAGTCCTTTGGCAAAGTTCGTCCCAACGAGAAGTGACCCTAGGAGCCCAGGGCCACGTGTGAAGGCTATCGCATCAATGTCCTCAGGGGTAATACCAGCTCTTCGGATGGCCTCACTGACGACAGGTACGATGTTTTGCTCATGAGCCCGAGACGCTAGCTCAGGTACGACCCCGCCGTAGGCTGTATGGACAGCTTGGGAGGCGATGACGTTACTGAGCAAGGTATGCCCCGAGAGGACGGCTGCTGAGGTGTCGTCACAGGAGCTCTCGATGCCTAGTATGATGGGTGGTTGATGCATCTTGTATTCTTCTTCCTACTTCTTACGAGACAAAAATACGAAATTGTCCCTGCACCACATCGCCCAATCAGGGAAAAGCTCCCCAAGACAGCTAGGGGAAAGCCCCCCAAACTCTCCCAGCCAGACTTCCTCCACCACAGGGACTGATAGGAAGGAGGTTAGCTTAAAGACTTAACTCCTTGAGATTAGGCACTAGACCAAAGGCTGCAAAACAAAGCCCTCGAAGGTTACAAGGATACCTCTAGTGAGGTTACGGGGGAACCTCAGATGAGGTAGTGAGGGCACCCCAAAAGAGGTTATGGGGGCACCTTCACTGGAGGCAAAAAGCATCCCTGAAAGAGCCGACAAGAAAGCCCACAAAGAAGCATGAAAGCATCCATTCCTTGAGGGATAACGACTGGTATAAGGCACCTTCCCAGCTCTCTATTTGCAAGCGCCACGCTATCACAAACCTGGCGCTGAGATAAGCTCTGAGGCTGCAGCCTGCATAGGTAGGTGAAGTATCCAGAGCCAAGACCTTCCCCTTGGCCTAGGTACGAATACACCCTAGTCGAAAGAGCCCTCATGAGAGCAAGAGAGCAAGGCCTTATCAGGAAAATGACTATCTTTGGGTGGCTTGCCTGTGGTATCAGGTACATGCTACGCGAACTAGTTCAATTCAAATAACAGTAAGTACAACACATCGCGAAATGAAGAAACTCATCGCTATTATGGCGGTAGCTGGGATGGTGTCTTCCCTCTCAGCTCAGACGCCTAACCAGCCCAAAGACGCTGCAGAGACCAATCAATTCACCACTGTGAAGGACGCACGAATGAGTGCGATTAAGAACCAGGCAAACTCTGGGACTTGCTGGGCTTACTCTGGCCAGAGCTTCCTAGAAGGTGAACTCCTGCGTATAGGCAAGGGTAACTTTGACCTCTCCGAGATGTTTGTCGTCAGTCACTCCTATCGTGATAAGGGGCGCAAGTACGTCCGCCTACACGGCAAGCTCAACTTCGCTCAGGGGGGATCATTCTATGATGTCCTCTACGTGCTGAAGACCTATGGTGCCGTCCCCCGCTCTGTCATGATGGGGCTGAACTATGGGACGAACAAGAACCAACACAGTGAGATGGAGACGGGGCTCAAGGCCTTCCTCGATGCCATCATCAAGAACCCCAACGGCAAGCTCTCCACGGCATGGTACCCTGCCTTTACCTCGATCATCGACTCCTACCTAGGCAAGCTACCCGAGGAGTTCACCTTCGCAGGGAAGAAGTATACGCCTAAGACCTATGCACAGGCCCTCGGGATCAACCCCGACGACTATATCTCGCTGACCTCCTTCATGCATCACCCCTTCTACAGCAAGTTTGCCCTAGAGATTGAGGACAACTGGCGCTGGGCACAGAGCTACAACATCCCCATCGATGAGTTCATGCGTGTGATGGAGACTGCTATCGACAAGGGCTACACCATCGCTTGGGGCTCCGACGTGAGCGAACAAGGCTTCACCCGTGATGGCCTCGCAGTCCTCCCCGACATCGAAGAGATCGAGACTAAGGGCTCTGACCAGGCACGCTGGGTAGGCCTCAGCTATGGAGAGAAGCAGAACTACATCCGACAGATGGTCAATCGTCCTGACGTCCCCGAGATCGACCCTACACAGGAGTATCGCCAGAAGGGCTACGACAACTACGAGCTAACCGATGACCATGGTATGGTGATCTATGGGATAGCTAAGAACCAGATCGGTCGTAAGTTCTTCCTCGTACAGAACTCTTGGGGAGAAACAGGTAAGTACAAGGGGGTATGGTATGCCTCTTACAACTTCGTCAAGGGTAAGACGATGAACATTATCATCAATCGTAAGGCTCTTCCAGACGACATCGCCAAGAAGCTTGGTGTAAGCAACAAGTAATCCCCCCACCCTCTACCCCTTCGGTAGAGACGGGCATACAAAAGAAGGGGCTCCTCGGCTAATCGAGGAGCCCTTTCTGTGTATATCTTGGAATGTTTGTATTTAATCTCAAATATTTTCACACCCATAACCCATTATGTACCAACACGTAAAAACAAAATAGAAAAATAATTTATACAAAAGTTTGGTTTGTATTGATTATTTACCTTATCTTTGCAGTGTGTTTTTCATGGTATTAGATTTAAGGTTAACGAAAAGGATTGGTTGTCGGGAGACAACCAATTCTTGCTTTATAGGGGTGCCCTTTCTTTGGGAAGGTAAAGCCCCTTTTCTTGTATAGCATCCCCTTGTATCTTGAGCTACTTTTCCTAATTGCTACGACTAGCTGATGGCAAGATCAGAGAAGTCTGCATCTATGCTAAAAGATCCATCCTGATGCTCCTCTGACCTGAACTAAGGGTAGGTAGGCGACGGAGGTGCATTAGAGTATATATAGCTATCATAGGCTCTTATCTCTCACAGCTTTGGTGTATCTTTGCCTAGAAGCAAATAAGGATTTCTAAATATGATATCATCTCTACAAGCCCTGCGCTTTATTTTTGCAGTCTTCATCTTCGCACAGCACTTCCCCATAAGAGATGGTGAGGCACAGCCTCTACTAGATGGAGCAGGACCTATGGGTGTGGCATTCTTCCTTATACTAAGTGGTTTTGGATTGAGTATTGGCTACTCTAGAAAGGTTAAGAGTGAAGACTTCAATTGGTGGGACTTTATGAAGAAGCGTCTCATACGAGTATGGCCACTACACATTCTCTGCCTTTTGGTATGGATCGTTGCAGCAGGTACCAACAGTACATTCGCAATAAAGCCTCTACCACTCCTTGGTAACCTCTTTATGCTACAAGGATGGATACCCATGATCGAGGCTAAGGGTAATGATGTCTCATGGTGCTTATCCGTACTAGTTCTCTTTTATGCGCTCTTCCCTTGGCTATCACGCCAGACAACCCGACATCTTGCCCTTGGGCTTGTAATATATGGAATCGTCGTCGCCATTATAGGGTCTCAGCTACCCATAGTAGATGATAGAGAGTTCTTACTTCGAGACTGGTTCTTCTACTTTTCTGCGCCTGTTAGGCTCATTGACTGCGTCGTCGGGATACTTGCATATCGCCTGTTCTCAAAGGTCGAACAACTGAACATCTCCACCTGGTGGCAGAAGCTATCATTAACGCAACATATACTCCTTGAGCTCCTACCAATAGGATTATTTTGGGGTGCATTCGTATTCGTGGCTTCACATAGTGCTCCAGGAAACCATGCCTACCCCTATTTTATTCCTAGCGTCGTACTCATCTGCCTCTTTACCCTAAAACAAAAGAGTGGGGAGCATCGTGGCATACTGGCACTTATCACCAGACCTTGGCTAGTCTATCTCGGTGATATAAGTTTTAGCTTCTATATGATCCATCACCTGGTCATCCTCATTATCAATCGAGTATTCAGCTGGGTATATCCAGGACACCATTGGGTGCTACGTCTAGCGATCACACTAGCCGCCTCTATCATAGGAAGCATTGTGATTAACAAATACTTCGAGCAACCTATCACGAGACTACTATCACGTAGTAGCAGTAGGTAGGCTCGTATCCCTTATCCTGTCATCCTGTGATTGTCTGCATCGCTGAGAAGCCTAGCGTAGCCCGAGATATAGCTACCATCCTAGGAGCTACCAATAGGAATGTCGATCGTGGTATCGGTTATATCGAGGGCAATGGGTATATCGTGACCTGGACCTTCGGACACTTGTGTACCCTCAAGGAGCCTCACGACTATCATCCAGAATGGAAGGCTTGGAGCCTCAGTGTCCTTCCTATGATCCCCGATCGCTTTGGAATAAAGGCCATTGAGCTTGATCACTACCAAAGACAGCTGGCGGTCATCGAGCGTCTCGTGGCACAGGCAGAGCTCATCATCAACTGTGGTGACGCAGGACAAGAGGGGGAGCTTATCCAGCGATGGGTCCTACAGAAGGTAGGGTGTCATGTGCCCGTCAAGCGCCTATGGATCTCTTCACTTACTGACGAAGCCATTCGGGAGGGTTTCCAGAATCTTCACGATGAGTCAGACTACCTATCCCTCTACCAAGCTGGGCTAGCCCGTGCCATAGGAGACTGGCTACTTGGGATGAATGCCACCCGTCTATATACTCTTCGCTACGGGCAGAGTGGACGAAAGCAACCCCTATCTATTGGTCGAGTGCAGACCCCTACACTAGCTCTTGTTGTCGAGCGACAGCAGGCTATAGAACAGTTTGTACCAGAGACCTATTGGGAGCTAAAGACCCGCTATAGAGAGACCGTATTCTCAGCAGACAAAGGCAAGTATAGTGACAAGAAGAAGGCAGAGGAAGCCCTAAACACTGTGCTGGGTAAGCCCTTTGAGATCACAGAAGTGAAGAAGAAGGACGGACGAGAGAGCCCGCCAGCACTCTTTGACCTAACGAGTCTACAGGTCACGTGCAATAAGAAGTTTGGGATGAGTGCAGAGGATACACTCACCACCATACAAAGTCTCTACGAGAAGAAGCTCACCACCTATCCTCGTGTCGATACGACCTACCTAACAGAAGACCTCTATCCCAAGGTGCCTGCCATCCTTAGAGACCTCGTCACTCCCTACCCTACTCTCGTGGCACCTCTACTAAGTGGTGCCCCCATACGCAAGAGCAAGAAGGTCTTCGACAACGCTAAGGTCACCGATCACCATGCCATCATACCTACAGGACAGCGTGCCTCTGGGCTCACAACACGAGAAGCACAGGTGTATGACCTCATCGCTCGACACTTCATCGCAGCTTTCTACCCTGACTGTAAGATAAGCACGACCAGCGTCGAGGGCAAGGTCGAGCGCGTTCGTTTCAAGACCTCGGGGAGGGAAGTCCTAGAGCCTGGTTGGCGTACCGTCTTCGCAGGCGAAGTAGAGACACCTCCCGAGTCGAAGGACGAGGGAGATAAAGATAGCCCCGATGGGGCAGAAGCCTCACTTCCCTCCTTTGTTATCGGGGAGACTGGTAGCCATACACCCGAACTCAAGGAAAAGCAGACACAGCCACCGAAGTACTATACGGAGGCTACGCTCCTCAGAGCCATGGAGACTGCCGGTAAGTTCGTCGAGGACGAGAGCCTACGGGAGGCGATGAAGGAGAACGGCATCGGACGCCCCTCTACCCGAGCAAACATCATCGAGACGCTCTACAAACGTGGCTACATCACAAAGGTCAAGCGTAGCCAGCTCCATGCTACAGAGACGGGCAAGCAACTGATCTCACTGATCAACTATGAGCTACTCAAGAGTGCTGCACTCACAGGGCAATGGGAGTACAAGCTACGCCAGATAGAGCGTCGTGAGCTAGAGGCAAAGACCTTCATAGATGAGCTCAAGACCATGGTCTTACAGCTTACGCAGTCTGTCCTATCCCCTACCCCACAACCTACTATTTCCGCCCCCTCCTACTCGACTGGCATCACCTGTCCTAAGTGTGGGAGAGGAGTACTACTACGGGGCAGGAATGCCTTTGGATGCTCCGAATATAAGGCTGGGTGTGACTATCGGATACCCTTCGAGCAATGCTCCGAGATGAGTACTCCCGAGACCTTACTTCGCTACATAGCTGAGAATAAGTAAGACATACTTATTACCTTTGTAGCCAATAAGCAACAAAGAAATGGATAATACAAGGATGAGCCGAATCAATCGGCTAATACAAAAGGAGGTCAGTGACCTCTTCAGACAGCAGACACAGAGACTGCCTGGCACCCTGATCACTGTCACCTCTGTCACCGTTAGCCCTGACCTGAGCATTGCTCGTGTTCGCCTAAGCATCTTCCCCTCGGAGAGGAGTGAGGAGCTCCTTGCGTCTATCCGTGCTAATGCACGCACGATACGCTATGACCTCGGGATGAGAGTAGGCAAGCAGCTGCGCAAGCTCCCTGAGCTAACCTTCTTCATCGACGACTCGCTCGACTACCTAGAGCGCATTGATAGCCTCCTTGGTCTAAAGGAATAACCACCTCGCTCCTCCCGTGCTAAGCTTCCGTATCGCCCTCCGCTACCTCTTCAGTAGATCACGGCTACACGCTGTGAACTATGTGACGGCAGTCTCTGCCCTCGCCATCGCTGTCGTCTCGATGGCGCTGGTCTGTGTCCTATCCGTCTACAACGGCTACGTAGAGATGATCCTCGAGGGTACGGAGCAGACGGATGCAGCGCTGCTCATCCGCAGCCGTAGTGGCAAGACCATTGACCTCAAGGAGCACCCTCAGCTAGAGACGCACCTCAAGGAGGCTGGGGTTAAGAACTTTTCCTTCCTCCTAGAGAGCAAGGGACTCCTTCGCTCTAATGAGGAGCAGTGGGTCGTAGATGTTGTGGGGATAGACCATTACTTCCCCAACGTCTTCTCTATGGCACAGCAGATCACCTCGGGAGTGGTGCTGACTAAGCTCGAGGGACAGTTCCCCGAAGATTCTGAGATCGTACCCATCAATATCGGGGCGGGGATCACCCTCTCCTCGAGTGCCTCTACACACAATGGCACAGCTCCGAAGGTGGAGCTACTCTTCCCCAAGCGTGTGGGGCTCATCAACCCCATGGCACCTAGCTCCTCCTTCTCCTCGCTCTCAGCAGTGGTCGTCGGGCAATACAGTTCGCTGAGCCTAGAGACCGATCATACTGTCTACATCCCCATACGTGCTCTGCGATCGGCTCTGGACTATACCTCCAACGAGATCTCTGCTATAGCTCTACACTTCCGTCCGAAGACAGACCTTACAGCTATCAAGAACCAGCTCGAGACAAGTCTCGGGGATAAGCTACGGGTGCTAAACCGAGAAGAGCAACACCCTGACCTCTCTTACCTCATCCGGATGGAGAAGATCATGACCTTCCTGATCCTACTCTTCATCCTCCTACTGGCCGCCTTCAATGTCGCCAGCTCGCTGATGATGCTCATCCTAGAGAAGCAGGAGGATGCACGTATCCTCTACGCTCTAGGTGCTCATCCCGCTCTCGTAGGTTCTATCTACCGCCGTGTGGGGCTCTTGATCTCACTCTTCGGTTCGATCGTTGGGGTCTTGCTCGGTGTCTTGGTCTGCTACCTACAGGAGCGATTTGGACTCATCACTGCGGGTGTTGGCTCTGGCATACAGCCTCTCCCTGTGGATCTGCATTGGGATGACCTGCTCTTGACCTTCGGGACAGTGACCTTGATCTCTTACTTGATCTCGCTCTACCCGACCTCTCTCTTCCTTCGCTCGATGCAGAGGCGAAGAGACTAGCACTCATCACCCAAAGCAAAGCGCCCCTACTCTCGGTGAGTAGGGGCGCTTTGCTTTGGGCTGTGTGGGTACTATTTCTGGGGAGGTCTGCTATTCTTGTTGAGGAAGAAGAGGAGACCTAGTAGGTTCAGCAGACCAAGGCCAGCCCCCATAGCGACGATCATCCGCTGAGCCTCGTTCAAGAAGGGAAGCGAGACAAGAGCCGCGATGACGACGAGCACCATTAGGACGAGGATAACTTTCTTTATTGTTTTCATTTTAACTGCATCTATACGGACGTTCTAGGACAAAGGTAAGCAAAATACCTACGTCGCCCCTTGCTCGAGGCTCATTCTACCCAAGGGTACTCACCCAGCTAGAGGGGATATCCCCCTCCCCTTCACCTCCCTTATCCTACCAAGACCCAAGCCCTACTATCTCCAAGGACAAAGCCCTAAGACTAGCGAAGGCCCTACCAGAAAGGTATCAGACACAGCAACCCACAAGCCCCAAAGGAACCTCAACAAAGGTATCAAGTGAACCTCCCTGAAGGTACTAAGGAAAACTCATCGCAGGTAGCGAGGGAAACCCATCGGAGGTATTGGGGGAACTTTCCTTGTGCTATCATGCTAGCCTTTTGTGAAGAATCCTCATTCATCAAGGCGAACATAGGGAGACAAGGCAAGGCACAAATCAAGAGAAGGACACTAAGAGCCCCCAGTGGACAAACTTTCTAAAAAACCTTCATCTTATCCCTCAGAATTGATTTCAATCTTATGCACAGACACTTACCCAAAGAGGAGAGCCTCGCAAGACAAGGGAGGAAGAGAAAAGAGTGTGCCTAGATTTTGTCATCTAAGAAACTCTTCCTATCTTTGCACTGCTTTTGACAGAGAGGTCAAAGCGAACATGGTGGTTGTAGCTCAGTTGGTTAGAGCACTGGATTGTGGTTCCAGGTGTCGTGGGTTCGAATCCCATCTTCCACCCCCAAGGTCATGATAACTCTCATGACGTAAACATCATTAAGAGTACGAGTGGGCGTTTGATCGAAAGGTTGGACGCCCATAGTCGTTAAGTAGACACACCACCTGCTATATCCAGGAGAGAAAGATGAAAGTACGACTAGAGGACAGCTGGCGGGAGGCATTGGCACCTGAGTTTGAGAAGCTCTACTTTGCCCTACTGACAGATCGTATCCGCGCAGAGTATCAGACGGAGATTGTCTATCCTCCTGCGGGGCAGATCTTCCGTGCTCTAGACCTATGCCCTCTACCACAGGTGCGGGTGGTGCTCCTAGGACAAGACCCTTACCATGGTGCGGGACAAGCCGAAGGGCTTTCCTTCTCTGTCCCCGATGGCGTACCTGCACCACCTAGCCTAAGGAACATCAAGCAAGAGATCGCCTCTGACCTCGGTCGTCCCTCCATCATCAGAGAGGGAAACCTCCTCCCCTGGGTACAACAAGGCGTCCTACTCCTCAACGCTACCCTCACTGTACGATCGGGGCAAGCAGCCTCCCATCAAGGCTTAGGCTGGGAGACGTTTACCGACGAAGTGATCACGACGATCAACCGCCAACGAGAACACATTGTCTTCCTTCTCTGGGGGACACCAGCACGGCGCAAGGCTTCGATGATTGACCGCTCCCGCCATCTGGTCCTCGAGGCTCCCCACCCCTCCCCTCTCTCTGCAAGCCGAGGCTTCTTCGGCTGTCGGCATTTCTCCGCCTGCAATGCCTACCTACAGCAGCATGGCCTTACCCCAATAGAATGGTAAGCCGACTGATCATAGACCATTTCTATGGCATTATAAACAGAGGAGGAAGAAATAGCCAAGAAATAGTTTTATCTTTGTAAAAATATTAGACAAGGAAAACTTTAGTAACGACATAAGCTATGGACGTACTCCAGATACAAAAGGACCTGATCGGGATGCAGGACTATATGAAGAACTTCGCTCGCACGCTTACCAAGGACGAAGCTGACGCCGAAGACCTGACGCAGGATACGACGCTCCGTGTGCTCAATAACTATGATAAGTTCGTCGATAACGTGAACTTCAAGGGTTGGGTACTAAAGATTATGCGTAATATCTTCATCAACAACTACCATAAGCTCGTCCGTACGCAAGGGATCATCGACTCTAACGTGGATGCGTATAACGTCCCCCTCCTCAGCGAGGGCGGAGAGAATACGCCCGAGGGATCGATGGATATAAAGGAGATTACTCAGGCGATCGCAGCCCTCCAGCCTTCGCTCAAAGAGCCTTTCTCCATGTTTGTCTCTGGCTATAAGTACAACGAGATCGCCGAGACCCTCGGCATCCCCCTCGGGACTGTCAAGAGTAGGATCTTCTTCGCTCGTCAGGAGCTGCAGAAGAAGCTCCACGACATGCGCTAGCCCCCTACTACACTCCATCACACATCACTATTGTCACACAGTCTATTATGAGTAGAGAACATCGCCGCACCCTGATCATCGGATCAGGCCCCGCAGGCTACACAGCCGCGATCTATGCCTCACGTGCTAACCTCTCCCCCCTTGTCTACGAGGGACTACAGCCAGGAGGTCAGCTCACACAGACCACAGAGGTCGAGAACTTCCCCGGATATCCCGAGGGCGTAACTGGTACGGCTCTCGTCCAAGACCTTCGCAAGCAAGCTGAGCGATTCGGTGCAGAGATCCGCAGTGGTATCGCCACTGCTGTCGATCTGTCGAAGGCTCCATATCTAGTTACCTTCAGCGATGGCAAGGAGGTCGAAGCTGACACTATCATCATCTCTACGGGAGCCTCAGCTAAGTATCTAGGTCTCCCCGACGAAGAGAAGTATGCTGGTATGGGTGTCTCTGCCTGTGCTACCTGCGATGGATTCTTCTATCGTGGTAAGAAGGTCGCTGTCGTCGGTGGTGGTGACACAGCCTGCGAGGAAGCGATCTACCTAGCTAGCCTTGCTTCGCACGTCTACATGATCGTACGTAAGGACTACCTAAGAGCCTCCAAGATCATGCGTCAGCGTGTAGAGAACAACCCCAAGATCACGATCCTCTATGAGCACAACACGCTCGGACTATATGGTGAGGACGGTGTCGAGGGTGCTCATCTGGTCAAGCGCAAGGGAGAACCCGATGAGGAGCGTGTAGACCTCCCAATAGATGGCTTCTTCCTCGCTATCGGTCATCACCCGAACTCTGAGCTCTTTGCCCCATGGGTCGATCGAGACGAAGTAGGCTATATCCTCACTGAGGGAGCTACACCACGCACCAAGGTTCCAGGTGTCTTCGCAGCAGGGGACGTAGCAGATCCTCTCTACCGTCAGGCTGTCACAGCTGCAGCCTCTGGCTGTAAGGCTGCTATCGAGGCAGAACGCTATCTTAGCGAGCACGGCCTCTAATACATCTACAGACCAACACAAACTAGCCATAACGAACGAAGGTCGCAGATGAGCCTATTGCTCATCTGTGACCTTCGTCCTTTTATCAGAGGCGATGTTTAGTGCTTTCCCCTTTGGATGGATAAGGAGCTAAAAGTCCTCGAGTGATGTACTCTTACCGTTTGCGAATGATACTTAGGCCATCACGTAGAGGTAGGATGAGGTTCTCCACCCGAGGGTCACGCTGTACCCAGTCATTGAAGGCTAGAATAGCTTGTGTCTGGCTGTCTGTAGGCAAAGGTTCCTCAACGACCTTACCATCCCACAGCGTATTATCAGCTAGGACAATGGCCCCAGTAGGCAGGTGAGGTATGAGTAGTTCATAGTAGTCTATATATTGCCGCTTATTGGCATCCATATAGACTAGATCAAAGCTATGCTGCTGTACCAGCTCCGGTATAAGCACTAGGGCATCTCCTAGGTGTAAGTGTATGCGGTCTCTATAAGGGGCTTCGGCGAGGAATTCCCGAATGAAGTCCTCCATCTCATCGTCATACTCAATCGTATGCACCTCTCCATCCTCATCAAGAGCTTCAGCGAGGCAGTGGGCTGCGTACCCCGTATAAGTACCTATCTCAAGTACCCGCTGAGCCTTGAGCATTCGGCATATCATCTGTAGGAGGTTACCCTGCAGATGTCCCGAGAGCATCCGAGCTCGCAGTAGGCGCACGTGCGCCTCTCGGCTTAGGCGAGCCCTTAGGGGACTCTCGGGAGTGGAGTGCTCGAGGATATACTGCTCGAGTCGCTCAGAGTCTATAGAGGTCATTCGGCGACAGGCTGGGGCATCCCTAGGAGCTCTCGTACACGAGTAGCGACCTCCTCCATCTGCCACATAGGCGTAGAGGTAGCACCACAGATCCCGATAGAGCGGGGTATGGGTGTGAGCATCTCCATGCGCACATCATCGGGCGAGGAGATGAAGTAGCTCCGCTCGTTCCCCTTCTGACAATAGCCGAAGAGCACCTTTCCATTGGAACTCTTAGAGCCAGCTACGAAGAGGGTTAGCTCATGCTGCGAGGAGAACTCTTGGATGTGTGGCATCCTATTGGAGACCTGACGACAGATAGAGTCTTGGTAGTCGAAGCGTGCCCCATCTAGCATCCGCCCCCTTAGCGTTTGGATCAATTCGTTGAATCCCGTCAGAGACTGGGTAGTCTGCGAGAAGAGTGCCACAGGACGAGAGAAGTCTATCTGCTCTATATCCTCGGGGGTCTGTACGACGATGGCCTTACCCTCCGTCTGCCCAACTAGACCGTTTACCTCTGCATGACCTTTCTTACCATAGATGACGATCTGCCCCCCGAGAGGTTCTAGCTCGGAGTACTTGCGACGCACCTTCTTCTGTAGGGCAAGCACAACAGGACAAGTAGCATCTACTAGCTCTATATTGCGCTCACGAGCCAGCTGATAGATAGCAGGAGCCTCCCCATGAGCACGGAAGAGGACTCGCTTCCCCTCTAGCTTCTTAAAGGCCTCATAGTCGATGGTCTGCATCCCCTTGGCCTCTAGTCGCTCTACCTCTTGATTGTTATGGACGATGTCCCCGAGGCAGTAGAGCTCTCGGTTGTCTTTATCCAGTTCTTGCTCTGCATGCTTGACTGCGTTGATCACTCCGAAGCAGAAACCTGACTGCTGGTCTATTTCTATCGTTGGGTACATTGGATATAAATGGGGTAAATAGGTAAGCCACGCTGGGGAACTATCCCCTCTGCCCACCACGTAGATGTGCTAGGATTGCCTGGAAGGCAAAGCGTAGCATCAGGTCTTGCTCGGCAATGCTCACATGGGAGTTGTCCAGCACGACAGCGTCTTCGGCCTGGCGCAGAGGTGCGACAGGGCGGTGAGTATCGATATAGTCTCGTTCCTGGAGGTTCTTGAGCACCTCCTCTAGGCTGATTGAGTTATCTCCCTTGCTACGTAGCTCGGCGAGACGACGCTCGGCACGCACTCGAGGGTCAGCAGTTACAAAGACCTTCATCTCAGCCTCTGGGAAGACAGCTGTACCGATGTCCCTCCCATCCATAACTATACCCTTTGCCTGCCCTAGAGCCTGCTGCTGACGGGTAAGAAACTCACGGACAAAGGGGAGGGCTGCGATAGGGCTCACATGCGAAGCAACCTGCATAGTGCGAATATCCTGCTCCACACAGCTCCCATTAAGGTGAAGGACTGGCTCCTCATACCCCTCCTGACGATCGAAGGTGAGTGAGAGTGAGCTCAGCCTTGACTCAAGCTCCGTCTCTAAGATCTCCCCCGAGGGAGTGATCAGCCCTTCCCGAAGGGCAAAGAGCGTGACACCACGATACATGGCACCCGTATCGACATAGATATAGCCAATATTCTTCGCCAGAGCACGAGCCATAGAGCTCTTCCCACAGGAGCTGTAGCCATCTACGGCCACGATGATCTTCTTATCCGTCATTATCGCTAAAGGATTCTTATATAGGGGTGTGCTAAGCCTATCGGAGCCCACCGATTAAACAAACAGCTGGTAATAAGTGAAGGTTGCAAGGCTCTCGTCATCCACACTGTAGGATCTAGCAAGGGAATACCTACTCCCATTATACCTACCGAAGAGGAAGACTAAGACCTATCGGTCTCATACACCAAGCCTAGGTAGAGGACACTATTCCTAACTAGAGAAGAGATAGGCACAGACTAACGCTAAAGCTAGTCTTTTACAAGGGGTAAACCCCCAAGCAAGGGTGCTTTATTGACAAGAAAAAGCCCCACCTAGACCTCCGAAGAGGATCCAAATGGGGCTAATGTTAGTGATTAGAGCCCTAGCAAAGCTTAGAAGCGGGGCTTACCTAGAGGCATCTTCGGCATCTTGGGCATCTTCCCGCCCTTGAAGCCCTGAAGAGATTTCATCATCTTGCGTGTCTGAGTGAACTGGGTCAAGAGCTTATTCACCTCCTGAATACTCGTGCCACTACCTAGGGCAATGCGCTTACGACGATGTCCGTCCAGGATGTGGGGCTTTGCACGCTCCTCGGGAGTCATGGAGTAGATAATGGCCTCGACACTCTTGAAGGCATCATCCTTAATATCTATATCCTTTATTGCCTTACCGACACCTGGGATCATCGCTGCTAGATCCTTGATGTTCCCCATCTTCTTGATCTGCTGAATCTGGGCGAGGAAGTCATTGAAGTCAAACTGATCCTTAGCTATACGCTCCTCTAGGCGGCGAGCTTCACGCTCGTCATAGAGCTGCTGTGCACGCTCCACGAGTGATACGATATCACCCATACCGAGGATACGATCGGCCATACGCTCTGGATGGAAGACGTCTAGTGCATCCATCTTCTCTCCCATCCCGACGAACTTGATGGGCTTGTCTACGACTGTACGTATAGAGAGGGCAGCTCCACCACGAGTATCCCCATCGAGCTTGGTGAGGACGACCCCATCGAAGTTGAGTCGGTCATTGAATTCCTTAGCCGTATTCACCGCATCCTGCCCTGTCATGGAGTCTACGACGAAGAGGGTCTCACTAGGGCGAATAGCATCCTTGATCGACTGGATCTCACGCATCATCTCCTCGTCTACAGCGAGTCGTCCAGCAGTATCGATGATGACCACATCACAGCCCTTGGCCATAGCCTCTGCTACACCACGGCGGGCAATGCTAACAGGATCCTTGCTCTCTAGGTCTAGATAGACAGGCACCTGGATCTGCTCCGCTAGGACACGTAGCTGTTCGATAGCTGCAGGACGATATACGTCACCGGCTACGAGGAGGGGCTTCTTCCCTTGCTTGGTCTTCAGCAGGTGTGCAAGCTTACCAGAGAAAGTGGTCTTACCCGAACCCTGAAGCCCCGACATAAGGATAATGGCAGGAGAACCCTTGAGGTTAATCTCACTAGCCTTGCTCCCCATGAGCTGTGCCAGCTCATCATGTACGATCTTGACCATCAGCTCCCCAGGACGGACAGCTGTCAGGACGTCTTGACCTAAAGCCTTGGCCTTGACCTCCTCGGTGAACTTCTTGGCTACATTATAGTTTACGTCAGCCTCTAGTAGGGCACGGCGTACATCCTTTAGGGTCTCGGCTACGTTGAGCTCGGAGATCTTACCCTCACCCTTTAGGAGCTTGAATGATCGCTCGAGGCGTTCACTTAGGTTTTCGAACATATAAGTTATGGGATAAGTCTATTTGTTTCTGAATCGGGGAAGACTACGGCAGGCTTGAAGCCCTGAGCCTCCTCATAGGTCATCCAAGCATAGGCCATGATGATGACGACATCCCCAGGTTGCACGAGACGAGCAGCGGCGCCGTTGAGGCAGACGACGCCCGAGCCACGCTCACCTGCGATGACATAGGTCTCTAGGCGAGCTCCATTGTTATTATTGACGATCTGCACCTTCTCTCCTGGGAGGATATTGGCAGCATCGATGAAACTTGAAATGTTCAGTTACTCATATAAAAATAAATGATGAGGTCATAAACGGA
>ERZ772874.765-NODE-765-length-17434-cov-10.149721_pt1 | contig 17434 bp, 20 predicted proteins | sample MGYA00580586_ERZ772874 | MGnify/ENA primary metagenome ERZ772874 (study PRJEB29015, sample SAMEA2737952) | human oral metagenome | biome: human oral; feature: human-associated habitat; material: dental | place: China | collected 2154 ... | reverse complement strand
GTTGCTATAGATATGGAAGGAAAGACTGTTGCTATACTTCCGTCAAATATTAGTAAGGTGTATCCTGCTGAACATAGAGATTTTGCAGAGGAAATTGTTAAGAAAGGTGGACTATTGATTTCGGAATATTACAAAGAACCTATGTCTAGAAACGAGTCTATAAAGCGTTTTATTGAAAGAGACAGATTACAGGCAATGTTTTCTAAGGCGGTAATCTTGATTGCAAGTTATAGAAAGGGTGAAGGAGATAGCGGCTCACGTCACGCTATGGAAGCTGCAAAAAAATATGGAATATGTAGGTTTGCTATGTTTAATAAAAAAATTGATAATGAGAAAATACAATTTGGCTTAAATAAAGATTATTTAAGAGAAAACGTGGATAATCCTACTAAAATTTTGTTGACAGATTCTATTAATTATATTACATCTTTATATAATCCAGATTTGGATTGCGCAAATAATTCATCAGATTATGTGCAGCTTTCTTTGTTTTAAAATATGAAATGCTATGTTTTTGACCTTGATAATACTTTAGTTTTTACAGATGTTCTCAATAATGAAGCGTATAATTTTGTACTAAAGAAATTCGGATTATCTGAAATTCGGTATGTAGATAGAATCACAAGGGAAATAATCTTTCAGAAATACCCGTGCATAGAAAAGTTGAAAGATGAAATTACTGCTTTAAAGCAATTTTTTTTTTATAAATCATTTAGATAGAACTTTACCATCAAAAGAACTTTTTCTTAAATTAGTGAATTCTAGTAAAGATGAGAATATTCTTTGGACGAGTGCAGAAGAAGTTAGGGTTTTTGCAATCCTTGAGTATTATAAAATTACTGAAAAATTTAAGAAAGTTTTATTCAGCGAAAAAACTGATGTTGAAAAAGATGTTGGTGAAATGTGTAAACTTTTTAAATGTAGCCAAGAGGATTTGATTTTTTTTGAAGACAATTTTAAGGTTATTTATGAGTTGGAACGCTTAAAATTGAGATACAATCCTAATTTATAAATAGAACCAATTGTTGTTTATGTAAAAAGGTATAAATAGGGTAAATTCCAGCTTATGAAGTTTATATTAAAATAATCCCCAAAATTTGCAAGAAAAATCTGAAGATAAAAATTCAACTAAAATTTGTAAATAGGCAATAAAAAACTAAATATCAAAAGGGGCTATCGGGAAATGATAGCCATACAAAAGGGGGCTGTCGCACTATGTGCAGCCTCGTTTTAATTAGTCGAGTGCAAGGGTACTGAGGGTGAATTTGAAGGAAGTTGTATGTGAGGAATGTACTAACTCATGAGTAAACCTCTGTTTTGAGGGATATGAATCTCATATGAGGTTATGTATGAGGGAAAAGTTGTTATTTAAGCTGAAACCAATAAACCATATGGAATTATACATAATAAATGAGGTGGATGAATTGAGAGGAAGAAACGTGAGGAGTCTAATAAATAGGAGTCCTAATTATTATATTGAAAGAAGGATTTAATAATAGTTGTATAAAATAATGATAGCCACTCACTAAGAGATGGTGCAGAATTTAATTAAAAAAGACAAAGATATTATTAGAACAAGAAATTGATAAATCTAATAATGATACAAACGATCTTGCTATTGCCTATAAGAAGGAATAGAATAGACATCGGAGAATTACAGCTATATTTATATAAATAATAATCGGTAGAGGTGAAGTGTAATGTCAAATGACCTACAGAAACTTTTAAAAAGGTTTATGGAAGAATACGAATCGGAGCTAAACGCAGCCCGTAAAGATAAGGATTTTAAACGTCCTTTGGGTAATATAGTTAGAAAAGATATTGCACATCTGATTGGGGCGCAACTGCCAGAGAATATTTATAAAGTCAAAGGGAGTGTGGGGGCTGGAAGTTGGGCCGATGTTCCATGGATTGGGGTATTTGATAAGCGCGTTACAACATCAGCACAAAGAGGAGTGTATATTGTATACCTTCTTAATAAGGCTACTAAGGAATTGTTTCTTACACTTAATCAAGGGGTTACAGATGTCGTTACTGCAAGTAATAGTAAAGCAGCTGATAACCTTCAAAACAGAGCTCAAAGCATTAGAAGCATAATAGGCTCCTTTCCTGGACTAGAAAGCAACCTTATTGGTAGCGGTTCAAAAGCTTATGATGCAGGTTGTATCTACTACATAAAATATACTCTTGATTCACTGCCTGAAGATGAGAAATTGTATTCGGATTTAAATAAATTTATAGAAGCATATAAAGCATATTACGATAAAGTCTTTTTGACATCTGAGGAAAATGATGTGCAGGTGAAAGTAGGTGAGGAGGAATTGCAAGTAGAACAACAAATAAAGAAAATTTTTGAATATATTAATTCAAAGGGATTTGTATATGATGAAAAATTACTTAAAAATTTCTATCTCAGCTTAAAATCAAAACCATTTGTTCTTTTAGCCGGTACGAGTGGTACAGGTAAAACTAGATTGGTACGACTGTTTGCAGAAGCTATAGGTGCATATGGAAGTGGAAGATATAAACAGGTTGCGGTAAAACCTGATTGGTCGGATTCTATGGATCTTTTCGGACATGTGAATCTTGATAATAAATTTGTTCCGGGAGCGATTGTTGAGTTTATCAAAAAAGCTGCGGATGATCCTAATAAATTACCATATATACTATGTCTGGATGAAATGAATTTGGCACGTGTGGAGTACTACTTCAGCGATTTTCTTTCTATCATGGAGACAAGAGATTTGGTAGAAGATGAAATCGTAACCGACAATTTGGTTCCTAAAATTTGTTATTCAGGGGATGAGGATGCAGAAAAACTATATTCAAATTTAATGATACCGGAAAATTTATATATAATAGGAACTGTAAATATGGATGAAACTACATTTCCATTCAGTAAGAAGGTATTGGATAGAGCAAATACAATAGAGTTTTCATATGTGGATTTCAACTTGCCGGAAAGCATATCACCAAATGAAACCGAGGCTATAGAGGTGAAAAATGAATTTTTACGTTCTGACTATCTTAAATTAAGAACGGATTGTATAGATAAATGGGAAGCTGTTAAGAAATTCAATGAGGACATTACTAAAATTAACAGCGTATTGGAAAGGTCGGATTCGCATTTTGGATATAGAATGAGAGATGAGATTATTTTCTATATGTTATACAATGACGAATTTGGCTTATTAGATGAGAAGGAAGCTTTTGACAATCAGATAATGCAAAAGATACTTCCTCGTATTCAAGGTAGCGCAGAGTCAACTGCTAATATTTTGCGTGAATTATTTAAAATATGTGCGGGTAGTTACATTAATAACAACGGACAAACTGATGGACTAAAAATGAAAAGTTACTTAGATAATAATGGAATTGCTGATTACCCAAAGAGTGCAGAGAAAATATGCAAGATGTTTAGGAGGTACGAAGACGATGATTTTACCTCTTTCTGGGTCTAACCGAATAGTTGAAGTGACAGCATCAGATATAAAAGTCACTATTAAGAGAAGGAAAACCACTTCTCTTTTTCCTGATTCACTTTTAGGGCAAAAGTCCAAAGTGGAAATTTGGGGGAATATAGAAAAATTAATTCTTTGTGGTTGTGAATGTACTCCTATAAATGAAAATTATTCTCAGGAAGAAACAGTTCCTCTATTTTTTGAGCAGGAGGATTATATTATTAGTGCACTTTCTCTTAAAGGTGAGCCGGTACATTTTGAGCATGTAGATAAGTACATTAGAGAAGCTATAACTCCTGTAGATGATGATGAGCCAAATTGTCTGAGTGGTGTTATAAATTTCGGAAATAATGTTGGCTATTCTAATCTTATTTTCTATGATGACTTAGGGAATAGATTATTGATTGAAATAGAGGTATTTCCATCTAAACTATCATATAAAGAGGACTATGAATCTATAAGAAATGACATAAATGAGATGGTAGAGGCAGCTGCTATAGATTTTATCAAATCAACATATTCATTGGGCACAATCAGTTCTGTACGAAATGATGTACCTGCAATTTTCTTTACACTTATCAGTCAACTATTTGACAAGTTTTTAAAAGCTGTGAAAGTGATAGTGAAAAAACCAAATCATAAGTTAAATAAAGAGTATTCAATAGTTGAAAACCATAAGTTAAGAAGAACGGATAATAAGACTTTACTGTGGCTATCAAAACATCCTGATAGGATAAAGCGTTTTGAAGGAAAGAACTTAGTTAAAAGTGCTCTTGGAGTTCAGAAGAAAATAACCTACGATACGGTAGAAAACAGGTTAGTAAAGTTTATGCTTATAACGACAGTTAAACGTTTGTCGAAGTTCAGACTGATATACGTATCAAGTTTTAAGTACTCTGAAAAATCTGCTGATATAGAAGTTATTAAGAATATTGATACTATGGTATCTAAGATTAATAGGGAACTGGACAATCCTATATTTTCTGAAGTGTCCAAGTTAAAGAGCCTTAATACGATGTCTTTAGTGTTTCAAATGGCACCGGGATATAGAGATTTGTACAGATACTTCCAATTAATACAAAGAGGAATATCTTTTACAGGTGAAGTATACAGCTTTTCTGTTAAAGAGACATCAGTATTATATGAATATTGGTGTTTCATTAAACTTGTAAATATTATGAAGAAAAAATATGCTCTTCTTGATAAAGGTGATGAAATTATAAAGGCTAATAGAAAGGGCGTTGTAGTTACGCTTTCAAAAAACAGTAGATCTCAAGTACGCTTTCTTGATCCAAACACAGGTGATAGATTCGAGCTTATTTATAATCCCGGGGAATATCCGTCAGACACAGTCAAACAGATTCCCGATACTGTTTTGAAACTATCAAAAAAGAGCGGGGTCAATGGAAAACATTTAGGATTTCAATATGTGTTTGATGCTAAATATAAAGTTGAAATGAATCCGGATGATTATTATCCCGATAAGGGAAGAAAACCGGGACCAAAGGTAGCGGACATTAATACTATGCACAGATACAGAGATGCTATAGTAGCTAAAAATGGGGATTTAAGTGAGAAGTTGATGTTTGGAGCATATGTTCTTTTTCCTTATCCTAATGATGAGGAAGAGTATCGTTCTCATCAATTCTATAAAAGTATAGATTCAGTTAATATAGGTGGTATCCCTTTTCTGCCGGGAAAAACAAAAATAGCCGAAGAATTACTCACAAGACTTGTTGGAGAATCGGATTCCAGTGCATTTGAAAGAACTATTCTTCCAAAAGGTATTGAGGAAAGATTGAAAAAAGTAGATTGGAGTAAGGAAGAGATACTTGTCGGATCATTAAGTTCATTAGGACAGTGGGAAGAATGTTTTAAGAAAAAATACTATTATGTTCCTGTATCAGCTTTATATGAAAACTATCATCAAGTTGAATATATTGCTATATATCAGTCCAAGAATCTTTTTGGTAAAGAAGCAGGAATCCGGTATTATGGAGAAGTAATTGATGTAAGTATTATGCCAAGAATTGAGATAAATAACCTTGGCGGACGAACACATCCCAATGCGAAATGCTACAGATTTACAATAAAAGAATGGAAGAAGCTGTCATCAAAGATTGAATTTGAGAGGGATTGGGTATATCGTCCAAGATACAGCAATTCATTCCTGTTACATAACAGTAAATCAACTTTTGAACTTTTTAATATCAGGTCGGAATCAGATTATAGATTAGTATATGAATTACGAAGAATTCAAGAGAATTTAAGAGTTCAGGATGATGACAAGGAACTATTTGTAAAGATTGATGACTCCATATCAGTTTATAATGATGATACTTATATTCGTGTTTATGATTCCGGTAAAGAAAAAATGAGAAGATTAACAGAGGACTTTATAAGATCACCAAGTATGGTATTTGAATGTATTAAAAACAGTATTATGTAGAGATTAGAAGAATAAAAAATACATCTTCTCACATAAATTATTCGCATTGATCAAATAATTTTACCTGGTACATTCTATAAGTGCACGCGACTTTCAAAAGTTGAACAACGCTCTTTGGCAATATGTTAAAATTGCATTGTTGTAAAGTGTTGTTATATGTAGCAAAATAATTACCAATCAATATACCATAGGGCTTCTTACCTGCTTTTCCTACAATGATTATTAGCTTATCGAGTAATTTATAATGGAATTGTTGATGATCCGGAATAAAGAAAATAATTTTTATATCCCTAAACCTCATATCCCATTATTTTTAGTGACCGGATCGAAAGAAGAAATACAAAAAGATCTACCTAAAAGAAAAAAAGGCGGTGAGACAAAAATATATGCCATTTCAAATAATAAGAAACGATATTACTAAAATGCATGTTGATGCCATAGTAAACACAGCAAGCCATATGCCCGGATACGGAGCCGGGATTGACAGTGCTGTCTATGCGGCAGCCGGTAAAGAGAAGCTTTTGGCAAAACGTAATGAAATAGGAGTGATAGATCGTGGAACGTCGGTCATTACCGATGGTTACGATCTGCCTGCTAAATATATTATCCATACGGTTGGTACTGCCTGGGAGGGCGGTAATTCCAATGCGGAAAATATTGTAAGGAAGTGTTATCGCAGTATATTTAAACTTGCTCTGGATAACAATATACATAGCCTTGCAATACCTCTATTGGCATCAGGCAGTTACGGATGTCCGAAGGGGATAGCACTCAGGATAGCTTTGACAGAGATCGAAGCTTTCATATTTGAAAATGATATGGATGTTTATCTTGTCGTTTTCGATGAAAAGTCTGTTTCACTTTCATCAGAACTTTATGGTGATATAGATGAATATATCAATGGTAACTATGTTTATGAAAAGAATATGGAAGAGTACCGGGATCCTTATCTTATAAGAGGAAGGCAAGGTGAAGACAGGAGCGCTTATGACTCTAATTCCGGAGCGAATAAATTCCTTGAATTTTTAAGACCGGGCAGTAGATCCGGGAAAAGCTTAAAGCCTGAAAGCGATGATAGAACGTATGAGAGCACATTAAGTGATTTGGAAGAAGAACTTTCCTCTGATATGTATGTGGGAAAGACTTCCGTATCAGCACAAAGAACCCTAGAAGATGTGGTAAAGGATCTTGATAAGACTTTTATGGAACTCGTATTTTCTTTCGCTGATGCCAAGGGTCTTACTGATGTTGAGGTTCAAAAAAGAGCAAATATGGACAGAAAAGCATTTTCCAAATTAAAATGCGGAACGACTAAGAATCCCAGTAAATCAACAGCACTGGCTATGGCTATTGCTTTGGAGCTGGATCTTGATGACACAAAAGATCTGCTTTCAAGAGCGGGACTGGCATTATCACCCTGCAGTAAGCAGGATGTCATAGTCCAATACTTTATAGAGCGGAAAGTTTATAATATTTATGAAATAAATGTAGCTCTTTTTGAACATGGTGAGCAGTTGCTTGGAATGAAGACAGGTTAAATGTCGCCTGCCGGATGACCATCTTATATATAAATTGTTGTATGATCACCTCAGATAAAAGCAAACAAGCTAATTACGGAGGTGATCATTATGAGAGAGAATTTAACGGAGATAGTATTTATTATTGACAGAAGCGGTTCTATGAATGGGCTTGAGTCAGATACTATAGGTGGATTTAATTCCCTGATAGCAAAGCAACAGAAAGAAGAAGGAGAGGCAATAATATCAACAGTTTTGTTTGATGATGAGACTGATGTGATACATGACAGAATGCCGATCAGAGATGTAAAAAAACTTACCGAGGAAGATTATCGTGTTCGTGGTTGTACCGCTCTTTTGGATGCCGTAGGAGGAGCTATCGATCATATAGGTAAAATTCATAAGTATGCTCGCAATGAGGACAGACCTGCTAAGACTTTGTTTGTCATAACGACCGATGGTCTGGAAAATGCAAGCAGATATTATTCATTTAAAGACATTAAGAGGATGATAGAGCGTCAGAAAGAAAAGTACTCCTGGGAGTTTCTCTTCCTCGGAGCCAATATTGATGCGATCAAAGTTGCCGCAAATATGGGTATCGGCAAAGACAGGGCTGCTAATTATAACTGTGATGAAACAGGAACCGCACTTAATTACCGGGTTCTTGAAAAGGCAGTTACTCGTGTCAGAAAATGCAGATCTGCGGATATGGCAGAGACCTTTGAAGATGGAGTGTGGAAAGAGGATATAGATACTGATTACCGAAAGAGAGGTAAAAATATATTTTTGCGCCATTAAAACCACCGGTAAGAATATACTATAAATACAGGATAATTTGCCTTGCTCATAAGTAGAATATAATATATAGGATTAAAGAAAGGTCTGTTCTGTTATAAAAATCATATTGAAATTCATAAAGATCAATAAATGTAAATAAGTTTATACATTTGTTGATCTTTTTTATTCTATATTTGTACGGCTGTTCTTTTATTCGCACATAATTACTTGACATTAGTATATCCCATCTTCAACAGTTTGGGAATAGAAAAGTGGCTTAAAACCTTGTATTTACAAGGCTTTAGCCACTTTTTTAAGTATGTAAAAAATGTTGTATGGAAAGTTTAAGTTGAAATTTTTTTATTTTTTTATTTAAATCTTTTGGCTGATAGTATTTCTTGTCTAATTCAAGTTCTAAGATAGCATTTAATGACATTAGTACTTGTGAATTATCATATGTTGACATATAGCATACATCTTCTAAATTAGCTACCTGCATGTTGTTCAAAGTTTCTATAACATTATCTACAGTGAAGTGTGTTCCATATATATCCAGCTTCTTTTCCAGAATCCTATATATTAAAAGAGATGTGTAACAGACCATAAAGTGTGCTACTATGCGCTCTCTATTTTGGTGAAATACAGGTCTGGCTGAAAAATTACTCTTCATAATTCTAAAGCAGTCTTCTATCTTGTATCTGTTTGAGCTAATCTCTAAGATATACTTAGCTGAATCTTCAAGATTTGTTGCTACCGCATAGAATCCATCATACTTCTCTTCCTCATTTATGGCTTCTTGATCAAGCTCGTAGATATCTACAGCCTTTTCGCCGGAACATGTGGACGTGGTTCGTTTTATAAAACGAGTTATATCATTTGCCCCTTTTTTGTAGGTTTTAGGATCTAGTTTAGTAAGGAGCTTTTTAGCTCTTTCTATCTGGTGATTTCGTATAAATCTTTGGTATTCCATCATTTTTCTTGAGAATGAGACAATAATCTTTTGTGGAACTACGGCCTTTGACTTAACTTTCTTAATAGTACCATTCTTACATGCCTTTTCTTCATAAAGTCCAAGGTCAAATGCCTTATCAGCAGTGATTATCTTGTATATCCTATCATCGTACAGTTCTGCATTAACTTTATCAAACCTATCAAAATCTTTCATTTGCTGAATAGTTGCCGGCTTATCATTAGATAATAAGCGATAATCAATATCACTAAAAACAGCTTCTTTTAAGGTTTTAGAGAGCATCTTTATGGATTGAGTAACAATAAAAGCTCTGCCACCCATAGAATTAAAATTTCTGATATTTAAAGACCCGAGACCGGCATCAGCACAATAAATAAACTTTTTGCCCTTAAACATAGTTATTAGCTTTTGTTCTAAAGGAATAGCAGTAGTTTGCTCATTATCAGAACCGGAAGTAATGCACATAGATAGTGGTATCTCATCTTTGTCCATAAATAGGCCCATTTGTACAATAGGATTTGGTCTATGTTCTTTACTCACTCCATATTTTCGTAGACCTTTAGTCACTTCACCGGTTACCGGATCAATATAATCTTCGTCATTTGATTCTATTTCAAAGTAATAGTTTGAGCAATCAAAAAAACATACAGATGTATCTCTTACGAAATTAAAGAAAAACAAAAAAGATAATTTCTACAACGAACATACAGCAGAGATTATTTTATTTGAAAGTGCTAAAAAAATATCTGAAAGAGCATTTAGGAGAAAGTAAGACCTTAAATATATCCAAATGAAAATTGGAAGTAATGGCATTGAAGAAAGAAAAAGATACCCTATATTCTCAAATTGTAGACCTACGAAAAGAGGTTGAACAAGCTGAAAGTATTAGAATCTGTATAGAGAAATTACAACAAGAAAACAGAGAACTAACACAGGTAAAGAAACAAGAATTAGATTTGTAAAAATTGGCTAAAAATGGTATAATACTAAAAATATCGAGTAAAACAAATTAGAAGTTGGAGAAAAGTAAAATGGCTAAAAATGATAGATTTGAAAAAATTTATACTCAAGGTGCAGTCAATGTGATGGAAATTTGGGTGGATAAAGAAACCGGAGTGAATTATGTCTATTGTCGATCTGGATATGCTGGAGGTTTGACTCCACTGCTGGATAGAGATGGAAAACCTATCGTTTCGCCTATTATCAATAGGTAAATATCAACGGATAAAGCAGTTCGGATACTCCCCGTTTGTCTAATTAAATATAACAATTTGAGAAACAGTAAATCAAAATAGGTTTACTGTTTTTTGTTGCTCAAATTTCAAAAAATCGTCCATAAATAAAAAAAGGTACTTGACAAAACGCTCTCTGGGTAAACTCAAAAGATATAGAACCATATGTAGATGAAAAGTTTGAAAACAATATTCTTTTAACTGATACGGAAAAACTTACCATAAATGGTAGACTTAAAAACCCTAAATATGCAAGAAATAAAAATATACTGGTAGTGGGAGAATCAGGAAGCGGAAAGATCAGATTTTTTTTAAAGCCCAATCTTATGCAAATGCATTCATCCTATGTTGTAACAGATCCTAAAGGATTAACCTTTTAGGGACAGAGAAAATAATAAAACTTGGAAAGGAGGTAATTCTCATGTCAAATACGAAAAGAACAGGACAAACAGCCCTTTATGAGCGTTTAAGTCGTGATGATGAAATGCAAGGAGAAAGCAATTCCATCACCAATCAAAAGCAACTACTTGAAAGCTATACAAAAAGAAACGGCTTTGCAAATATCTATCACTATACTGATGATGGAGTTAGCGGAACAACCTTTGATAGACAGGGATTTCAAAAGATGATAAAAGCAGTAGAAGAAAACAAAGTATCTACTGTGATAGTAAAAGATATGAGTAGGATTGGCAGAGATTACCTCAAAGTAGGCTTTTACACCGAAATACTTTTCAAAGAAAAGGGAGTAAGGTTTATCGCCATCAATAACGGAATAGACAGCGAAAAACAAGCAGAAAGAGACTTTACTCCATTTCTAAACATTATGAACGAATGGTATGCAAGGGATACCTCAAGAAAAATTAAGTCTATCTTCAGAGCAAGAATGGAAGAGGGTAAAAGACTATCACCAAGAGTTCCATATGGCTATTATAGAAACCCTAAGAACAAACAGGAGTTACTTGTCGATAAAGAAAGTTCAAAGGTCGTAAAACGCATTTACCATCTTGTAATAGAGGGATATGGAGTAACACAGATAGCAGACATATTAACCAAAGATAAAGTCCTTATTCCATCAGCCTATGCCCAAATACATTACCCCGAAAATAATCATAGCTCAAAGAAAAGAGGGATAGAAGACCCGTATTTTTGGACACCGACCACAGTAGGTTACATCTTAGAAAAAAGAGAATATATGGGACACACTGTACTTGGTAAACAATATGCCTTGATTACAAAACTAAGAAACGCAGAAAGGCAAAAGAAGATGAATTCATTATCTTCAAAAATACCCATGAAGCAATCATTGATGAAGAAACATGGAGTAACGCCCAAAGACTTAGAAAAACAGTAAGAAGAAGTCCAAAGTATGGTACAACATCACACCCCTTTACAAGACTTTTAATCTGTGCAGATTGTGGAGGAAAATTAAGTTACAGAGAGCCGGCAGAGCATAAAGAAAAGAAATATGATAGTGATTACTCTTTTGTATGTCAACATTACAGACACAGAAAAGGCACTTGCAGTATGCACTACATCAAAGTAAAGACAGTGAATGAAATTCTCTTAAAATCAATCAAAGAAATAACCAATTTTGTAAAAGAAGAAAAGCAAGAGTTTCTAAAAGTGATGAACAAGCTATCTGATGAAAAAAGAGAAGAAAAGTATCAAGGGGATAAAGTAAAATTAGAAAAATTATCATAAGAAATGCAGAACTAACAAACCTCATTACAAATATATATGAATACCACGCACTTGGGAAAATTCCTGTAAAACACTTTGATAGATTATTTAATACCAATGATACGGAGCAACAAGACTTAGAAAAGCAAATACAGTACTTTGAAGATGGGATAGAAAGCTACCATCAGAGAAAAGTTGATACCGAAAAATTCCTAAAGATGATATAGAAATATACAGACATTGAGGAATTGACAGTACCAATGATAAATGAGTATATAGAAAAAATTGTAGTCCATGAAGCCACAGGAGGAAGAAAAGGCAAAGACAGAAAACAACAGGTTGATGTGTATTTTAACTTCATAGGCAACTGTCAAGTTCCAGAGAAAAAGGAATAACTTAAAAAAGAGATTACTTTATTTATTCATTTATTTTTAGGGTTTTCAAGAGATTTCAATTCTGCAATATAGTCCAAACCAAAAACTTCTATTTCATCTAATATTTTTTGAAATTTAGTTCCGATTTTACTCAAAGAATATTCAACATGAGGGGGAACTTTTGCAAAAACTTTTCGATTAACGAGCCTATCTGCTTCAAGCTGACGAAGTTGTCTTGTTAAAACAGTCCTTGTAGTTTCAGGCATCAATTTTTCAAGTTCATTAAATCTCTTAGTGCCTGTACTAAGATGATATAGTATTACAATTGCCCATTTCCCTTGTAAAACTCTTTGAGTAGTAACATAGGGACATTTATCATAAATATTTGACATATCAAACCTCCGAAAACAATTAAAGTAACATAATAGATACTATGTATTATATATGTTCGTACTTGTAAAATCAAGACTTAAAAAAGTATAATATAAACAGGAAATCAAAAGTAAATTTCCAGTATTAAAAAAAGGAGATAAACAGGTATGAAAAATGAAGTTATGAAAGTATTTAATACTTACACAGAAGCATTATCAAGAGGAGATTTTGAAGCAGCTTTTGAAACAATGGCAGATACGATTGTATGGCATATGGGTGGAGAAAGTTCTCTATCAGGAATAATTAAAGGAAAACAAGCACTTGGAGAACGTTTAGGAGAATTTGCGAAAAGAAGTAATGGAACATTCAGGGTAATGACAGAGTGGGCTGCAAATAATGATTGTTTTGTTGCTGCAAGTGTTGTTTCATTAGCAGAAAAAGGTAATGAAAAATTAAATGATCCGGGAATTGATTTATTTAAAATAGAAGATGGAAAAATACAAGAAGTATGGACTTTTGCACAATATCAAACAGTAGAAGATAAATTTTGGGAATAAATTGAATTTATCTTTAGCAAATATTTTAGAGGATAGAAAAAACAATCCTTTGATTTTTTGCTGAAAAATTAAATACACAGTTTTTTATAGATGACTTTTTACGCCAAAGTGTAGAAGTCCTCCTTTTTTATTCTCAAAAAGCAAAACAGAGAACTTAAAAAAGGAGAATAACACAATGGCTAAAGAATATTACCTTTATGTAAAAGGCAAAGCTATACCTGTAAGCGAAGAAGTCTATAAAGCCTACGAAAAACAAAAGGAGAAAAAAAGGACTATTGCGGGAAAAAGGAAAGATAGTGATTTTTTAGAGAGATAGGGTATAATATAAATGATAAGAAAATGGCGTTTAGGGAATTTACTAATTTGACATTTCTAAAAATATCTGTTATACTTTCAGTAAATAAAGAGGGTGTCCCACTACCATTAAAGGTGGAGCATTAAAGAAGGTGTCTCACTACCTATATCCCAAAGGTGAAGCATTAAAGTGAACAGAGAGGATGAAACCTCTCTGTTTTTTTAGGAGAAGGCAATGGCAGAAGCGATTAAATATGGATTTTATACTGTAAATCCTGATTATCTTGAATATCTAAATCAAATAGATTCAGAAGTTTATTACAACCCACTGTATAGAAACAGTATTAAACCATTTGTTGGAATTATTGTTGGGATAGAAAACTATAATTATTTTATTCCAATATCTTCTGCAAAGGAAAAACACAAAAGATGGAAGAATGTTTCTGATGAGCATTTTTTGATTTATGAAGTAATTGATAATAACATTACTATAAATGGAGATATATACAAATATTACTCTGATGAAGAAAAAATGCATATATTATCTATATTGGATATTAAGAAAATGATACCTGTACCGAATGGTTGTTATGAAAGAATTGAGTTTGATGAGCTTGATGACATCAGATACAAAGACTTATTTGAAAAAGGTGGAAAAATTATATCAGAAGCAAAAAGAAACAGGAACTATCAGAAGAGCAAATTGTAATTTTTCAGAGTTAGAAAAAGCCATGTTAGATTGGAAGTAAAATATAAATTACTTATGAATAATCAAGGAAGTGGAATAATATTCTGCTTCTCTTTTTTGCGAGGGAAAGTATTTATAAGTATGATACAAGACAACGGAGAGGTGTTTTTAGAGCGTTGCAGCTAAAAGAGGCATCCAGAGTATGCCTAAGATAAAAGCAAGTCTTAAAACGCATTCCATCACTTAATACAACAAAACAGTTAGAGCGATTAGAAAAGTAAAAAATCTAATCGCTTTTTTTATTGCGATGAAAGGAGGAGGCAAATGACAGATGAAGAAAACAAAGCTGAAAACACATTTAGCAAAAAAATTGGAAAAACAAACTATAAAGTTACAGTGCATTTCAGCGAAACCAGTGATGAAACAATCACAGATAAAATAAATAGACTTATTCAGAAAGAATGTGAAGATATGAGTTACAAAAAAGACGAAGAAATTTCTTAAATACCCTTGACAAAAGCTATCAGAGGATACACTCTTAAAGGCTATGTAGATAGCCGGAAATGATAGTTTAGACAAGAATGTGGAAGTTGAGCGAAAAGGACTTGGCACTCCCGCAACTCGTGCAGGGATTATAGAAAACCTGATTTACAAAGGCTTTATTGAAAGAGATAAGAAAAATTTGATTGCAACACATAAGGGAATCAGCCTTGTAACGATTGTAGCAGATACCTTTAAATCAGCAGAAACAACTGCAAAGTGGGAAATGGAATTATCAGATATCGCACAGGGAAAATCTTCAAAGGAAGAATTTTTAAATACAATAGAACATGAGATAAGAAATGAACTAACTAATTACAAAAAGGAGTAGCCTATGTTTGATACGCTAATAAAATTCAGTAAAGACAGAGAAAAATTGGATTTTTATGCTACTGATAAAAGGGCAACTCACGAACTTTTAAAAAGAGAACAGTTTATATCTCCTGTCTATGAGCCTGCTTGCGGAATGGGACATATCGGAAAAATTTTAGAAGAGCATAGATATAAGGTAAAAGCTACAGATATTTGTTATAGAGGCTATGGAGAAGAAAGGGAAGTTGATTTTTTTACAGTAACAGAAAACGGTTTGGATATCGTAACCAATCCACCCTATTTTTGTGCAAATGAGTTTTTAAAGCATGCCCTTGAAATTTCAAAGGAAAAGGTAAAGATTGCGATGTTGTTTCTATTGGCATTTTTGGAGGGACAAAAAAGATATGAACTGTTTAAGGAGCACCCTCCTCAAAGAGTATATGTCTTTTCTAAAAGACTGAATTGTGCTAAGAATGGAGAATTTTGGAAATCCAAAAGCAGTGGCATTGCCTTTGCATGGTTTCTATGGAAGGTGGGATATATCGGCAGTACCGAATTAAAATGGATTCGATAGAGCAACGAAATAGAATGTTTAAAAAACGAAGGAGGAAAATATGGATAAGAAGAATGAAAACTTACAAAAACAGGAAGAACAGGCAAAAGAAGTAATAAGCGAGATTAAATCGGAATATACAAAGACAGCCGACTTTTTAGAAGAACATACCAATCAGCAGATTGTGATTGCTAAAGAAATGAAAGAAGAGATGCAAAACAAGGACTTTGATCCAAATATTATGGAGTTAAAAGCACTCAAAGAAGAAATCACCGGATTAAAAGCTGAGATCAAACGATTAAATGAAATGGAAAATATAGGGTTAAGTTCGCTGATTGTGCGAGATATTAAGGCGGTTGGAAATACCCTTGTTCATTTGCAAGAAAAAGCAATTGGAAGTATCAAACATCTATATGACAATATGAAAAAACAGCTTTCCTACAATTTGACGAAAGCACAAGAAAAATTTGTACAGATGAAAATATGGATAGTAAAAGGACTGGTAACTTCCATGCAGGATTTTATCAAAGAGCAGCAACAAAAATTGGATACTTGCCTGGAAAAGCTTGACAATCTTTCTAAGGAAATTCAAAAAGACGAAGAAAAACTTGATAAAAAAATCCAAAATCAAGAAGATAAGGAATTGGAAGATGATGCAGATGCCAAGCATAAAGAAGAGAGACAGCAAGAGGAGAATAAGGAAAGTATTCCAATGGCGAAGGAAGATAAAAAAGAAATAAGCCCAAAAATAAGTTCCAAAGAGGAAACAGTGAATACAAGCACAACAAAAAAGAAAAGCAAAGAGCAGGATAAAACAGAACAAATACCAAAGAAAAGGGCTGAAAAAACGGCAGAGAAAAAAACATCTGTACTCAAAAAACTCAAAGAAAATCAGCAAATAATCAAAAAAGAAGAAAAAAACAAGGATATAAAAGTACCTAAAAAAGATAAGGGAATAGAAATATAGTTGAGGTAGTAGCTATGAATGGCATCATAAAAAATTATGAAGATATTCCTTATGAACTTAAAAAAGAGGAGCGTTGGTGTCTATATAAAATAATTCAAAGAGATGGAAAGAATACAAAACTTCCCTTAAAGCCAAACGGAAAACCTGCTATATCCAATGATAAAACGACATGGTTTTCATATGAAGCTTGTATAGCTGCACTTAATCGAAATATCGGAGATGGTCTTGGATTTATGCTTGGAGATGGATATATCGGTATAGATATCGATAAGGTAAGTGATGATATTATGGAATATAGTATGGATTATCATGCAAAGTCTATGATAGCCGATTTTTTAAGAGGAATTTCCACCTATGCTGAAATATCTCCGTCAAAAACAGGATTACATTTTATCGGAAAAGGTGAAGTTCCGGGAGAAAGGAAAAGATACAAAAATCTTGAAATTTATGATAAAGATAGATTTTTTACAGTTACCGGTAATGTTATAAAAGACAGAGACAGGAATAAAGTAATAAATATTGACAGTGAGTTAAAACCCTTATATGAAAAATATATGCCAAAGATAAATAAAATTAGTGCTGAAAATAAAATAAGTCCAACTCTTACTTTTTACAAAGGGGAACAGGATATATTGGACAAGCTATTTTATAGAGGATATTTTTCATATACAGGAGAAGATTTAAGACAAAT
>ERZ772874.762-NODE-762-length-17473-cov-6.412619_pt1 | contig 17473 bp, 8 predicted proteins | sample MGYA00580586_ERZ772874 | MGnify/ENA primary metagenome ERZ772874 (study PRJEB29015, sample SAMEA2737952) | human oral metagenome | biome: human oral; feature: human-associated habitat; material: dental | place: China | collected 2154 ... | reverse complement strand
CGCGCACGTGGATGTCGACGTCGGTGAAGCCCTTCTCGATGGCGCGCAGGACCTCATCGCGTGCGCCCAGGAGGGTCACCGGGGCAACGTCCTCAGGCAGGGTGAGGGTGCGCGTGACCTCCGCCGGTTCGGCGGAGGTGACAGCACCGGCGGGGTCCGCGACGGAAGCGGAGTCGACAGTGGCCGGAGAGGTGGTCGCCGCGGTCGCGGCTGCTGGTGTGATGGGCGTATTCGTCATCTCGGGGCCCATGCTACCGGCCAGGGCGCGGCGGACCAGTCGGTGTTGTGGCAACCGGACTCATTCCCACCGCTGCGTTCAGGGGAAGTGACATCCCGAGGCCGGTCGATGTGGTGCGTTCCAATGGCTCCGTCCGGATCGGCTAGGGTTGCCCCATTGTTCAGCGGCAGCGAAGCACGCGATCAGGAAGTGCGAAGCGGGTGGTGTTGTAGTGACCGGCGATCTCAGCGCCGTAGTGACGACCTCTGAGCCGTACCGTCTGTCCTTCGCGTTGGGCGGTCTCCTGGCGACGGAGGCCATGGTCGCCGCTCCCCTGTATCTGGAACTGCGTGACTGGGCGGCAGTCCGGAAGGCGTTGGATGCCGACAACCTGCTGCATGCACGTACCCGCTCGACGGCGGTCAGGCTCACCCGCGAGCTCATTCAGCGGTTGTCTGTGCTCAGCGATACCGAAATAGCCTATCTGGTCACCGCTCCAGGGCCGGAACGTCTGCATCTGATGTGGGCGGCGATGTGCCGGCATTATGCGTTCGTGGCGGAGTTCGCTCAGGATGTGGTGCGCGACCACTTCCTGCTGGGGGTCTCGCACCTGGTTCCGGCCGACTTCGAGCGATTCTGGGACTCCAAGGCCCTGTGGCACGCGGAGTTGGAGGAGACCAGGCCCTCAACTCGTAACAAACTGCGCACCAACCTGTTTCTGGCGTTGCGCCAGAGCGGCATGCTCGCCGATGACGCCACGATTATCTCCCCGCTGCTGTCGGCGGAGGTGTCGGCGCTCCTGGATGCGCGCACGCCCAGCGATCGACGTTTCTTCCCTGTAGGAGGCGGCCTGTGAGCGACGATGACATCGCTTCTGTTGAGCAGCATGTGCTCGCTGTGCTCTCGTCTGACCGGTTCCTGCGCATGGAGGGGCTGGGCAACGAGGTGCCATTCTTCATCTGGCCCTACCCGCCCGAGCAGGAGCTTGAGGTGCAGTCGGCGAATAGCCGTATCGTTGACAGGCTGCGTACCACACGCGGTCTGAGCGTCCTCGTGGTGGATCTCTTTGAGCTGGCCGTTGAGCTGCTTGAAGGGCGCGGCGGCAACATGCTGGAACGCCTGGAGCAGATCGAGCCCACCCGCAGCCGCTCCGCCTTCCGCCGGGACTTACAGCGCATGCTTGATCCGGAGCAGCACATCGTCCCCGCTATTGAGCGTCGTATCGAGGCCGAGACTGGCGTCGACCTGCTCGTGCTGACCGGAATCGGGCGAGTGTTCCCCTTTATCCGCTCACACAACGTTCTGAACAACCTGCAAGTCGCCGTCCCTGACTTCCCTGTGCTCATGCTTTTTCCAGGCGAGTACTCGCAGACGGCGTCATTGGGGTCATCTCTGGTGCTGTTCAACCTCTTGACGGATGACCAGTACTACCGTGCCAAGAACATTCTGGAACAGGAGCCCGCATGAACCAGATGATGATTGGTGATCTCTTCGCCAAGGACGTCTCCCGCGCCATCGAGGGAGTCATCAAGGCCGACGACGCCAAGCATCTCGCCACCGAGATTGACGAATACGTCCTCACCGGCGAGACAGCGGCGGCCCTGTCAGAGCTGTTGGAGACCTACACTGATCCCGTCTACAACGGCGGCAACGGTGTGTGGATCTCCGGTTTCTTTGGTTCCGGTAAGTCGCACCTGCTCAAGATGCTCGCCTTCCTGCTGGGTGATGTGCCCGGACGGCTCAGCGCCAGGAAGGACGCAACGGACGCCTTCAAGAAGAAGGCCGAGGCAGAGAAGGATGCCTTCCTGCAGGGCAAGCTCACTCAGGTTGAGCACATCCCGGCCACATCCCTGCTGTTCAACATCGATCAGAAGGCGCCCCTGATCGACAAGAACCAGACCGACGCCCTCCTGCAGGTGTTCGTCAAGGTCTTCAACGAGGCACGGGGCTACTACGCGGGCGAGCCGTCGGTGGCCCGCTTCGAGCGAGACCTGGATCGGCGCGGCCTGCTTGAGGACTTCCAGCAGGTTTTCTCCCAGATCGCCGGCGTCCCGTGGGAACAGGGCCGGGAAGAAGGGATTCTCCAGGAGCACAACGTCACGAGGGCGTTCTCACAGGTGACCGGCGAGCCGGCTTCCGAGAGCATCCTGTCCCGCTATGACGAGCAGTACTCCCTATCCATTGAGGACTTCGCCGATGAGGTCGCCCAGTGGCTGGAGGCTCAGCCTGAGGGGCATCGCCTGTTGTTCATGGTGGACGAGGTCGGCCAGTTCATCGGCTCCAACACCAAGCTCATGCTGAACCTGCAGACGATCGTGGAGACGCTGAGCACGCGCTGCAACGGGCGCGCATGGGTGTGTGTCACCAGCCAGGAGGACATGGATAGTGTCATCGGGGATCGGACTAGGACCCAGGGCAACGACTTCTCCAAGATCCAGGCCCGCTTCGCCACACGCATGAAGCTGACGAGCCACGACGTGGAGGAGGTAGTCAAGAAGCGTCTGCTCAGTAAGAACGCCGACGCCGAGGCCGCTCTCGATCCGCTGTACGACGAGTTCCACACGAGTTTCCGCGCCCTGTTCGATTTCGTCGATGGCTCCAAGACGTACCGCAACTACGACACTCGGGACAGGTTCACACAGGTCTACCCGTTCGTGCCCTACCAGTTCCCCTTCTTCCAGGCGGCCTTGGTGGGGCTGTCTGAGCACAACGTGTTCGAGGGCCGGCACGCCTCGGTGGGTGAACGCTCGATGCTGGGGGTGGTGCAGGATGTCGCTACACACTTGAAGGAGTCCACGGTCGGCGCAGTCGTGTCCTTTGACGCCATGTTCACCGGAATCCGGCAAGCGGTGAAATCAGCCGCTACTCGCAATATTGCGACGGCAGAGGCGCAACTTCCGGAGGGGCCGGTGCGGAACGTGGCGGTCCGACTGCTCAAGGCACTGTTCCTGGTGAAGTATGTGGGTGACTTCTCCGCCACCCCACGCAATTTGACCGTGCTCCTGTACAACCGTTTCGGCCAGGACCTCACCGAGTTGAACCGGCAGGTTTCACAGGCACTCGACCTCCTGGAGCAACAGACCTACGTCCAGCGCAATGGCTCGGTCTACGAGTACTTGACCAATGAGGAACAGGACATCGAGAACGAGATCAAGAGCACCGACGTCGACTCCGATGAGATCTCCAAGATTTTGGCCGCTGTCATCAGTCAGGACGTGGTCCGGGGTACCTCAGTGCGTCATTCGGTCACGGGTCGGGACTTCAAGTACCAGTTGCTGCTGGATGAGATCTCCTACAGCCGGGCGCAGCTGCTGGCGGTGCACTACATCTCCTCCGCCCTGGGCTTGTCTCGTGAGGTCGTTGTGGCCCAGTCCATGGGGCGTGACGAGCTCAGGGTGGTGCTGGCAGACGATGCTCGGATGTATCAGGATCTGCGGTTGCATGTTCAGACGGATAAGTACGTCCGGCTGCGTGCGGGCTCGTCTCTGACCGATTCTCAGAGCCATATTCTCGATTCCAAGAAGCGGCAGAACAGCAAGCGGCGCAAGGAGCTGATCGCACGCGTCAAGCAGGCCATCAGCGACGCCGAGCTGATCATCGCTGGGGCGTCGATTGCCGTATCCTCCTCGGATCCGGTGCAGCGTGTGCAGGAGGGTCTGGAACAGCTGATCACGCGCACCTACCCGCATCTGTCAATGCTCGGTTCTATCCACTATTCGGAGTCGGATATTGCCCGGGTGGCGAGCGAAGAAGCGGCCCTGCTGGACCGGAGCACGGATACGCTTCAGCCCCTGGCCGAGGAGATCCACACCTGGCTGTCCTCCCAGCGCGCGCTGGGTGTGAGGACCACCGTCAAGCAGGTCGTCTCCTACTTCGAGGGCAAGCCCTATGGGTGGACCTTGCCGAGTATCCTGTGTGCCCTCGCACGCTTGGCCGCTACCTCACGGGTGTCCATGACGCTCGATGGGAGCACTGTGAAGCGCACGGAGCTTCCCGCCGTACTGCCTGTCGGGAAGAAGCACGAGGCGATTGCGGTGGCACCTCAGCGCAGCTTCGACGCTGCCCGCGTCAGTGGCCTGCGGAGCTTCGCCCGGGAGTTCTTCGCCACTGGTCAGCTTCCGAATGATCCTTTGGAGCTGGCCGACGACGTGAGGACACGGCTCGAGGATGAGTATCGGACGCTGAAACAGCAACAGGACAACTTCGTCAACATTTACCCCTTCCTGGCCGTACTGAATGCACCGTTGACGCTGATCCGGGAGGTGATGGGGCGCGAATCCGAGTGGTATGTGGACCAGTTCTCCGCCCACACCGACGATCTGTTGGACGCGAAGCAGGATGTGATCGATCCCGTCACCCAGTTCCTGAACGGCAGTCAGAGGACGATCTACGACGATGCCGTGCACCTGCTGTCCGAGCGCAAGGACACTCTCCGCTATCTGAAGACGGATGAGGCGAGCAGAGTCGAGTCACTGCTGGCCGATCAGAACATCTTCCGAGGACAGCGGATGAGGCATCTGAAGGACGCCGCTGGCGAGCTGCGCGCCGCCACGGACCGGATCCTGGCAGACGAGCGCGCTGAGGCATCCGATCTCATCGACGAGCGCGCAAACGATCTGCGCCGCAGTGCCGCATGGGAGCATGCCACCGACGCCACTCGCACGAAGGTTGACCGCAGAATTGACGTGGCCACGCAGCAGGTGGTTGAGGCTGTCTCGGTGCCGGTGATTCGCCAGCTCGCCCGTGAGTTTGACGAGGAGAGCTATGACGAGCTGCTAGCGGCTCTCGAGGCAGACCGCCGCACAGCGGAGAACGATGCCGAGGCCAGCACACCAACTCCCCCGGCACCGATAGTGGTTCCGCTCAGGCAGTTGCCCCATCCGCGTAAGCGGGTGCTGCGCACCCCCTCCGATATCGATGCCTACATCGATGAGTTGCGGGGCATCCTCCTCCAAGCGGTCGATTCTGGAAAGCAGGTGTCCCTGTGATTGATACCCGGACCTTGGAAGCCTTCGCCGCCTCAGCCCGGTCCCAGTTCATGGCGGAAGTTGAGGCTCGCCTCACAGCGGTACTCTCCCCGGCATCGACGGCGCGCGAGGAGTTCCCGAGTGCGATCAAGGCACTGGAGAAGCGCATCCGCCATCATGGCGGTGACGCGGCCGGCCGGCGGCGGGTCGTGGAGGAACAGGCTTATGTCTGGTTCAACCGGATTGTTGCGCTGCGGTTCATGGATGCCAACGGCTACACGTCCCCAGCGTTGGTTTCCCCGGACGGCGGGGCAACAGTGGGCCAGCCGGCGGTGCTTGCCGCCGCCAAGAGGGGCGAGTTCGATCAGCAGGTCTTCGGCTCGACTGAGCGCATCACCGGCCTACTGAACGGCACGATCACGAGTCCAGCTCCGCAAGAGGAGGCCTATGGGCTGCTCCTGCGCGCATACTGCGCCGCCTGGAACCAGACGATGCCGTTCATGTTCGCACCCGACGGTGACTACACCACCTTGCTCATGCCCGCGGACATGCTGGCCGACAGCTCTGTTCGTGCGCAGGCGGTCAGGGCGCTGACCGCGGAGATGTGCCAAGACGTGGAGGTCATTGGCTGGCTGTACCAGTTCTACATCGCTGAGCGTAAGGCCGAGGTCTTCGCCGGCTTCCGGAAGAATCAGAAGGCCGGGGCAGCTGAGATTCCTGCGGCGACGCAGTTGTTCACCCCGGACTGGATTGTGCGCTATCTGGTGGAGAACTCGGTCGGCCGCCTGTGGATGCTGAACCATCCAACCTCTCGTCTCATCGAGAAGATGGACTATTACGTCGAACCCCCCGGTAGCGAGACCGATTTCCTAAGAATCGCTGAGCCGGAACAGCTGACGGTCATGGACCCGTGCTGCGGCTCGGGTCACATGCTTACCTACGCCTTCGATCTTCTCTACGCCATTTATGAGGAGGAGGGCTACGCGCCCTCGGAGATTCCCACGCAGATCCTCACCCACAACCTGTACGGAACAGAAATTGATCCGCGCGCCGCGGCACTGGCCGCCTTCGCACTGATGATGAAGGCTCGGGCACGTCAGCGTCGCTTCCTACGCAGCCCCGTACTGCCAAACATCCAGGTCATCGAGCCAGTGGAGTTCAATGCAGCGGAACTCGACCAACTTGCCGACACGGAAGACGACACTCAGGCAGGCCGGTACTTCTGGCAGAGTTTCATTCACGCCGATGTACTCGGCTCCCTCATCGCCCCCGACGCAGCAGCGCTACCCGGCGCAAAGGAACGATTAGCGTCGATCACGTCTGACACCCTGGACATCTCAGGTCTCCACTCTCGCGCTGAGCAGGTAGTGGTGCAGGCAGAGTACCTGAGCCGTTCCTACGCGGTGGTTGCGACGAATCCGCCGTACATGGGCAGCAGCAACATGGGGCCGGTGCTGTCCTCCTGGGTGAAAAAGCACCATCCGCAGGCGAAGTCCGATCTGTTCGCCTCCTTCATCGAGCGATGCCTGAAACTCGCCAACGCCGAGCATGGCCTGGTCTCCATGATCACCATGCAGGCATGGATGTTCCTCGGCTCCTTTGAGAAGCTGCGCCGTCACATCCTGCGTGACGCCCCACCAACGACCATGCTGCATCTGGGCGAACGGGCTTTCGACTCGATCGGCGGGGAGGTTGTCTCCACGACGGCCTTCGTTCTGGAGCACGGGCGCAGTACTGAGGAGCTCTGCCAGTACTTCCGTGCAGTGCCCGGCAACTCCGAGGCTGAGAAGGAACACCTGCTCAGGGACGCCCTGACCGGCACTTCCGACCTGCGTTTCTCCGCCCGCCCTCACACACTGCTTGCGCTCCCTGGAGCGCGACTCGCCTACTGGCTGTCGCCCGCTTTGACGCAAGCCTTCACCATGGGCAAGCCGCTCGGTGAAGTCGCTGAGCCTAAAGTTGGCCTACAGACCGGCGACAATGCGCGCTTTCTGCGACAGTGGTTTGAGGTATCCCGCTCGCGTACCTGCTTCGATGCCGAATCCCGCGAGACGGCCGCTGCCAGCAACGCAAAGTGGTTTCCACACCTCAAGGGCGGCGAATTCCGCAAATGGTGGGGCAACCAAGACTACGTCATCAACTGGGAGAACGACGGAACAGAGGTACAGAACTTCCGCGACACGAATGGCAAGCAACGGTCGCGACCACAGAACATCGACTCCTACTTCAAGCCTGCCATCTCATGGTCCCGGATATCGAGTGGCGAACCTGCATTTCGTGTCGCTTCCAAGGGATTCGTCCCCAACGACGTAGCACCAGTCATCCCGACACCAGAGGCAGACGCACATCGTGTTCTGTCGTTCCTAAATTCCAGCTGCGCACACGGGATTCTCGAATCGTTGGCACCAACTGTGCACTTTGAGGTTGGACAGGTCAGCGAACTCCCCTTAATCGACGCCACCACCTCGATTCCAGACCAAACCGTTGCACAACGTTTAATAAGCCTGCTTAGAAATGATTGGAACGCCTACGAAACCTCGTGGGACTTCCAAACCTCACCGCTCATTCAGCGAGCCCGCTCAGGAGGCTCGTTACATGACGCCCTGGAGCGCTGGTGGCAGGATTCCCTCCACGCGGCTCGTGAAGCTCAGGAGTTGGAGACTGAGAATAATCGCTATTGGGCTGAGGTCTACGGTCTTCAAGACGAGGTTCCCATTGAGGTCCCACTCAGTCGAGTTTCACTGACGTCCAACCCCTACTTCCGCTATGCGCCGAGCAAGGGCACGGTTCGTACAGACGAGGAGTATCGCCGCCTCTTCGTGGCGGATGCGGTGCGTGACCTGATCTCGTACGGCGTCGGTTGCCTGTTCGGCCGTTATAGCCTCGATACACCTGGCCTCGTCCTTGCCGACCAGGGCGGCAACATCCAAGATTTCCTGGATGTCGTTCCACGGCCGACCTTCGTCCCCGATGCGGATGGCGTCATCCCCATTACGTCCGGCGAATGGTTCACGGACGACATTGTCACTCGATTCCGATCCTTCCTCGCAGCCGCCTTCGGCAAGGAGCACCTTGAGGCGAACCTGCGTATGATTGAGGACTCGCTAGGTAAGCCCCTGCGGCAGTACTTTGTGAAGGACTTTTACAAGGATCACTGCCGCCGCTACTCAAATCGGCCGATCTACTGGATGGTCTCCTCCCGCCGCGACAGCAAGGCGTCCTTCCAGGCGCTGATCTATCTCCATCGCTACACGCCGGACACGCTGAACACGGTCCTGGGCGACTACCTGCGAGAGTTCCAGGCGAAGCTGCGCACTGAGATCGGCCACCTGGAGCGTTCGAAGACGGCCGCCGACCAGAAGCGCGCCGACGCCAACCGCAAGGCACTGACCGAGTGCGAGGACTACGAGCGGGACGTCCTGTTCCCCCTTGCTTCTCGTCGTCTGTCTATCGATCTTGATGACGGTGTCCTGGTCAACTACCTACGTTTCGGCGAAGTACTCCAGAAGATCCCCGCTATCGAGAAGAAGCGCCGCGACGTCCAAGCTTGGACCTGGCCGACCCATCAACTCACCCCTGAGGACGGCATCAAATGACCAAAGCCCTGATCCACAAAATCAAGAAGGTCGGAAACTACCGCATCTTTCAGAACTGGCAGCCAGACGATGGCGTTGAGTTCGGCCGGGTCAATCTAATTTACGGCCAGAATGGAAGCGGCAAGAGCACCTTCGCGAGCCTCCTGGCAGGCTGTGCTGCGAACGCAACTGCCGAATCCGAGTCCCGCGGCGATGGCAATGACGAGGCCAGTGCCGGCTTGCAGCTGCTTGTGACCCACGATGCAGGGAACTCTTTTTTCCAAATCGGCTTGGACGATCGTGAATTTTGGAGTCGAGTGCGAGTTTTCAATAAGGATTTTGTTCGCAAAAATCTTCGGTTCGAGGAAGCGAACGGGCCACAACCCGCAGCGCTGCTCACCATAGGCGAGCGCCTTGCGGATGCCGAGGAGCAACTGAGAATTTTACACCCCCAACGGGACGAAGTGAAAAATAGCATTCATGCACTCAAGAAGCGGATCACATCATCCGATAATGCTATTGGGAAGCGAATGACCGCGGTGGCAAAGCAGATTGTTGACGATCTCAGAAACTCACCGATTTCCCGATACAGAGCAACAAATGTTTACTCGAAACGACAGGTTCGAGAATTACTGGAGAACAATCCGTCGTCGTTGACCGACGCCTCAACAGACCTCGCTGCTGATCGCGAACGTGCGACGGGGCAGGCGATGAACTCCGTTAACCTTCCGCCACGAGGTATTTTAATGGAGCAGGATGCACTCAACGACGTGCGCCAGTTACTGGCGACAAGTGTGCTGGGTAACACACCAATCAGTGAACTGGTGGGACACCCTGGCCGATCCATGTGGGTGCAGAAAGGTATCTCTCTTCACCAGGACCTCGAGGAGTGCTTGTTCTGCGGACAGGAACTACCCGCCGACCGACTCAAAGCTCTTAATGCGCACTTTGACGAGTCTTTCAAGAAGATCCAGGCCGATATCGACAGTTTCATAAACCGCCTGAGAAGATCGGAAGCAATATCAAGAAGCTACCTGGAATCTTTTCCTGGCCGATCTGACGTATATGAAGACTTGCAGGAGGAGCTACAGAACTCCCACACCATCTACGAATCCGAACATAATACCTACGCCGAGACAATTCACAGCATTGTGTTGGCGTTGACGAAAAAAAGAGAGAATCCTTTCGACACTCCGAAGCTCAGTTCTAATCTCACGCTCACAGCTCCTGCCATTGACAGCATCAAGTCGGTCGTTGACAAACATCAGGAAAAGATTAATCTCCACGACACGGAGGCGGCGAAGGCTGCTCAACGCGTCGAATACTTCCATATTGCGAATTTCCTCGATGAGTACGCGAAGCTCAAGAAGGACCTTGAGGCACTTAAGGAAGAACAAAACAACCAAAAGACTGATCTCGAGGATCTCGATCGGGAGATCGCTATACTGGAGAGTGTAGCTGGTGACCCTGCACCGGGAGCCAACGAGCTCACCAATGGACTGTGCGGCCTCTTGGGCCGCAATGAGCTGACATTTAGCACCCAGGATTCCAAACACTACGTTATCAAACGGGCTGGCGCGCCGGCCACCCACCTCAGCGAGGGGGAGCAGACTGCCATTGCGCTACTGTACTTCCTCTCAAGTGTCAGGGAAAATAAGATTGCCGGGAATCCTCCGATCGTCGTCATCGACGACCCAGTCTCCAGCCTCGATCACGGCATTCTTTTCGGTGCCTCCGCTCACATATGGTCAGAGCTAGTCGTCAATACCTATGCCAGCCAGGTTTTTCTTTTGACCCACAACTTTGAGTTCTTCCGTCAGTGGCTCATCCAGATGGAAGCCGTACCAAAGAAACGACGTGAAGGTGGGTACACAGCTTATCGGGTTTGCGCTCACGTAGACGACCATGGTCGACGTAGGCCTGTATTCGAGGTTTGGGAACTCGACGATGATCGACGGAAGAAGCTGCGTTCTCAGTACCATTTCCTCTTCGACCAGGTCGCAACTACTCTTATAGAATCTGACAGAGACCTCGACTCGATCGCCCAGATGGAAGCAGCCGCCCTGGTGCCCAACACGGCCCGTAAGCTGTTGGAGGGCTTCCTGAGTTTCCGCACTCCCGCGAACATGGGGAAACTGCACGATTCCGTACGTGCCGCCCTTGATGCGCGTCCAGGACTGGATGACTCGGTGCGCACGATGGTCGTACGGTACGCTCACGCAAACTCGCACCTAGAGGAGGCGGACCTAACGAAGCCGCTTGAACCGAGTGAGTCAGTGCCTTTTCTTCACGCGCTGTTCACGTTCATGGACCATGTGGACAGTGAGCATTTCGCTTCAATGTGTCAAGCACTCGGACATGATCCGGAGGTATTGCGGAGCACTTCGTCCTCGACAGCAGAAGAAGCTCAGGCATGAGCAACTATTTTACGCTCGTTGCAGATGGGCGCCTCGCAGACCGCGAGAGTAAGACCCTCGAGGTCAAACGCGATCTGTCGTCGCCCGACGGTCCGCTGCGGACGCTCGTTGCCTTCGCGAACTCCGCGGGTGGACGGCTCGTCGTCGGGGTCGCAGACGATGGCACGGTCGTCGGCGTCGATGACCCGCTTGCCGAGGAGGAACGCATCGCCAGCCTCATCGACGACCGAATTTCGCCCCAGCTGGTACCGGCCATCGACCTAGTGACACTGAGAGACAAGACGGTCCTCATTGTCGACGTGCCGCTCAGCACTCGTCGCCCTCACCACATCACCCGCCAGGGTCCGGAAGCCGGCGTCTACGTACGCCTCGGTTCCACCACACGGCAAGCAGACCCGGCACTCGTTGCCGAGCTGGAGCGCAATGCCCGCGGCATCGCCTTCGAAGGCCTGCCCGAGCCACGCGCCGCATTTGAGGATCTGGATCTGGAGGCCCTTTCCAAGCTGCGCGGACGCAGCACGTCCGTCGCCGACCTTCTGGCACTCGGCCTCGCCGTCCAACAGGGAGACCAGATCGTCCCCACCAACGCGGGCATCCTCGCAGCCTGCCCCGATCCCACACGCTTTCACCCCTCCGCCTGGGTCCAGTGCGGCCGCCTGCGCGGCCCGCACGGCACCGACATCTTCGACCAGATCGAGATTCACGGCCCCATGCCGCTCGCAGTCGACCGTGCTGTGGAGTTCTTGCTCAAGCACGCCTACAAGACCGCGGTGTTCGGCCAGGTGCGGCGCCGCGACATCTACTCAATCCCCATTGAGCCGATCCGCGAAGTGATCGTCAACGCCCTCGTGCACGCCTCCTACGCGGAACGCGGCACGCCCATCAGGGTCGGCTTTTACGACGATCGCATTCAGGTGGACAGCCCGGGTTTGCTGTTGCCAGGCATGACCATCGACACGATGCGACGCGTATCCCGCCTGCGCAACCCCGCCCTCGCGCGCATCTTCCGTGAGGCCGGGATCATGGAGCAGTGGGGCACCGGCGTCCAGCGTGTCTTCGAGCAAGTGGCCGAAGCCGGCCTGCCCGAGCCCATCATCGAAGAGATCCAGGACCGAGTGAGGGTGACGATCTACATACCCAACCACGATCCACAGCAGGCTACCGCGCACGGCGCTCGAGAACCGGAGGGCGAGACGCAGAAGCCAGAGGATCATAACCACCCAGAACATACCTACACGCATAGCAATGACGGTAGGTATGATGTGGTCATGATGCGGGCGGCCACTCAGGGGCCGGTTCACCGAAACACTCTCCTGGAAGCCGCTGGTCTGAAGCCCCTGTCACAGAACTACACGCGTCATGTGGTTCCACTGGTGAACCGAGGGCTGCTCGCCATGACGGTACCGGACAAGCCCCGCAGCAAAGCACAGCGCTACATCCTGACAGACGAGGGCCGAGCCTACCTGCGCCACCTCACGGAAGACTCCGAATGAACACCATGACAGCCATCCTGCGCCAGCTTTGCGAGCGCTTCGAGCGTCCCGGCGAAGCCGGGCGGATCGTCATCTGGTCCGACCCCGAAGGCAGATACACCGACTCGCTGGAAGCCTTCTCCCTCCCGGACGTCACCGTGCTGCGGGTGGAGGACAACGAGTTCGCCCTGAAGCGCCGGGTCCTGCTGACCGAGCCGAAGCGCAAGTTCCTGCTCTACCGCTTCCGCGAGCCAGACACCCCGGAAACCGTCACCGACAACTGGCTCAAGGACATGGAGCTCGCTTACGGGACCTTCACCGCGGACCACACCTCGCTCCTGGTGCAGGAGCTCGGGGGCGGATTGGCGCTGCGTAGCGTCGTCGCTCAGTACCCGCTCTTTTTCGACAGCGCGCAGCGCCGCGACGAGCTCAAGACTCGCCTGCGCCCGGATGACGACGCTGCCGCCATCGCCGCCTCCATGGTCGCCGTTGTGCTGGGCACTGAGGAGCGCTCGTTGGAGGCGCTCTGGCGGGCGCTGCTGATGGAGAACGCCGACGGGGAGTCCACCGGCATCGATACAATCACTCGCCTGGGACTCGCCGAGTTTCACTGGAAAGGGACGCGCAACATCTACGGATATGCCCCCGAGGAAGAGCCCAGCGTCGATGACTTCGTAGCGTGGCTGTTCAACCGGGCGTGGGAGCAGTTCTCCCCCACCCGTGCAAACTTGGGCACCGAACAGTACGCCAACATCCGCCGCGACTTCAGCACTTGGCACAACGACTTCCGGTTCACCCACACCTACCAAGTCCTGGCTGAGCGTGCAGCGGAACTACTGGGCATTGCCGAGCGCGTGGCCGGCTTCGACCTGCCCGAGCTGCTAGGCCGGAGGACGTTTCCTCTGGTGGACCAGGAACTCGTCCGGCGCCTAGCGCAGCAGGTACAAGAGCGCAGTTTGACGGACAAGGAAGTACAGGAGGCCGTGCAGAGCCGTGCCGCGTTGCCGTGGTACGGCGAGTTCAAGCCCGGTTACGAGGTCGTCAGCGCGGCGTCAACCCTGCTGACTCGTATCGGCTCCGGCTCCTGGAACATGTCCTCCCTGCAGGACGCCTTCGACCGCTATACCCAGCAGTGGTTCATCATCGACCAGGCCTATCGGCAGTTCAATCGATACCTCGACCTCTACGAGCCGGACTCCGCCCTCGACACACTGAAGACGGCGGTAGAAACTGCTTACATCAGGGACTTCCTCACGCCGCTCGGGCAGGTGTGGCGCAGGCATGTTGAGAGCATGGAACAGTGGGAGATTAACTCAATTCCTTCTGCCACGTCTTTCTTCACTGATCAGGTCAGCAGGCCTTGGCTGGACAAGGGTAAGAAGATCGTCATCATCATCTCCGACGCGCTACGCTATGAGGTGGGCGAGGAGCTGGCACGACGTATCAGCCAGGAGGACCGCTTCACGGCACGACTGTCAGCCATGCTTTCGGTGCTGCCCTCCTACACTCAGCTCGGTATGGCGGCACTACTGCCGCATGCGTCTCTTGCCTTCACCGACGACGGGTCGGTAGAGGTGGACGGTACTCCCAGCGCAGGGACCGAGAACCGCGCCAGGCTGCTCACGCCAGTGGGAGGCTCAGCGATCCAGGCCAATGTGCTCTTCAGCATGAAGCCCAGTAGAACCCGTGAGCTAATCAAGAGCCACCAGCTGCTCTACGTCTACCACAACCAGATCGACGCCACCGGGGACAAGCAGCCCACCGAGCCAGACACCTTCCGTGCCTGCGAGGACACCATCAAAAATCTGGTCAGGCTGGTAAAGAAGCTGGCGAACGCCAACGTCAACAACATCCTCATCACCGCCGATCACGGTTTCCTCTACCAGGACAGCCGCTTGCAGAAGCAGGACTACCTGTCGGTAAAGCCGCACGGCGACGCACTGCTGCAAGTGAACCACCGCTTCGTACTGGGACGCGGCCTCAAGAGGGACGCCGCATTCATCACCTTCTCCCCCCACCAGCTCCGGATGTCTGGGGACATCGAGGCTCAGGTGCCCGGATCCATTCACCGCATCCGCGCCACGGGTTCCGGCACGCGTTTCGTGCACGGCGGCGCGTCTCTCCAGGAGGTTGTGGTACCTGTCATTGCCGTCAACAAGCGGCGTTCCTCGGACACTTACCAGACCCCCGTCAAGATTGTCACCGAAACTGACAAGATCACCACCGGACAGATCACCGTCATGCTGTTCCAACAGGAGCCGGTCAGCGAGAAGGTCAAGTCACGCCGTTTGATCGCGGGCCTGTACGCGGGCGACACACTGATCTCCGACGAGGTCACGGTGGACTGCTCCCAGGTCTCCCCAGAAACCAGGGATCGGTTCTTCCCGCTCACGCTGGCGCTGAGTAAGGATGCGGATGCCTTCAACGGCAATACCATCGAACTACGGTTGTACGAACCGGTCGGCTCGCAGCGCCGTCCCTATGGCGAAAAGGCCCGTTTCACCCTGTCACGCACCTTCACCAGCGACTTCGGTGCGGACTTCGACTTCTAGGATGCCTGTATGACCACCCCGGAACCCACCCAGCTGGAGCCAACCGACCAGGTACAGGGTCCACCCCCCACGCCACTGGACCGAAAAATCGCAAAGGCTTTCCCCGGCGTCGTCGTCCGCAAGGACCTCGTCAAGGCCGTCAAGGGCAACGCTATTGTACCCACCTATGTGCTGGAGTACCTGTTAGGCCAGTACGCGGCCACGGACGATGACGCCACCATCCGCTCCGGTATCGAGCAGGTCCGAACCATCCTCCGGGACCACTACGTACACCGGGGTGATAACCGCCTCATCCAGTCGCATATCCGGGAGAAGGGCCGCCACCGCGTCATTGACAAGGTCTCCGTCTCCCTCAATGAGAAGCTGGATATCTATGAGGCCGAGTTCTCCAACCTGGGTATCAGTAGGGTGGAGGTCGGTGCTGAGACGGTGCGCAACCATCCCAAGCTCCTGACCGGTGGGGTCTGGTGCATCTGCGACATCGTCTACGCCTACTCGGGCAATTCGAAAGACGTTCCCTGGCGGCTTCACTCGCTCAAGCCCATCCAGCTCTCCCGCCTGGACCTGGAGTCCTATACCCGTACCCGGGAGCAATTTAGCACCGAGGAGTGGATCGATCTGCTCGTCCAGTCCATCGGTTTCAACCCCGCCATGTTCGGCCCCAGGGCCAAACTCCTCCACCTGGTGCGTCTGATTCCCTTCGTTGAGCGCAACTACAACTTGGTGGAACTCGGTCCCAAGGGGACCGGCAAGTCGCACATCTACTCCGAATTCTCGCCCCACGGCATGCTGATCTCCGGGGGTGAGGTTACCGTCCCGAAACTCTTCGTGAACAACGCTTCCGGGAGGATCGGACTTGTTGGCTACTGGGACTGCGTCGCCTTCGACGAGTTCGCCGGCAAGAAGAAGCGTGCCGACCGTGCACTCGTCGACATCATGAAGAACTACATGGCCAACAAGTCCTTCTCCCGCGGTGTTGAGACGCTCGGTGCAGAGGCCTCAATGGTGTTCGTTGGCAACACCTCCCACACCGTGCCCTACATGCTCAAAAACTCCGATCTGTTTGAGGAGCTGCCCGAGCAGTACCACGATCCTGCCTTCCTGGACCGTATCCACTGCTATGTGCCCGGATGGGAGTTCGAGCAGATCCGCGGCGAGATGTTTTCCAGCGGCTACGGGTTCGTCGTCGACTACCTGGCCGAGGTCCTCCGTTCCTTGCGCGACATCGACTATTCCGACCGATACCAGCGTTATTTCGCGCTGTCGGACGACCTGTCCACTCGTGATCGGGATGGCATCAATAAGACCTTCTCTGGCCTGATGAAGCTTATCCACCCCTCCGGGCAGGCCAGCCCCGATGAGATCGGTGCCCAGCTACGGATCGCACTCGAAGGACGTAAGCGCGTCAAGGATCAGCTCATCCGCATCGATGACACCATGACGGCGGTCAACTTCGAGTACACCCACGCGGGACAGACCCATACGGTGACTACTCTGGAGGAGGATGAGTATCCGGAGCTGTACCACCCGGGCACCGAAGCAGATGATGCCCGTTCCGAATCCACCGACAAGGCCGCACCGGCCAACGACGCCCACGGCACCGTTGAAGTGGCTCTCAAACGGCAAGGCTCGGGATCGGAATTGAAAGAGCAGCGTCTCGAGTTCGCCGAAGGCAGGCGCGGTTTCACCTACGACCGCTATATTGGCCCGTACTTGCGCGGAGCTACCCGCATCGACGTCGTCGACCCATACATCCGCCGGTCCCACCAGGCACGCAACCTAATGGAACTCATTGAGACCATCGCCAAGTACACCGATACCACGAGGGAAATCACCGTCTGCCTGATCACCAAGCGCGATAAGGATCCAATCTACGCGACCAGACAGCAGGAGACTCTGGAGACGATCCGCACCAACTCGGCCATCGCCGGCATCAGCTTCGAGTATTCATTCGATGACACGATCCATGACCGCTCGATCAGCACCGACACGGATTGGATCATCATGCTAGGACGCGGGCTGGACGTATTCCAGCCCTTCGACACCGACTGGCTCGACCTGCGCCTGCGCCAGCAGTACTTCCGCCAAGTCAGGGAGTTCACCTGACTCGTGACACCTTAGTGTCCTGGGGACTGTAGGGATTTGAGGATGCTGGCTGCGGTTGGGGGGATTTGGGGTTGGGCAGTGATCTTATGACCGTTGAGGTTGATGGTGACGCCCTGGAGGGGCTTGAGGGTACGGATGATGCGTTTGATGCTGATCCCGGTGGTCTC
>ERZ772874.760-NODE-760-length-17480-cov-16.973199_pt1 | contig 17480 bp, 14 predicted proteins | sample MGYA00580586_ERZ772874 | MGnify/ENA primary metagenome ERZ772874 (study PRJEB29015, sample SAMEA2737952) | human oral metagenome | biome: human oral; feature: human-associated habitat; material: dental | place: China | collected 2154 ... | reverse complement strand
AAAATAATGCTGTCTTGTCTCTGAATAGTCGTTTCAGCAGGGCAATTACTTGACCTCTAACGCCGCCCCAGTATTTCTTCATAGTTCAGTCCCTTAATGCCTTTCCGGTTAAATCAATAAAAACATCCTCCAGGCTAGCCTGTTCGACTATCTGCTCCTTGACAAAGCCTCGATCCAGTAGCCCTTGGATCAGATTGTGTGGGCTATCTAGAGCTATGATCTTACCACCGTCCATAATTGCGATGCGATCACACAATAGCTCAGCCTCCTCCATGTAGTGGGTGGTCAGGACGACGGTCACACCCTCGTCTCGAATCTGCTGGATCAGCTCCCACATATTTCGCCTGGCTTGCGGATCAAGCCCGGTGGTTGGCTCGTCGAGAAAGAGAACCTTAGGGTGATTGACTAGGGTGGAAGCGATGGCGAAGCGTTGTTTCTGACCGCCCGACAGCTCTTCTACGTAGCTATCTGCTTTTTCGGTCAGTTGCACTTTGCTTAGTAAGGCGTCGGTATCTACCTCGGTACCGTAGAGACTACCAAACATCTTGAGCTGCTCTCTTAAGCTTAGTTTGTTATAAAAGGCAGTTGACTGGAGCTGGATGCCGATGATGCCCTTGACTCTCATAGGCTTTTTACTGACGTCGAGACCGTCGACTATTGCCTTGCCGCCGTCAATCTGACGGAGTGTCTCAATCATCTCTAGGGTAGTAGTCTTGCCGGCGCCATTCGGGCCAAGCAAGCCGAAGATCTCGCCTGGATAAACTTCGAAAGAGATATCATTGAGCGCTCGTTTCTTACCGTAACGCTTGACGAAATGAGATACGGTGATGATTGGCTGCTTCTTAGTCATAATAATTTACCACGATATATGATAGCACAGTCTGCTGACGATGCTATATACTAACGTCATGAAGATTAAGGACAAGCTTAAAGCAGATAGACCGCGAGAGAAGCTGGCCTGCTATGGTGCTGAGCGATTAAGCGACCTGGAGCTACTGATGGCAATCATTGGCAGTGGTAACGCTAAGGCGGATGTCGGCGTGATCGCCCGTCGGGTGCTTAGATTGCTGCGAGAGAAAGACGGCGAGCTGGTGTATAGCGACCTACGTGGCGTAGTTGGCTTGGGTGAAGCGAAGATTCCGGTGATACTAGCCAGCCTTGAGCTGGCTAAGCGATATCTGGTCGATAGCGATCGACCGGTGGTTGATTCGCCGGAAAAGGCAGTGGCTCTACTAGCGAATATTCGTGATAAGAAGCAGGAACATTTCGTCTGCTTGACTCTCGACGGGGCGAGCCGCCTGATCGCTCAGCGAGTGGTAACCATCGGTACGCTGACCGCTAGCCTGGTGCATCCGCGAGAAGTCTTCGCTGATGCTATCACCGACCGAGCCGCCGGTATCATCGTGGCGCATAATCATCCGAGCGGGAGCCTGGAAATCAGCCAGGCTGACCGAGACGTCACCGACAGGCTGACGGAAGCCGGCAAGCTCCTGGGAATCACGCTAATCGACCACATCGTCGTCACTAAGAGTGAGTATCGAAGCATAGTAGGTCAGGGGTGAACGAACTTCAGAATCTGCTATAGTTTACTATATAATGAATGCGAAGGTGCTTATGGAACAGCTATGGAGTGCGGCGAATAAATTGCGAGGTAATATTAGCCCGTCAGACTACAAATATGTAGTACTGGGGCTAATTTTTCTGAAGTATGTTTCGGATGCATTCTCAGTGCGACATCAAGAAGCGATCGACGAGAGTTACGACCCGGAGGATCGTGACTGGTATCTTGCAGAAAATATTTTCTGGATCTCCGAGAAAGCTCGTTGGGAATATTTGGCAGCGAGAGCAAAACAGCCGGAGATAGGGGTGCTGGTGGATAAGGCAATGGAGGCTATTGAACGTGATAATCCAAGTCTGAAAGGTGTTCTGCCAAAAGATTACGCTCGCGAAGCTCTGGATAAGCGTCGTTTGGGTGAGCTGATAGATCTATTTACGAATATCAAATTTGACACTGTCAGTGCCAGAGATTTACTCGGTCAAGTCTACGAATACTTTATGGGTATGTTTGCTGATAGTGAAGGTAAACATGGCGGTGAGTTCTATACGCCACGTTCCATTGTGAAATTGCTGGTAGAAATGCTTGAGCCGTACAATGGACGCGTGTATGACCCGTGCTGTGGTAGTGGTGGTATGTTCGTCTGGAGCGAGAAGTTTGTTAAAGAGCATGCCGGTCGCACCAGCGATATTGCCGTGTATGGCCAGGAGCTTAACGAAACTACCTGGCGACTCGCTAAAATGAATATGGCGATTCGGGGGATTGATGCGAATATCAAACGTGGCGACACTCTGATGGACGACCAGCTGCCTGATCTGAGAGCTGATTACATCTTGGCCAATCCGCCGTTTAACATTAGCGATTGGGGCCAAGAACATTTACAGACTGACTCACGCTGGAAGTATGGTCTGCCGCCAAAGGGTAATGCTAACTTTGCCTGGATTCAACACATGATTCACCATTTGGGCCAGCGCAGCACGGCAGGCCTTGTGTTGGCAAATGGGAGCATGAGCAGCCAAACTGGCGGTGAAGGTGATATCCGTAAGCAGTTAGTGCTTAATGATATGGTTGACGCCATCGTCACACTACCAAGCAGACTGTTTTTTAATGTAGCCATACCGTGCTGTCTATGGTTTGTGTCGCGTGATCGTGCCAATCGTCATGGCAAAGTGCTGTTTATCGATGGACGTAATTTGGGTGAAATGGTCACCCGTCGTAACTGCGAGCTGACCGAAGAAGATATTGCCAGGGTGGCGAAGACATATCATGATTACAAAAATGCCAGTGCGGATTACGCTGACCAGCCGGGTTTCTGTAAAGTCGCTAATCTAGAAGAAATCAAGCAGCATGATTACGTCCTGACGCCTGGTCGTTACGTTGGTGTCGAGGAAACAGAAGAGGACGATGAGCCGTTCGCCGAGAAATTTGCCCGGTTGACGGCTGAGCTTGAAGGGCAGTTTGCGAAGAGCCGTGAGCTAGAAATAAAGATAAAAGAAAATCTTGCCAAAATAGGGAAAGAAATCAAATGATGAGTGGCGATAATCCAAACGGCGAAATGGTGGTGTATGTTGGCGATAATGGCAAGCCACAGGTTCAAGCTAGACTGCAAGATGAAAATGTGTGGCTCACTCAAGTGCAGTTGGCCCAGGTATTTCAGACTACAAGGCAAAATATAGGTCAGCATATTAAGAATATCTACGAAGAGAAAGAGCTTGACCCTTCGGCAACTATAAAGAAATTCTTTATAGTTCAAACTGAAGGCGATCGTGAGGTCTTGGAGAAGATAGAACGGCTGTATTTTGAGGATCCGAAAATTACGCAAAAGAGTATTGAGGGCGAAGAAAATGCAGTCTATCTGAGGGTGTTGAGTCTATGAACAATAAAAATAAGAGTAAACAGGATGTATTCTTTGTGTCTGATAATCCAATAACATCCGTGGAAGAGGATACTATAGGTAGACTTCCGCTGGCTGAGAATTTCATCGATTCGATACTTAGCTATGATGCAAGTAAGGGTTTAGTTGTTGGGGTAGTTGGCTCTTGGGGCTCCGGTAAGAGTTCATTCATAAATTTATCTCGAAGCCATCTTAAGGAGCATTCAATTAATGTATTAGATTTTAACCCTTGGCTGTTTTCTAACACAGATCAACTTGCTGAATATTTTTTTAGGGAAATATCTACACAACTAAGGCTAAAAGGCGGTAAATTCAAAACTATAGCAAGTGTTGTTGAGAAATATGGTGACGCACTAAGCCCCTTGGCGTTAATGACGGGTGTGATCTGGCTGGATAGAGTACTCGCTGTTTTCAGGTCCATTGGGAAGTCTGTAAAACGACATGATGGTATTGAAAAGCGCCGACTAGATGTTACGAAGGCGCTACAAAAATTAGATCAGCCACTAGTTGTTGTAATTGACGACATTGATAGGCTGTCTACGCTGGAGATTAGGGAAATATTCAAATTAGTTAGACTCACGGCGAATTTTCCAAATATTATTTATCTTCTAGCTTTTGATAGGCAGCGGGTTGAACAAGCGCTAGATGAAAATGGCACTTCTGGTCGGGCTTATATCGAGAAGATCTTGCAGGTAGTGTACGACTTGCCCGAGATGCCAAAAAGTATAGCTAGGGAACAGATTTCTGAAGAGCTTGATAAAATACTGGGCCATATTCCTGAATCTGACTTTGACCAAGATAGATGGGTTGACGTGTATTTTGAAATAATAGAGCCAAACATAACAACAATACGAGATGTAAAAAGATATGCTCTTTCTGCTAATATTACTATTAAAAGGTTGGGTTCAAGCGTTGATGTTGTAGATGTACTTGCACTTGAAGCAGTTAGGATTTTTAAGCCCAGCCTATATGCTAAAATTAGGAAGTCAGTAGATGTACTGACTGGAGAAACTGGCTCATTGCGGAGTGATGATAAGAAAAATAAAGAGATTATAGATAGTCTAATTAGTGATGACGATGAGTACGCAAAAACTGTTATCAAAAGAATATTTCCAGGTGCGGGAAAGTATGTTGACGACGCAAGCTATGAGTGTGATTACTATTGCAGTAATGAGTGGCGTCGTAAGGCTCGTGTTGCTCATTCGGATGGTCTAGTGACATATTTGAGGCATTGCCCAACCGAAGGATTAAAGGTAATGAAGATGACAGCCAGTGCGTATAGTCTAATGCATGATCTTGGTGAGTTTAGCAAATTTGTGTCGGATATAGACCAGAATGAGCTAGTAGGATTTATTCAGTCGCTTGAGGTGTATGAAGGTAAATATAATAACGAGCAAGTTGTCCCAGCAAGTATCGTATTGATGAACAATATCTATCGCATTCCCGAGAGAAAAAATCGTGGCATGTTTGATCTTACTCGTCCAGATATCGTAGTAAATAGAGTTGTATTTAGAATGCTAAAAAATATCGAGGATAGCAAAGAGAGGGAGGATGCAATAGAAAAAATCCTTCCGCAACTGGAGTCATACTCAACACAGCTTAACTTTATTGAGCTAGTCGGTTACAAAGATAGTATTGGATATAGACTAGTTAAAAAAGAGCTAGCAAATAAATTGTGCAATACTTTTGTCGAAAAAACCTACTCTCAGCGCCCAGCAAAATTTGCAAATGAATGGCAACTGCTCAGAGTGTACTACGTTGTGGCTGACAAAAAAGGTGATAAATACGTGCCATTTAAATTTTCTAAGGTAGCGGAAATCCGTAAGCTACTTCAGAATGCTTATGCCGAAATCAAATCACAACCCATAAATAGCAGAGTAGTCAATGTTACGCCTGGCTTACATTGGGAAGCGCTGGTAAAGATTGTCGGATCTGAAGAAGCAATAAAAAATATCACGGCTAAGTTAAAGAGGGCAGACGGACAAACAGATCTTATTGATCTTGTTGAGAAATACTTGCGTGGGTGGAGGCCAGGTCAAGATAAGGAGGAAGAATGACGCAAAAAGTTTATCTTGGCGATATCTGTGATATAAAAATTGGTCGCACTCCACCTCGTAGGCAACCGCAATGGTTTAATAAATCTCATGGTGTGAGGTGGGTTTCAATTAAAGATATGGGGAATGCGGGCAAATATATCAGCCAAACGAGTGAGTTTCTGACGGCGGATGCTATCAGGAAGTTCAATATCCCAATTATTCCAGCAGGTACTCTTTTGATGAGCTTTAAGCTAACCGTTGGGAGGCTCGGTTTTGCGGAATATGATATGTGTTCCAATGAGGCTATAGCTCAATTACCTATAAAAGATCCAGATATAGTTGATAAGAACTATTTGTATTACTATCTAAAAAACTTTAATTTTGACTCACTCAGTTCAACTTCATCTATAGCTACGGCGGTAAATTTAAAAACAGTGAAGAATATATCTGTTAACCTACCGTCACTCGACCGGCAAAGGAAAATTGCCAATATCCTCGGCAGTCTTGATGAAAAAATCGAGCTCAATCGCCGCATGAATGAAACTCTCGAACAGCTCGGTCAAGCTCTCTTTCGCCATTATTTTGTTAGTAATCCCGAGGTGAAGAATTGGTCAATAGTAAAAGTTGGTGATGTTCTCAGTGAATTGCAAAGCGGCTCTAGACCAAGAGGTGGAGCGGTCAAATTGGGTGTGCCGAGCGTCGGAGCAGAGAACATAGTTGGCTTAGGAAAATACGATTACTCAAAAGAAAAATATATCAGCGAAGAATTCTTTAACAGACTTGGCCGTGGTGTCGTAAACTCAGGAGATGTTCTTCTTTATAAGGACGGTGCTTATGTTGGCAAGAAATCGTTGTTTATGAATGGTTTTCCTCATAAAAAATGTGCCATAAACGAACATGTATTTATTTTAAGGACAAATTCTAGGTTGAAAAGTCAATTTTTCCTGTATTTTTGGCTAGATCAGCCAAGTATAACTAAAAAGATTATTGATGCTGGAGTGAAAGCTGTTCAACCAGGAATAAATCAATCAAATGTAAATAGCCTTCCAATCTTATTGCCACCAGAAGAAAGTGTGAAGAAATTTGATAACGAAATTAGTCCAATTATGGGAATGATTTTTTCTAATGCTATTGAAAGTAATCAGCTGGCAGCTCTTCGTGACTTACTTCTACAAAAATTAATTTCTGGAGAGATTGAAGTTTAACATGGCTTCTGTTATAGATGAGATACGACGCTGTGACGCAGTAGTCTCAAAAAATATTACAAAACTTATAGATGATAGAGGACTGATGTCTATCAATATCATCAATTCTCTTCGTAATTTGGTTAATCAGGTTGCGATATTGATTAACACTCAGGATGTAAATACAGACAGTAATTATCAAGCAATTGAGAGTGCGATGAAACAAGTAGAGGCTCGTGCTGACCTAGCATTTCTGCGAACTTTCTATAAACAACTTCAGGCTTCGGCATCTCACTATACTCTAGATGAGGATAATGCCGAAAGACTTATGTTAAAGTACTATGAGTCACTAATTCTAATAAAAAATTACCTCAAAGACGATTTTTCAATTGATATTCTAGATAATCTCAAAGACTTTCCATTGGATATTGATGAGTCTCAGCAGGAATATTATGAAAAAATAGCGAGTCAAATAGAAAGCCATGCAAATGAGGACGGTGCTAAAGACAACTATTATATACACAGAGTAAAGCCATTCTTTGTGAATCAAAAAGTATATTATGAGATAACTTTTTCGTTGGCAATTGATCGTAGTAGCAAATTTCATAGGAAGATTGCTTTTTCGAGGGAGAGAATTTTTGACAACTACGCAACAGACTTCTGGCTCATTAATTCCACTATAGAAGTTGATGGTATAGAAGTTCCTATAAAAATAATTCAATCTTGGAAGGTGAACATTCGACCTTGTGAGTTTAATAATCTAGGCAGAATTATTGGATTTGATGTAAGGGCTAGCAGAGGACAAAAGGACTATCTTCCAATTATGGAATATATTACTTGCTACCAAAGGTCGCTAGTTGACATTATTGACCTGAGTGATGACTTGTTCAGAGGTTTCGTTAATCAAGTACGTTCTGTGGGATACAAGTCAACAATTATAGACCTAATAATAAGGGTCAAATGTTTTTGTAAAACACAGACGACTGGTAAAAACGTAATTCGTTATTTGCTTTTGAACATACACAACTCAACGATAAAAGACCAGTACCCAGACAATCGATTTGACAGTATGGATGATATTTGGTTGAGTAAGAAAACTTTTCCGTTTGATAAAATGCCGTTCTGTACCTCTTTAAAGAATCATAACCCTCGTCTCAAAGATGTGATATCGGCTATTCCTATTCGCGGGCGAGAACATGAGCTGATAGCAAGAAGGGTAATGATCAACACGGAACAAGAAGGTCTACTGTATTCTCCGAAAGAAAAAATCTCCGGTGACGATGAACTAGATTTCTTAATTGATCAGTATAATGCTAAGTTATGGTCTGGGCATGCCGATAGAAGAATTAAAAAATACTCAGACCACTATTTTATACAAGGCTATGAACAAAATGTTGTAGAAATAGTTAAAATACTTAAAACACTCTGTTCTAATGGTGAGAAAAATTACAAAGACAATGCCCTAGAATGGTTGACTAATAACGGCAGCGAAATAGATGATCCTGTTAAGAAGAATATCTTAGTAAGTCTATTTGATTCATCGAAAGTAGCAGTAATCTATGGAGCTGCTGGTACTGGAAAAACTAGAATGATAGAGCATATATCAGCATACTTTGGTTCTGAGCATAAACTGTATCTAGCAAACACTAACGCAGCAGTTAGCAATTTAAAGATGCGATTAGGTGATGCTGGTAATTTTATGACAGTTACAAAAGCAATTAAAACTTCGGACTTGGACTGTTCTATCTTATTTATTGACGAGTGCAGCACTATCAGTAATAGAGATATGATTGCTCTTTTGAACAATATCGATTTTGGGCATTTGGTGTTAGTCGGAGATGTCTATCAGATTCAGTCAATTAGATTTGGTAGTTGGTTTGATATCATTAGAAAGTTTTTACCCAAGCAGGCTGTTTTCGAGCTTGAAACTCCTTTTCGAACAGAAGACGACAATCTTAAAAAGTTGTGGGACTCGGTCAGGAAAGACAACGATAACGTTGAAGAGATTATGGCAAGACAGGGCTACTCACGTAGATTGGATAGTTCAATATTTCAAAAGTTATCGGACGAGGAGATTGTTCTTTGTTTGAATTACGATGGTCTGTATGGTGTAAATAATGTTAATAAAATATTACAAGCAAAAAATAAGAACCAACCAGTTGTGTGGAATGGTGAAATTTACAAGGTTGGCGACCCTATAATTTTTAATGAATCAAATGCCTATAGTGAAATATTGTACAATAATTTAAGAGGTAAAATCATTAGTATTAACGCAATTGATAAGGTAACTATTGAGTTTATTGTAGATATTATCGGTGTTACAATCTCAGAGCGAGATGCTGAATGGGCTGGCCTTAAACTTATTGACGACAATAGGGTTCGAATTAGGGTAGAAAAGAGACGTAACAATGATAGCGATGATGATTCCGAAACTATAAGGTCGGTTGTGCCGTTTCAGGTCTCATATGCAGTGACAATTCATAAAGCACAAGGCCTAGAATATGAGTCGGTAAAAGTAGTAGTAACTAAAGATAGTGAGGAAAAGGTTACAAAGAACATCTTTTATACTGCTATCACCAGAGCAACCAAAAGGTTGACTATCTACTGGAGTCCAGAGACTCAACACGGGATCATCTCTTCGTTTGCGGGAGGCATTAATAATGATCATAAAATATTTCTAAAACGAAACCATGATCTATTGAATTGATGCATAACCGTTCAAACTCTGCAACTCATTCGGTAACAAACATTTTATTATATAGCGCTTAGCTTCAGAAATAGGCTCATTTACGTCGGCGAATCACACGAGATGGGTTCAGCTCGTAATATCAAGCTTTTTATATCCGATTAATTCTCCAAATTCTTCGGGGGTCTGGGTCGTATGATCTATTACGTTCATTAGCTTATTCTTTTGGTGGGTGCGGGTCTTTGCCGTAACTGTTCCGTATTCCTATTTGACCATTTTTATTATGAATAATATGTTCAGCCTTTTGACTTATAGCTGTTTTGCGACCAGCTGTTTGAGCTTTGGCTTTAGTCGGGTAGATTTTTGGTACTTTTGATGCACCGGATCTCTTGTTCCCCCAACCGCCTGGGCGAGGGACGGTGTGGATTTGCTTATTCTTTGTCATATAACTTCCTTTCTTAAAGTATTAGTTGATGTTATTGAGAAATTGCCATCTTTGGAAGCTAAGTACAACTTCCTGGATGGCAATATAGCAGATAGATACTTACAGTGTCAATAAATCGTCACCAGAGTGTAAAGGTTATTTACACAAGCTTTGACACACGCAGTGTGAACATGATATACTAAAACAGGTAAAGATAGAGTAATACAAGGAGCCGCCACATGAATAATCTCTCAGAAAACCTCAGATCCGCACGGACATCTAGAGGTTTGACGCAAGATCAGGTTGCCCAAGCCATCGGTCTATCTAGACCAACGTATGCTTTGATAGAGTCTGGAAAGAGAGATGTAACATTGTCGCAAGTGGAAATGCTGGCGGCGTTGCTGCGCACTAGCGTTAATGAGCTACGTGGTGTAGGGGCTTCTAATTTTGACACTGAAGCGTTGATGGAGAAATATAAACAAATGATTCTTAATGCACTTGAGGCTGGGGCTGATGAAGATGGAAAAATCACCAAGACAAAACTAGCCAAGCTAGTTTATCTGGCGGATTTTACATGGTATTACAACCACTTGGTACCGATGTCTGGCATGCCTTATCGTCGTTTACCCCAAGGACCAGTTCCGGAAACATACTTTCGAGCGATTGATGAGCTGGTAGAAAATGGTGTGTTGCGCCTGGAGGAAAAGGGCAGGGCATTTATGCTATCCATGGTGGAAAGCGGTGCTGCACCAGGCAGCAAATTGTCACCAGAAGAGCGTCAAATGATTCGTGAAATCGGTAAGTCGTGGCGGGGCAAGCAGACACACGAGATTGTTAGTTTTACGCATGAGCAATTGCCATGGAGTATTTGTCGTGAAGGAGAAGTGATTCCGTACGGCTTAATTACACAGGAGGACCCCGAGAGAGTATATGGAACTGCCGATGTCGCCGAACTATAGTTGCGAGTGGATGCCATTTGCCGAGAGTCACTATGCTAAAGCTTTTGCTAAGAAGTATAAGAATGGCTGGCTGGAGACACGCAATAATATTGATGAAGTGTGCAGGCGTATAGATAATATGCTTGATTTTAAGAGAGCAGATTTGATCTATTCCGTTAGGTGTTACAAGCTAGTAAAGCTTGATTTTTCAATTGCCGGTACGCATATTTCTCCCAAAAAGTCCGGCAACCGTTGTCTGCTTTTTGTAGATGAAGAACGACGACATGTACAGATATTAATGGCGTATTCAAAGAATGATATTAGTCCACCGAATGAAACAGCCAAATGGAAGCGGATTATTAAGACGGAATATAGAGATATCGCAGGTATATTTCCGCTGTAGCGTATAATATAGACAGTATGACTGAGTCTCAAATTGAGCAGTATGCGCTTGATATCTTGGCTGATCTTGGCTGGCAGACTCTGCACGGGCCAGATATTGGTCCCGATGGCACTGGCGAGCGGGAGCTAAGACAGGTGACCCTGCCTAAGCGACTGCGAGATGCTTTATTACGACTTAATCCACATATTCCAGAGTCAGTTCTGAATGAGGCAATGCAACGCTTGGTGCGAGTCAGTAAGATATCCTTGATCGAAGATAATCACGATTTTCATCAGTTGCTGATAGCGGGCGTACCGGTGCAGTACCGCACGTCGAGTGGTGAGGTAAAGCACGATATCGTGCGAGTAGTGGATTTTAACTCGCCGGAGAATAATAACTTTGTGGCGGTCAATCAGCTGACGGTCTTGCAGGATAACCACGATCGTCGACCGGATATAGTGCTATTTGCTAACGGCTTGCCACTGGTGGTGATTGAACTGAAGAATGCGGCTGACACCAGGGCTAATCTAGTAGTGGCCTATCGGCAAATTCAGACGTATATGTGTGAGATTAGCGATTTGTTCCGATTTAATGAACTATGTGTGACGAGCGATGGTCTATCGGCGGAGATGGGGACGATTACTAGTCCGCTTGAACGGATGATGCCATGGAAGACTGTTGACGGCGAAGAGGAAGTCGGTAACACCCCGGTGCTAGGGGTGTTGCTTCGTGGTGTTTGCTTGCCGGAGCGATTACTGGATATCGTGCGAAACTTCATAGTCTTTGAGCGCAGTGATGTCAGCAAGCTGATCAAGATAGCGGCCGCCTATCATCAGTACTGGGTGGTCAACAAAGCGTTTGATCGTACGCTGGTGGCTAGTAATAAAAGTGGCGATCAGCGAGCTGGGGTAGTCTGGCATACGCAAGGGTCAGGTAAGAGTCTGAGTATGGTGTTCTATGCCGGTAGACTGATGAAATCAAATGAGCTTCATAATCCGACCGTGGTGGTCGTAACTGATCGCAACGATCTAGATGGTCAATTATTTAGTACGTTTAGCGCTTGTTCCGAGCTACTGGGCGAGGAGCCGAGACAGGCTGATTCACGGAGTGAGCTGAGAGAGCTCTTGAATCGAGAGGCGGGTGGGATTATCTTTACAACCATTCAGAAGTTTTCACCGGAGGGCAATGAGGATGGTCTGCCGGTTCTGACCGATCGGCGTAACGTCATCGTGATAGCAGATGAGGCGCACCGTAGTCAATACGGTTTGAAAGCACACATTCGAGCGAGTGATGCTCAGCTGGTGTACGGCTATGCCAAATATATGCGTGACGCCTTGCCGGGTGCGAGCTATATTGGCTTTACGGGTACGCCGATTGAAACGGACGATAAGTCGACACCGGCGATGTTTGGTGATTATATTGATATTTATGATGTCGAGCGGGCGGTCAGAGATGGTGTGACGGTGCCAATATATTATGAGAGCCGATTAGTAAACTTAGACATGGATGAAACCATACGACAATGGCTTGACAAGGAAGTCGATGATTTATTAGAGGGTGAAGAGCTAAGCCGTAAAGGTGCTTTGAAAGCTGAGTATGCGCAAAAAGAGGCCATCGTAGGCAGTAGTAAGAGGCTAGATGTGATTGCTCTTGATATAATTCAGCATTTTGAAAAACGACAAGATGTACTGAGTGGCAAAGGTATGATAGTAACGATGAGTCGTGGTATAGCGGCCGATTTGTATCAGAGAATTGTGGCGCATCGACCGGACTGGCATAGCGATGACGATATGCTGGGTATGGTCAAGGTGGTTATCACTGGCAGTGCGAGTGACTTCGAGCGTCTGCGACCACATATTCGTAGCAAGCGAAGACTAAAAGTGATTGAGAAGCGCATTAAAGACCCTGAAGACTCACTGAAGTTAGTAATCGTTTGCGACATGTGGCTGACTGGATTTGATGTTCCAAGCATGCACACTATGTATCTGGATAAACCGCTGAAAGGTCATAACTTAATACAGGCAATCGCACGGGTCAACCGGGTTTCACCTGGTAAAATTGGTGGTCTGGTTGTTGATTACTTGGGTGTAGCAAGGGCACTCCGAGATGCTCTGTCTAACTATACTCAGAGTGGTGGGCGAGGTGCTCCGCAGCTTGATATATCTGAAGCCGTGGCTCAGATGCGGGTGAAATATGAAGCAGTATGTGACTTATTCGGCAACTTTGATTACAAGCGATATTTTACGGCGTCTACTGACGGGAAATTACAAATCATCCTGGATGCTGAAGAGTATATTTTAAGCCTGAGAGACGGTAAAAGACGATTGAGACAACAGATGGCAGAGCTTAACAAAGCTTTCGCACTCGTTGTGCCTAGACCTGAAGCATTAAAGATTCGTGAGGAAGTGGCGCTATTTCAGGCGGTGAAAGCCCGATTGGAAAAGGTGTCCGGCTCGTTAGCAATGTCTGATGTCGAATATCATACGGCGCTCAAGCAGATTGTTGATAAAGCAATTTCACCGATTGGTGTAGTGGATATATTTGAGGCGGCAGGACTTAAGAAACCAAAGTTGTCGATCTTGAGCGACGAGTTCTTTGCAGAGGTTCGCAGTATGGAACGCAAGAATTTGGCAGTTGAGGCTCTGCAAATGTTGCTAGTTGGTGAAATAAAGTCGCAGTTCTCACAAAATTACGTTAAGGAAACTAGGTTCTCTGAACTTCTTCATCAAGCACTGATGCGCTATAGAAGCGGTACTATCGAAGCGGCGCAGATGATTGAAGAGTTGATTAGTATCGGTCGTCAAGTTCGTCGGACTGTCGAAGAGGAGCGTACTCGTGGCTTAAGCAAAGATGAAGCTGTTTTCTACGATGCACTTGTCGAGAATAGTGACGCTCGTGAGGTGCTGGGGGACGCACAATTGCGTAATGTTGCCAAAGCATTACTACAGCAAGTGCGCCGTGATGCGACGATTGATTGGACGGAGCGCAAGAATGTTCAAGCGAAGTTGAGGATAAATATTAAAAAGATCTTGATGAAATATGATTATCCCTCTGATCAGCAGGCTTTAACGACTGATATGGTACTTGAGCAAGCTAAGCGTTATGGTGGCGAATGGGGTTGTGAACGTGCTACTTATGACACTGGTGGAGCAAATATCATAGATTGATCATATTGCACGTGCTTTATGAGTCGATAGGAAGATTATGAAATGAAAATCTCCGCTAAGATTAAGCCTAATTCTCGTCACCGGGAGGAGGTGGTAGTGAATGATGATGGCTCGCTGACAATTTACATCAAGGCGCCAGCCATTGAAGGGCGAGCTAATCTGGCGGCAGTCAAGCTGGTAGCGAAGTATTATGGCGTGACGCCATCTCGGGTTAAGCTGGTACGTGGTGCGGCATCAAGAAACAAAGTGTTTGAAATTGCAGGTAAGAGTCCTGATTCACTTCGTTAGCCTTCTCGGCGAGATGGGGAAAACCTAGACCATGAGCTAACGACTGACGAGGCGGCATGAGGCCGATGATTAGTGCACTGGATAGGTTACTGCAGCTAACTTATCGTGAAAAGATGCACATATATACTCATTTTCACGCAGAGTGTGCTATAATGAATCTATGATAAATCAAGTGACAAAAGATAAGGTTGGGCTACTCCATCGACAATATACCCGGTTGGCGAAAGGTAAGGAGCAGGCTCTATATGAGATAGCCATGAGTGAGCTGCCGGACATGGTCTATAACTCAAACGCCATCGAGAATTCGACCTTAACCTTGCAGGATACGGAGGCGATTATCATCCATGACAAGATTATCAAGGATCATGAGATCAGAGAAATATACGAGGCGAAGAACCTCGCCCGAGTGACAACCGAGCTGATGAAGAACTCAAATGAGCGTATGTCAGTGGGTCTTATATTGTCTTTACATTCGCTCTTGATGAGCGGTATCCGTGACGATATCGCCGGGCGATTTAGATGTGGCGATGAGTGGGTGCGTGTCGGTACGCACCTAGGGGCTAATCCGGCGTTTGTGTCCGGTCTTATTTTTGAACTGGTCACTTCGTATTATGACAACGATTCATACTTCTTGGATAAAATTGCTCATTTTCACGCAGAGTTTGAAACAATCCATCCTTTCTTAGATGGTAATGGGCGAATGGGTCGTGTCCTTATCAACCACCAGCTGGCGCAAGTAGGTTATCCACCAATTATCATTCAGAATAAGAGCAAGCATACCGACTACTATCCACTATTTGATGAATATGTGAGAACTAATCAATGTGACGGGTTTGTTGAGCTGTTTGCCCTGCTCCTGATGGAGTCTCTGCATAAGCGCATCGCACTATTGTCGTCGCCAAAAATTGTCAAGCTTTCTGAATGGGCAAGGCAGAATGGTGTCGCCGGTAACGTTGCCGCCAATAAAGCTGCTCGCCAGACCATACCGGCCTTTCGCAGGGGCGGTACCTGGATGATCGGTAGCGACTATAAAATCGGCTAATTCGCCGACCATATAATCTCGCTAAACTGTTATAATCTAGGGTATGAATAAGATGGAAGAAAGCGATAATGAGCGGCTATAACGACGATATGCATCAGCGGCAGATTGATAAGCTGGCACAGCTCTTCCCTGAGGTGATCACCGAAGGCAAGATTGACTGGCAGAGACTCCAGGCGACTCTAGGTGAGGCGATCGATTTGGGGGAGCGCTACGGGCTTAGCTGGAAGGGTAAGAGCGACGTCTTCGCTACTATCCAAGAGAAGGCCGTCCAGACGCTCCACCCCGACCGGGCGAATTCCGTCGATTGGGATACGACGGGTAATATGTTTATCGAGGGCGACAACCTAGCGGCGCTAAAGATCTTGCACAAGGCGTATTATGGCAAGGTCAAGATGATTTATATCGACCCGCCCTACAATACTGGCAATGACTTCATCTACAACGACGACTTCAAGCAGACACGCCGCAGTTATGAGGCGGAGGCGGGAATTACTGATGACGAGGGTAATGTCGTGCGGGATGACGGCCTGTGCACCAATACCGGCGGACACAAGCACAGTAACTGGCTGAATATGATGTATCCACGCCTCTTCCTGGCACGCAACCTGCTCCGCCAAGACGGCGTCATCTTTGTTTCTATCGACGACAACGAAGTCTACAACCTCCGCCCGATGATGAATGAGATATTTGGGGAGGAGAACTTTGTAGCGCAGCTAATTTGGGAGCGGGCTTTTTCTCCAAAAAATGACGCAAAATTTATTTCTAACAGTCATGATTATGTTTTGATGTATGCACGCAGCATAAATGAATTTAGTATCGGTCGGCTTGATAGAACAGAAGAAGCAAACGCTCGGTATTCTAATCCAGATAACGATCCTAGGGGTCCATGGATGTCTAGTGATATTTCAGTAAAAACGTATAGCATAGCAAATGACTATCCGATTACGACGCCCAGCGGGCACGTAATTGAGCCTCCAGCATCGCGATGCTGGAGGCTCTCCAAAAAAGTATTTTTGGAGAGACTCCATGACAATCGAATTTGGTTTGGTCCAAATGGCGATGGCGTTCCGCGTATCAAGCGTTTTTTGAGCGAACTTCGAAATGAGGGTATGACACCAACGTCTCTACTATTTCATAAAGAGGTCGGTCACAGCCAAGAAGGTGCAAAGCAGGTGGTCGAGCTGTTTGATGGTAAAGGGTATTTTGACGGACCAAAACCGGTGCGGTTGATAAAGAGATTATTAACGATAGGAAACGCTAAAAATAACGACATAATTCTTGACTTCTTCGCTGGCTCTGGTACGACCGCCCACGCTATCTCCGAACTTAACGCCGAAGATGGCGGCAATCGTCGCTGGATTTGCGTGCAGTTGGGCGAGCGAACTGACGAGAAGTCGGAGGCGTATAAAGCCGGCTACCGCACTATCGCAGACATTGCTCGTGAGCGTATCCGCCGAGCGGGCGCCAAAATCCGTGCAGATCAGGCGGACAAGCTCGCCTCTCGTGACGTCCCGCTTGACCTTGGCTTTCGGGCGTATCGGGTGGATGATAGTAATTTCAAGCAGTGGAACGAGTTAGTTTCTGACCCAGAGGAGATTCGCCAGCAGGCGCTCGCCAACCTTGACCCGCTAGAGGAGGGTGCAACTGATGACGACCTACTAGGCTTTGTTGCATAATTCCTAGTCTCAGTGAGCTATGAGCCCGGTTATCTCTGTATGGCTGCATGTTGGTAGACTTGTACTATAGCTTTATGTCTTTATCTCTTCGTATTTGGGTAGACCAAGAGCGTTGAACGCATTAATGATACTGGCTTTTAGTTGTTGTTCTACCAGCTGATTTGATTCGGTTCTGGACTTTAGTCTTTCACCAAAGATAGTCTTGAGT
>ERZ772874.759-NODE-759-length-17483-cov-10.579871_pt1 | contig 17483 bp, 15 predicted proteins | sample MGYA00580586_ERZ772874 | MGnify/ENA primary metagenome ERZ772874 (study PRJEB29015, sample SAMEA2737952) | human oral metagenome | biome: human oral; feature: human-associated habitat; material: dental | place: China | collected 2154 ... | reverse complement strand
GCGGCCGCGCAGCGCGATCGCCTGAGCGAGCGTCGCACCCAGGTGGCCCAGGAGGTCAGCGATGCCCGCCGAGCCCTCGACCGGCTGAGCGCAGAGCTGTCGGAGGCGGCGAACCTTGCCAACCAGGGCAAGATCGCGGCCGAGCAGACGCGCCTGCGCGTCGAGGACCTGGAGCGGCGCTCGCTTGAGGAGCTCTCGCTGGAGCCGCGCCAGCTCATCGACGACTTCGGACCTCAGACATTGGTTCCGATGCTCCCGCTCGACCCCGACGAGGTCGACAAGGCCGAGGCCGCCGAGCCGAGCGCCTTCGTGCGCGCCGAGCAGGAGCGAGCGCTCGCCAAGGCGCTTAAGGACTTGGAGAAGCTGGGGCGCGTGAACCCCCTGGCCCTCGAGGAGCACGAGGCGCTGGCCTCGCGCCACAAGTTCCTGGTGGACCAGGTGCAGGACTTGAAGAAGTCGAAGGCGGACCTTCTGCGCATCGTGGCGGACGTGGATCGCCTGGTTCAGGAGTCCTTCGCCTCGGCGTTTGCGGCGACGCGCGAGCAGTTCGAGCACGTCTTCGGAGTGCTCTTCCCGGGCGGGCACGGGGATCTTGTGTTGACGGATCCCGAGGACATGCTCTCCACCGGCATCGAGATTGAGGCGCGGCCTGCGGGCAAGAAAGTCAAGCGCCTCTCTCTCCTGTCGGGCGGCGAGCGTTCCCTGGCGGCGATCGCCTTCCTGGTGGCGATCTTCAAGGCGCGTCCCTCCCCGTTCTACGTCATGGACGAGGTCGAGGCGGCCCTGGACGACGTGAACCTGTCGCGCCTGCTGGCGATTTTCAAGGAGTTGCAGGAGACCTCCCAGCTCATCGTGGTTACCCACCAGAAGCGCACGATGGAGATTGCGGACGCCCTGTACGGCGTCACCATGCGCGACGGCGTCACGACGGTAGTTTCCCAGCGCCTGGCGGACTAGGGTTGTGCCGAGTGGCTGTGAGAGCCGCTACCCGCGTCCTGTGTCCTGCGTTCGGCCTTTCTGGAACGTGTCGAAGTTATGGGAACGTAGGGTGGCGGCCGCAACGTGGTCGTCGGTGGCGGCGTTGTCCGCTAGGGAGGAGAGAGCTTCCTCTGTCTCCTCGCAGTACAGGCAGGAGTCATCGAGGCGTTGGCGTGCGGCCTCACGGAACTCACCGAATGCCGACTGAATCGCCGGGGAGGCGAAGGTCGTGTCGGCGGGAGGCTGCACAACGGGGTGGAGCTTGAGCGTGTCGCGCACGTCGGAGATTCTGTTACGCAGGGCTCGAAGCTGATCCGGATCGATTCGAGATGTGCTCATGATTGCTCCGTGTCGAAGGGAGTGGGGGTCGGCCTGATCGAGACGCACTCCGGGTCAGTGACCCAGCTGTAGCCGCACACCGGGTCGTGCCGGGGGTCCGACGTGGGGTAGCGCGACGGGTTGAGTTCGAAGGTAGGGTCGGGTTCGAAGCAGAACTGGGCCCAGGATTCGCGCGGCCCCGTCACGTACCCGGACGGGTGGGCGGCCAGGAAGGTGAAGGTCCCGACCCCGGGTTCGTCGTAGGTGTCGCCGACGTGCAAGAGTGGCGGCAGCGGCCCGCCTGGCCCCTTGCCCGCGTATGCGCTCATCGATGCGTGCTGGCGTCCTCGGGTGATCCCGATCTCGCGCGTATCCGTGTAGACGTAGTCGTGGTCTGCGTTAGTGCCCAGCTCTATCCGGTCATGGCCGCCTCCCGTCGCGACGACGATGCCGCCCGGGCACGCCGCGTCGAGGTCCTCGATGCGGTCGCTCGCGTAGGTGACGCTCAGGTAATCGAGGCCGACCAATGCACACGCGGAGGCGACGAGGGCGGCGGCGACGTATCTGGCTCGCACTGTCATGAGGACGATCCGATCGTGTAGGACACGAAGTGCTTGTTGAATTGATCGTAGGTCATGTAGAACTCCCCTCCGGTACTCTCCCGGGAGTTAGCGATACCGTTGCGTCCCCACGGGTTGGTGATGTACACGCCCTGATCGTCCGCTCCGGTGATGGCGTACGCGTGCATGTCGGTGATCGTAATGGTTTGCTCGGCGCCGTCGACCAAGACCGTCGCCTCGGATTCGAGAAACGTCTCGGCGGTGATGGGGCGCTCGGCCGCGTAGGCCTGTTGAATGTTTGCGGGGGAGGTCATCAATGTGGGGGTTGGGACGCAGAGATGCCCCGTCAGCGCGTAGAGTGCCTGCGCGCTGAGCCCGGCCTGTGCGCCTCCCTTGTACCACTGGTTGACTCCCCCCGTATAGCACTGGGCGTAAGCTGATTCCAGGAGAGAGTCGAGGCCTGGGGCACTGCTCGATGTTCCCTGCATGTATACGTCGGTGACGAAGACAGCGTCGGTGCCGAAGGGGTTGGGGTCGCCCGGAGCAGCGGGGAGGGTCACGTAGAAGCCGTCGACCTGTCCTGCGGAGTTGCGGTGTACCTTGATGAGGGATCGCAGATGATCCCTGCCCGACTTGCTCTGGGCCAAGGCGAGGACGGAAGAGAGGAAATAGCAGTCACCAATCTCGCCCTGCGCGAGCGAGAAATCGTAGTCGTCGTCGCTCTCGATGATGGCGGCGAGCGCGTCGAGTTGTTCCTGCTTGAGAGCCTTCTTCTCAGAGAGTGGGACATCGTCGCCGGGCACGAAGGGCTCGATGCGGAGGGCCTCGCGCAGGACGGCCGCACATTCGGCTTGGTACTGGGCGACTTTGTCGAGTTGTTCCTTGTAGTAGTCTTTGAGGCTCTTGAACTGTGATTCGAGATGGGCATCCCCGCCGCCCAGGATCTCGGCCCAGCTGAGCGAGTCGTAGATGGTGTCCAGGTTCTCCGCGTCCGCGCGAATCGATCGGATGACCCTCAGACGGGAGTTGAGGGCGTCGTGATAGTCGCGGACAGCTCCGCCTGCTTTCGCCGATCCTTCCTCGAGGACGTCGAGGAGCCTGTACTCCTTCAGGCTCTGTTCCTCGAAGGCCTGCTGTGATTCGCCCTGCCACTGTGGGTAGGAGGTGCGCGCTGCCCAGAAACTGTCCCGTGCCTCAAGGAGGGCGTTGTGCCACTCGTCAAGGGCGATCGAGTACTCCCATATCGCTGCGGGATCCCCGTCGCAGTCGGGGAAGTAGGAAGCGTAGCTCCACACTCTCACGTTGTCCTCCCATCGTCCGCTCTGACTGCGATGGCAACCGTATCACAGTCGCAGTCCTGCAATCAACGAGGCCCCGCTTGGTTCGCTGGAAAACCCTGAGGGGCATGGGAGGACAGAACGCTCACGTGACTCCCCTTCCCGTCCAGTGGTGAGCACTTGCCTGCTGGCGATTGTCAAGGAGCTGCAGGAGACCTCGCAGCTCATCGTGATCACCCACCAGAAGCGCACGATGGAGATCGCGGACGCCCTGTACGGCGTCACGATGCGCGACGGCGTCACGACGGTAGTTTCCCAGCGCCTGGCGGACTAGGGGAGGGAGAGCATGTGGACCTGGAACAACGAGTACCCGGGTACCACTAGGTTCATTGTCCTAAGAGGAAGTGAAAATTACTGATCCAATTCTTGAGGCTGCTGATGCCCGATTGGAGGTAGATGTATATGTAAGCACATAACTCTATTCTTCAGCCTAGCGACAGCTCGCCGTTCTGGCAATGATTTTCTGTAGTTTGGTTTCTTATGGAATGGCGCTTGAGTTGCTTTATTAATATTTGAAAGCAAGTGCGTTAAACCGTTGCTGGGGGGCTGCATTGTGAATAACTCTTGCTAATTTTGTGATGTGCGCTGTTTAGTGTGCTTAAGTGGCTCTTCCGAGTTGAGTGTGGGTGGCCGGGTGTTGGTCGGGGGTTGCGGGTAGAGGTTGAGGTCCTTGATGATGAGCGGACTTCAACCCCCGCTGTCTTCAAGGACCTCGGGCGGTGTCTCACCCTACCTGCTGCTGCTCTGTGTCGCTTGATCGGTGTGATCGGTGTGATCTGCTCGTCGACTTGGAGGCCTTCCATCTGATGAGCGTGGCTCGCACCCCAGATGCTCTGGTACTCGACATAGAGTCCTGTGATCGCTGTGCTGGCTGCCCGGGTTTTGGGGTGATCGCTCAAGGTCACGGGCGCGTGGTGGTGGAGGTGATCGACGCGCCCTGGGCCGGGGTCCCGGTGCGGATCCGGTGGCACAATACGGCGCTGGATGTGCCGCGAAACCACCTGCCGGATCGTGACTTTCATTGAGCAGAACCACTCGGTGTGCGCACCCCGGGCGCGTCTGGGTGTGCGGGCGATCCGCTGGGCGATCCGACAGTTCCACTTCGAGGGAGCCACCATTGCCAGATTGGCTCGACAACTGGCAACCACGTGGAACACCGTGTGGTCCCATATCAAGCCGTGCCTGCAAGCCGCATCTGAACCCCGCCCGCCTTTGCAGGGGTTCGGGTACCCAGGGTCGATGAGAGGCGTGTGGCACCACCAAGACCGACGCCGCCGGGGCCCGCGAGCTCACCGGCATCGTGGACCACTCGCGGGAAGGAACATCCCACGGCCCGCTTGAGTGGACCTTGTCCCGGGAAGGTCTGGCACCGTGTACAAGAACTGGGGGGCCGAGCGCGGAAAAGACTTCCGCGCGGGAGTGCGAATCGCGACGCTAGATCCCCTTCCAGGGACAGCAAGAACGCCATCGCTTAGCCTGCTCCAAGGACGCAACCAGCGTGCCAGGCGCCTTTCACATCGTCACACTCGCCGGTGATGCCCCAGGTGAGGTACGCCGCCGCGCCGGGCAAGACACGACCGGTCACCGCGGGCGCAAGGGTGATCCCCTCTACCAAATCCGGCTTCTCCTGCGCGCCTGGCGTGATCGGCTCACGAAGCGTCAACAAGAACGACTCCACGCAGCCTTCACGGCAGATGAGGCGCATATCAGTGTCGAAGTCGCCTACCACTGCGCCCAGCAAGTGCGAGACGTCTTCCACCAAGCCACACCCGCCCAAGGCCGACGCCTGGCCACACACCTCATTAAGCGCCTACCAACGTGTCCCATCCCCGAAATCGCCCGACTAGGCCGGACCCTACGCAAATGGAAGAACGCCCACTAGGCCTACTTCGACACAGCCGGAGCCAACAACGCACCCCACCGAAGCCATCAACGCAAGTCATCGAACGAGGCAAACGCACCGCCAGAGGCTACCCCAACCCCACCAACCACCAACCCCGAATCCTCCTCATCATAGGAGGCCTAGACGCCTCCACCCATACTCAACTCTGAGGAGTCGGTAAAAGCGCAAAATATAATGCGCTGTGGACCAAGAAGTCAATAGTCTTAGTATTCTGAATATTATGAACGTTGAATTCCCTGAAGAATGATGTTATCGAGTTTGTCTACAAATTCAATCGCAAAGATGGGATAGTTGAGAACCTTCCTGAGCGAAGCCTGCTGAGGGTCTCCGTGAGCAATTTTGTTCCGAAGTGTGACCAAATTGCTGAGAACTTCTCGGTTGCTGTTAATTCCATTCATAGATAAGTCTGATAAGTGTGTTGAGAGATCCTCTTTCCATTTGCCAGAGTATGCTTGGAGGCGTGATTCTAGAGTGGTTGGCCAAGGGTTTTGACCTTTGCCATGAGTAGATGCAACGAAAGATTGAATGTTGGGGCTTGATTGGGTCTTGGCGTAATGTTCTAGTAGGCTCTCAAACGCGTACTCAATGTATCCGCAAGATCTGATAACGATCAAGGCGGACAGTGCCTCGGTCTCTTCTGGTTTAAGTGAGCTTGTGTTGGCATATGAGAGTAGCTCGCGAAGGGTCCGCTTTCTGTCTGCTATTCTTTGAAGTATTGTTGCTACCATGGGATTACACGCTCGTGTCGAGTGCCTCTTGGAAAATGTTGTCGGCGATTGTGCGGCGCGTTGTGGCAGCCTGCAGGTTTGCTGTCGCAACGCTTGTAGCAGTTTGGAAAGCCTGATCCTGCCGAAGAAGATTTACCCAATGATTGATGACTTCCGCGGAGATCTTACTATCTGGACTGGCAATGAAATGGCGAGTGAGTGTCGATAGTACAGCCTCTGCATCGGCAGCGTTTACCAGAGTATTTGATCGTCGGAATCCGTCTGACCCCATTGATGATGCGAGTGTACGGATTGCTATATTGAGTGCGGTTATGGCCACTTTGCTTGCTTCGGTTGATAAGTCGCTATAGTTCTCAGCGGCGCGGTTGAGAAAGCCTTTAAGTGGTGGTGCATACTTTTCGCCCTCCATTGAAAAAGCGAAAATGCGGAGAAGCAGTTCGTGATCCCGTTTTCGAGTCGGTGTATTTCCATAAAGTGTACGCCAGTTATTGTCGTTGCAAATCGTGTCCAATTCCCTAAATAGTTTCCCAGAGAATAGTGCAATTCTGATTTCGTGTGGAGTTAGGAATGTGCCACCCGTGTTCAGGCGTTCGAATAGTGAATATACTGCGCTGAGCGTATGAGCATCTTCATTTGCCTCAATAATTGTGCCCTGCATGTATGTGTCGTCAAGCGTGCGTCGAAGGTCGGCAGGGAGAGTCTCGATCGTGAGTCCCCTGAGGCTCTCAGTAACATTATCGAGTCTGAATGCTGCAGGCTTATTTCCGCGCATATAGTTTCCGGAGTAGAACGCTTGGAGTGTTCGCAATCGTTGTTGTCCGTCGAGGACTAGGAGCTTTCTGTCCCGGCTCTGGCGGACAAGAAAGATGCCTGGGAGTGGGTATCCAAGGAGAATCGACTCGATGAAGCGATCCATCTGACTCTTTTTCCAGACGTAGTCTCTTTGGAACCTTTCGGTCGTGAGATCATCTGCATCATAATCGCTTGAAGGAATAATGATGTGGCCGCTAGTTAGGCGGCTGATGAGGCTGTCTACAGTGAAGTCTTGTGTTCTATAAATTAGTTCGACGTCGCTTGGTGCAATGTTTTCGTTAATCTGCGCTTCTTCGTCTTCTGTGAGAAGGGAGGTGTTGTTTGCATCGTTTTCGTTGAGTTCGTGTGCCATTGTGACTCCTCTGTCGTTGTGATGGGTATGAAGTCTCGTTGTGGAACAATCTTGGATGGGTTGGACCGGTCAAACGATGGTCGATCCGAGATTGGGGCCCTCTCCGTGTGTCTACCTTACCACTCAGTTCGGGGATCTGCCTCCTAGTGTCAAGCTTGAGGGGAGAACTTGTGACTGCGGTCTTGTTGTGGGTTGGAATCCGCGTAGTGCCTCACCAAGCTTTGTGGTGTGACAAGACTGGCGTTTTTGTGTAATTTGTTCGGACGTAATGTCATATTCCGTTATGCATGTGCATATTCTCTTTCGAACACTTGGGGCTTGGGTCTCAGGTCTAGAGTTGTGATTTACTTGAGCCCGGAATGTGCGTAGTAGCTCGTATCTTGAAATGTAAGGGCTGCTTTAGACTTTTCGGTCTGATTTTGGATTAGCTGAATTGAGGTAGAGGCTTAACCTATCGTTAGTTCTTTTTGCGTTGGACGTGGTCGATATGTTCTTCAGCGGTGCCTGCTTGATGGTCGTAACCTGTGTTCCTCAGGCTTGCGGCAGACTCAGTTGGAATAGTAAGGCGCGGGCGGGGACCGGTTGGTCCCCGCCCGAGCCTGCAAGCCGTGCGTCCCGCCGCTGCGGGAGGCTCGCTCTCAGTCGTTCATGAAATGACGCTCGTCCAGGATCTGTGCGCCGGCGCCCACCAGGGAAGGCAGGTGCTCGTTGGCGTGGTGGCCGCAGAAGTACAGCTGGCCGCCCGAGGGCATGGTCGCACGAACCCAGGCGCGAGCGCCGCAGGCGTCGCAACGATTTGCCGCATTCAGCTGCGGCTCGTCCAGTACGGGGCGTTCAAGAGTCTGTGCGTTCATGCTTCCATCACACACCATCGCCCTGCCCCGCGCACCCCTGTTCACCCGGGGCGCAATCACTCGCCCGACCACTGACACATTGGAACGGGGGAGTGGAAACCACTCCAACCACAGCCCCCGTCCGCCCCAAAGCGCGCCCACCTGCGCGATCCGGCCCCGGCCTCGTCAATCGTGGAAAGCGTCCCAGAACCCGCGCCACGCGCAGAACTGGCCGCAAACGAGCGTTCGGCCACATATGATGCACCACGTGACTCCTACCGACGCATCCGACTACAACGCGCGCCACCTCTCCGTCCTCGAAGGACTCGAGGCGGTGCGCAAGCGGCCCGGCATGTACATCGGCTCGACCGACCACCGCGGCCTCATGCACTGCCTCTGGGAGATCATCGACAACGCGGTCGACGAAGCCCTGGAGGGTCACTGCGACACGATCGACGTGCGCCTCCACCCCGACCACTCCGCTTCCGTCGCCGACAACGGACGAGGCATCCCCGTCGACATCGTCCCCGGCCAGGGCCTAAGCGGCGTCGAGGTGGTCTACACCAAGCTCCACGCCGGCGGCAAGTTCGGCGGCGGCTCCTACGCGGCCTCCGGCGGCCTGCACGGAGTTGGCGCCTCCGTCGTCAACGCCCTCTCGGCCCGCCTCGACGTGCAGGTCGATCGCGGCGGCAAGACCCACGAGATGTGCTTCCGGCGCGGCGAGCCCGGGCAGTTTGACGACTCCAAGCAGCGCACCCCGAACTCGCCCTTCACCCCCTTCACGGATGGATCCACCCTCGCCACCGTCGGCAAGGTCAAGAGAACGAAGACCGGCACGCGCGTGCGCTTCTGGGCCGACTTCCAGATCTTCCCCGCCACCGAGGGATTCTCCTGGGAGAATCTCCTGGCCCGCGCGCGCCAGACCGCGTTCCTCGTTCCTGGCCTGACCATCAACTGCTACGACGAACGCGGCGAAGAAGAGCTCCACGAGAGCTTCCGCTTCGACGGCGGCGTCGTCGACTTCGCGAACTGGTTGGCCTCCGACGGCCCCGTCACCGACACGTGGCACATCACTGGCTCGGGCACCTACAACGAGACGGTGCAGGCCCTCGACTCCGAAACCGGTCACCTGCGCGCCACCGAGGTCGAGCGCACCTGCGAGGTTGATATCGCGCTGCGCTGGGGCATCGGCTACGACACCACCGTCCGCTCCTTCGTCAACATCATCGCCACCCCCAAGGGCGGCACACACGTCTCGGGCTTCGAGCAAGCAGTCCTGAAGATCCTGCGCGCCTCGATCGACAAGAACGCGCGCAAACTCAAGGTCGCCGCCAAAGACGGGCGCCCCGAAAAGGACGACGTGCAGGCCGGCATGACCGCCGTTATCACCGTGCGCTTCCCCGAACCGCAGTTCGAAGGCCAGACGAAGGAGACGCTGGGCACCCCGCAGATTCGCGCCGTGGTTAACCGCGTGGTCTCAGACTGGCTCAAGGCTAAGTTCGCCTCCTCCAAGCGCGACGATAAGCAGCAGACCTCCCTCCTCATGGAGAAGGTCGTCGGCGAGATGAAGGCCCGGGTCTCCGCGCGCATCCACAAGGAGATCTCCCGCAAGAAGAACGCGCTGGAAACCTCCTCGCTGCCCGCCAAGCTCGCGGACTGCCGCCTCGAGGACGTTGCTGAGACCGAGCTCTTCATCGTCGAGGGAGACTCCGCCTTGGGCACGGCTAAGGCTGCGCGCAACTCCCACTATCAGGCGCTCTTCCCGATCCGAGGCAAGATCCTCAACGTGCAGAAGGCATCCACTGCGGACATGCTGGCCAACGCCGAGTGCGCCAACATCATCCAGGTGATCGGCGCGGGCTCGGGACGCACCTTCGACCTGTCCCAGGCCAGATACGGCAAGGTCATCCTCATGACCGACGCCGACGTTGACGGCGCGCACATCCGCACCCTGCTGCTCACCCTGTTCTTCCGCTACATGCGCCCCATGGTCGAGGCCGGGCGCATCTACGCCGCCGTCCCGCCCCTGCACCGCATCGAGGTCGCGGGCAAGGGGCGAAACAAGCGCGAGTACGTGTACACCTACTCCGAGGAGGAGCTGCACCGCAGGCTCGGCGCCCTCAAGCGCTCGGGCCGCACATGGAAGGAGCCCATCCAGCGGTACAAAGGTCTGGGCGAGATGGACGCCGACCAGCTGGCCGAGACGACGATGGACCGGGCGCACCGCTCCCTGCGCCGAATCACGCTTTCCGACGAGGAGGCACTGCGTCAGGCGGAGGACGTGTTCGAGCTGCTCATGGGCTCGACCGTGGGGCCGCGTAAGGAGTTCATTGTCAACGAGTCCGCCGGGCTGGATCGGATGCGTATCGACGCCTAACGGGCGGGCGCGACAAGCCCGCACGCTGCACGGTCGTCCAACGCGGGCGAACAGATGTCCATGGTCGGTGTGACTTAGGGCCCTGTTACCCGTTAGGATGTTACGCATGACAGGACTTGCGCAGCGACTCACGCCGCCCGGGTCCGTCCCGTACCCGGGCAGTCACCTCGGGTTGCGCTGGCGGCCCATGATTGGCCGCGACGCACCCGCCGTGTACGCGCTGCTTCAGCTCATCGAAGACGATGATCAGGCGATCCGCCGAACCTCCGTGGACGACATCGCTGACATGATGGAGGGCGAGGACGGTCGGGACTGGGTCGACACGATCGTTGGCCTGGATGCGAAGGCAAACATCTGCGCGGTTGCGTCGGTGCGCGTGCTGCGGGGCATCCACGAGGCCGCGACCGCCATCGTGAGCGCCTACATTCACCCCCACTGGCGAGGCCGCGGCGTCGGACGCGCCCTGCTGTACTGGCAGGATGGTCGCGCGCGCCAGATGTTGGTCGACACCTTCGGTGCGGAATCGGACGTTCCGGTGTCCATCTCTAACCTGGTGGACGCGCACATGACGGATCGCCGCCGCCTCTATATCGCGGCTGGGTTCTTCGCCAAGCGCATCTACCGAGTCATGTTTCGAGATCTGGCGGGCGGCGAGGTCGCCCCGCAGGCGCGCCACGGCTACCGCATCCTGCCCTGGAATCAGGTGCCACAGGATCAGATTCGCCCCATCCACATGGAGGCGTTCCAGCAGTCCTTCCGTTCCCCCCTGCGCTCCCTGTGGTGGGACGACGCGATGAACCACTTCGACCCGCGCTGGTCCTTCGTCGCCGTGAGTGGCGAGGGGGAGGTGGTTGGCTACGCGATCACGGGCCGACCCGCTCAGCGCTGGGTTGCGACGGGGCGTTCGGAGGCCTATATCTACTTGCTCGGCGTCGCCGAGGCGCACCGGGGTCGCTCGATCGCGAGCGCGCTCGTGGGCAACGCGGTCGCGGCCGCGTCCGCGTCGGGCGTGTCGAGGGTCGGACTCGATGTGGATGTGTCGAGCCCTGACGGCGCGCATAGTATTTACGAGCATCTCGGTTTCGTCGACGAAGCTGCCGAGGTCTATTACACGATCGATCAGTAGCCCGTTAGGAGACGAGCATGAGCATTCCTCTCGCGCAGAGAGCCGGTGCCCCTGAGTTCGTCCCCTTCCCGGGCGAGCATCACGGGATCGAGTGGGAGCCGCTGAGCGCGGACCATCACGTCGGCCTGTCGGCGCTCTTCGCGCGCATGGAGGCGCGTGATAATCCTCCGTATCGCACCAGCCCGGACGAGGTGGAGGAGATGCTTTCCTCGACGTCCCATTGGCGAGGCCTGGTCGGGGTCGCGCGCAAGGGGATCGCGGCGGGACGCCTGGTTGCCTTCGCCCAGGTGGTCCTGCGTTTCCCGGGGCGCGTGGAGTGCGTGTGCGTCGGGGGAGTGGATCCGGACTTTCGGCGCATCGGCCTCGGCAATGCGATCGTCGATTGGCAGTTGGCGACTGCGCGTCAGATGCTCGCCGGGGTGGAGGGCGAGGGGCCCGCACAGATCACCTGCCATGTCGAGTCGGGGCAGGATGACCTTGAGGCGCAGCTGAAGGTGCACGGTTTCCGTTGGGCGCGCACCTACTACGAGCTGCGCGCGTCCCTGGATGACCTGGCTCCCGTTCCGGACATGGGATCGTACATGAGCGTCGAGGCCTGGGGGGACCGGTGGGAGGAACCGGTCCTGCGCGCCGCGAACCGCCTGAATGAGTCCGAGTGGGGTAGGCCTCCGCTCACGCAGGAGCAGTGGATGCAGGGGCGCACGGCCTTCGCTCCCGAGTGGTCCTTCGTCGCGGTGGATCGAACTGGTGACCGACCTCGCGTCGCGGGGTTCCTGCTGGCCTCGCGCTACGAGCAGGACTGGGCGGCGCTGGGGTGGCGCGAGGGGTACATCGACCAGCTGGGAGTGCTGTCGGCGTGGCGTGAGAGTCGCGTGGCGGACGCCCTGATCCTGGCGTCGATGTGGGCCCAGCGTCGTGATGGGATGGATCGCTCGGGTACGGGAGTGGGGTCGGCGAACCACACGGGTGTCCTGGCGGTTTACGACTCCCTGGGATTCCGCACAGTCGGGCAGACGCGACTGTATGCAATCGAAGTGTGACCTTTGTTTCACATGTTGGAACGCGGCGCTCGGCGCCGTAATTTGTGACTTGGTTCACTCTTCTGTGTGTCGTGGGGGTCCATAGGTTCGTGTACCGCTTGCGCGCCAAGCATTGCTTTAGTCCTAATTGTCTGATTAATTGATTTTCTAGTCTCGCAGCAGAGGCTGTTGCGGCCTCGGCGCCACGCGCGTCCCCTCTCCACAGTGCGGAGCCAGCATGACAACTAAGTCGTCAGCACCAACGAAATCCATTCCGCCTTTGGTCATTCGAAGCGCCATCGTCGCCTCCCTCGGCGGCCTGCTCTTCGGCTTTGACACGGCCGTTATCTCCGGTGCGGAAGAGAAACTCACGAAGCTCTATGCCCTATCCTCCACGGGCGAGGGCATGATCGTCGCCATCGCGACGATCGGCACCATCCTGGGCGCCATCATCGCCGGCAAGCTCGCCGACCGCTTCGGACGCAAGCCCGTCCTCTTCTGGATCGGCCTCCTCTTCGGCATCGGAGCCCTCGCGACCGCTTTGGCGCCCGTACCGGAGCTCGTCCCCGGCGCGAATGGTGAGTTGGAGGCCGCGTCCTCCTTCCCGATCGCGTTCTTCATGATCTTCCGCTTCCTCGGCGGCGTCGGCGTCGGCCTGTCCTCCGTGGTCGCCCCCATCTACACCGCGGAGATCGCGCCCGCGCGTGTGCGCGGTCGCCTGGTCGGCCTGGTCCAGTTCAACATCGTCTTCGGTATCCTCCTGGCCTACGCCTCCAACGCGATCATCCGCGAGATCGTCCACGAGGACACCGCTTGGCGCTGGATGCTCGGCGTCATGGCCGTGCCCGCCGTCTTCTTCCTCATCTTCCTGGCCACCGTTCCAGAGACGCCGCGCTGGCTCCTGGCCCACGGTCGTGAGGAAGCTGCGACCAAGGTATCCCAGCGTCTGACCAGCACCCAGGAGGAGTGCGACGAGCAGATCACGGAGATCAAGGAGCAGATCGCCGAGGACGCCTCGGCTGGCAAGGTTGCCTTCTTTACGCGCCGCTACCGCAAGGTCATCCTCATGGCCTTCTGCATCGCGATGTTCAACCAGCTCTCCGGCATCAACGCGATCCTGTACTACGCCCCCAAGGTCATGAAGCTCGCGGGCGGCGAGGCAGTGCTCGGCCCGGCCTTCCCCTACGTTGCGTCGGTCATCGTGGGCCTCATGAACCTGATCGCCACCATGGCGGCCCTGACCGTGATCGACAAGCTGGGCCGCCGCCAGCTGATGATCGTCGGCTCCGTCGGCTACCTGATCTCGCTCGGCTTCCTCGCCGGCATGATGTTCGCCTACGAGGGCGGTTACTTCGCGGGAGGTAGCGCTGCCCCGGTGTGGCTCATCCTCCTGGGTCTGCTTGGCTTCATCGCCTCCCACGCCTTCGGCCAGGGGTCGGTGATCTGGGTGTTCATCTCGGAAATCTTCCCCAACCGCGTGCGCGCCCGCGGCCAGTCGCTCGGTTCCCTGACGCACTGGGTGTTCGCGTTCATCACCACCTACGCTTTCCCGGTCCTGACGGATAAGCTCGGCGGCGGCTTCGCGTTTGGAATCTTCTTCCTGGCGATGGTTGGTCAGCTATTCTGGGTCCTGAAGGTTATGCCCGAAACCAAGGGCATTCCGCTCGAAGATATGGAAGAGAAACTGGGGTTGACGAATGACTAGAATCGTGAACATCGGGGAAGCTCTCATCGATGAGATCACCCGCCCAAACAGTGAACCCGTCGAGGTTGTCGGGGGATCGATGCTCAACGTCGCGGCCGGCCTGACCCGGCTGGGCCACGAATCCGAGCTGGCTACCTGGTTCGCGCGCGACGCGCGCGGTAAGAAGGTCCGCGAGCACGCCGAGGCTGCGGGAGTGACCCTTACTCCCGGCTCCGACGGAGCCGACTTCACCACGGTCGCGCACGCGACCCTCGACGAACGAGGCCACGCGACCTACGAGTTTGATCTGTCGTGGGACGTGCCCTCCGTCGAGGACCCCGACACCGTCGGACACGTGCACACCGGCTCCTACGTGGTCGTCGTCGAGCCCGGCGCCGACAAGGTGCTGGCAGCCGTTAAGCGCCAGGCTATCCGCGGCACCGTGTCCTACGACCCGAACATCCGACCCGCCCTCCTGGGCACGCCGGATGAGGCCCGCCCCCACGTCGAGGCGATCGTCGCCCTGGCCGACGTCGTCAAGGCGTCGGACGAGGACCTTGAGTGGCTGTACCCGGACCGTCCCGTTGAGGACGTCATCCGCGAGTGGTCCCAGTCCGGTCCCTCCCTGATCCTGTGCACGCGCGGCCCCTGGGGCGTCTACATCAAGACGGCCGCCGAGCGTGACATGCTCGTCGTCGATCCCCTCGACGTCGAGCTGGTGGACACGGTGGGAGCGGGAGACTCGCTCATGGCCGGCCTGATCTCGGGCCTGGTCGACGCCGGACTCCTGGGGTCGGGCGAGGCCAAGCAGCGCCTGCGCGAGGCGTCGTGGGACAAGATCCTGCCCGCCATTCACCGCGGCATCATCACCTCGGGTATCACGATCCTCTACCAGGGCGCCTACTCGCCCACGCGAGAGGAAGTCGACGAGATCCTCGCCGCCGACAAGACGCTGCGAGGCTGACGGGAGCGAATCGTAACTGACGGTGGGGCCCGGCCGCTTGGCCGGGCCCCCTGTCTGCGCGGCTCACCGGGCGCCGGGGTGAAGACGCCTCAGCCCACGCCCGGGTTCGCCAATCGATCAGCCGAGCGCTGCGATCGCGAAGGTGATGGGAACACCGGAGCCGTCGCGGCGCTCGTCCTCGGCGGGCAGCTCCACCGGGGAACCGTCGGCCGAGGCGGCACGCCCGGGCCTGGTGCCCACCCACGCGATGTCCAGGCGGTCCTCGCCCCGCAGGAAACGCTGACAGCGCACCCCCTGGCCGCCGCGACCCTTCGCTGGGTAGCACTCGAAGGGCGTGACCTTCACGGTCGTCTGCCCTGTCCCCGGCAGCGCTCCCAGCGCCGCCGCCACAGTGACCACCACGGCGTCGATCGGGGCCTCGACCACCCAGAAGCCCAGCGCCTCCGCGCCGGGATTGAGCCTCATGCCCGCCATGCCACCAGCCGTGCGACCCTGCGGGCGAACCTTCGCGGCGGGGGTGCGCAGCAGCTGCGCATCCGAGGAGATGAAGACCAGCTCGGCTGCGTCCGAACACTGGTCGAAGCCCACGAGGCGGTCGCCCTCCTCCAGGGTGATCACCTCCCACTCGTCGCGCTGGAGAACGTCGGGGCGCAGGCGCTTGACGGTTCCGTGGGCGGTTCCCATCGCGACCACGGCCTCGCCCTCCGGATCCAGCAGGCCGACGGCGGGGACGTCCGTGTGCAGCAGCAACGAGGACGGCATGGCCCCGGCCAACGACAGGCCCGTCTCGAAGCGGGGCAGCGCCGGCAGGTCAACCACGTCGATGCGGTGCGCGATGCCGTCCTGCGTCACGACGGCCACCTGCGAGCGAACGGTGGAGGCCAGCTGCGCGCGCCACACCTCGTCCAGGGACGAGGCCGTCGCCACCATGCGGCACTCCACCCGCGCGTTCGCGTCCGCGCCGCTCGTGCAGCCCGACACGTCGACCGTCTGCCCCGCCGGGGTCGGGCCGGGCTGCGAGGAGCCCAGGAACTGCGAGAGGTCGATGCCCGTGAAGTGGGCGACCGCGAAGACGATGATGGCGCCCAGCACGGAGCCACCGCCGATGCCCGCTGCCCGCCTGCCCGCCGACGTGCGCACGCGCGACGGGTCCAGTTGGATGTTGTCGTTGAAACTCATTGTGCGGTCCTGCCTTCCCGGCCGCCGCCAGAGCGGTAGCGGCCCAGCATGTCGTCACGGAAATCCTCGAAGCAGCCGCGCTCGATGGAGTCGCGCATCGCGTCCACCAGGCGCAGTGTGAACCACTCGTTGTGGATCGTCGCCAGCGTCGAGGACAGGATCTCCTTCGCCTTGAACAGGTGGTGGACGTAGGCGCGCGTGTGGTTCGTGCACGTGTAGCACCCGCAGCCGGGCGCCAACGGCGAGAAATCGCGTTTGAAGCGCGCGTTCGTGATGTTGTAGCGGCCCGTCGGCGTGTAGACCGCGGCGTTGCGGGCCACTCGCGACGGGTTCACGCAGTCGAAGGTGTCGGCCCCGGCCTCGACCCCCGCGAAGAGGTCCTCCGGCTCGGAGATGCCCAGCAGGTGGCGCGGCCGGTCCTCGCCGAGCTCCTCGCACACCCACGACACGATCGTGCCCAGGCGCTCCTTCTCCAGCGCCCCTCCCACGCCGAAGCCGTCGAAGCGCTGGCCGTCGGCCTCCATGTCCGCCATGGTCCGCGCGGCCCTGCGGCGCAGGTCCTCCCACTGGGCGCCCTGGACGACGCCCCACAGCTGCTGGTAGGGCATGGCGCGGCGCTCCTCGGTGAGGCGCGCGTGCTCGACCAGGCAGCGGCGCGCCCACGCGTGCGTGCGCTCCAAGGACTCAACCTGGTAGGAGCGCGGGTGCAGCAGGGAGGTGAGCTCGTCGAAGGCGAACATGATGTCCGCGCCCAACTGGTGCTGGATGCGCATGGACGCCTCCGGCGTGAAGCGGTGCTTCGTGCCGTCGATGTGGGAGGAGAAGACCACGCCGTCGTCATCGACCACGGCGTTCGAGGCCCGGACGGCCTGCGCGGACAGCCGCGGGTCGTCGGGGTCGGCGGCCCCCGAGAACTCCTGGGAGAGGACCTTCTTGAAGCCCGCGCCCAGGGAGAGCACCTGGAATCCGCCCGAGTCCGTGTACGTCGGGCCCCGCCAGTTCATGAAGCGCGCGAAACCGCCCGCCTCGTCGACCACGTCGGAGCCGGGCCGCAGGTACAGGTGGTAGGCGTTGGCCAGGACCGCCTGGGCGCCCAGGGCCTCCACCATTTCTGGGGTCAGGGCCTTCACATTCGCCTTCGTGCCGACCGGGATGAACGCGGGCGTGCGGATGATCCCGTGCGCCGTGTGGATGGTGCCCGTGCGGCCCAGGCCGCTGCCCGAGGCCAGGCGCGCCCCCACCTGGAAGCCCCGGTCGCGCCACCCCGACGGCGGGGCGGCGGGAAGCGCGAAGGGAACGGGGGGAGCGGCTA
>ERZ772874.757-NODE-757-length-17492-cov-6.834834_pt1 | contig 17492 bp, 20 predicted proteins | sample MGYA00580586_ERZ772874 | MGnify/ENA primary metagenome ERZ772874 (study PRJEB29015, sample SAMEA2737952) | human oral metagenome | biome: human oral; feature: human-associated habitat; material: dental | place: China | collected 2154 ... | reverse complement strand
TTCGCATCCGCATACGAGCCCCCACCCTCTTTCGCCACACACTGCAACTCACTACGAGCCTGCTCATCCACATTGAGTCCAATCACATTGATCACAATATCCACACCGCGTTCACGAATCTGCTTAGCTACCTCACACACCGGTGGTGGGGCGCAGGTATCAATACCATCAGACACCAGCACAATCTGCCGTGCACCCTGGCCGGGCAGTTCTTTCTCCGCCTGTTGTAGGGATTTCCCAATCGGGGTATAGCCCCTAGGATTTAAGCCTTTGACTTTGGAGACCATCTCCGCACGATTACCACCCATGGGCACCAAGGTGGTGACATCCTGGCAGCCTGCGGCTTTCTCCTCATCACCACTGCCTGTCTGGGTACCGTAGGTTAGCAGGGATAACCGTTGTTCTTTCGGCAGGTCATTGAGGAGTCCTTCGGTTGCTTGCTTCGCGGCATCCATGCGGGTTTGCCCACCAGCATCCGGGACGAGCATGGAACCCGAGGCGTCGATAATCACCGACGTGGATGGTGAATCCGAGGAGTTCTGAGCAACAGCCTGTGGCACCGCCAGTAGCGCGAACAGCACACCCGCAATACTGATAACAGCGGCGAGTGTCCGGGTGGAATATCGTCTCAATGAAGTGACCACGACCTTAGCTAATCACCAAAATAGTCGCTCATCGGGAAGGTTTATTCAATAATCATTGAACTCTTATTTGGAGCGGGTCTTCTATGAAAAAATGTCCCCCAAACGAGGTAAACCAGCAGCACAACTAGCCCAGTTGAATGCGTGTCACCGTGTGCATTGCATCAATCTCCACCACTTCATCCACACATTCACACAGGCCAGCGGCGCAGATTTCCGGCAGCGTCGCGGGCCGGATAGTAATGCGGCGGCGGTCCGGCAAAGCGCACTCAATACGCCCAACAGTGTCAAGGGAATCCCACAAAAGCTGATATTCATCGCAATAAAAGTAGATCTGCTTCCCAACCTCCTCAGCATCCCCAGCCTTCGCGGCTGCCGGTTCCTCCAATTGCGGCACCACGCACAACTGCGCACCATCACTGTAACGATGCTCAGCGAGGCGATCACGATGCACAAACCATAATTTGTTGCCATGACAATAACCTCCGATGTCCTTCCACAGAACCCGAACAGGCATCTGTACACTATTGTCCATGACTGGCGTGGCCACACCCTACGAAGACCTCCTCCGCACCATCCTTGAACACGGAACCCACAAAGACGACCGCACCGGCACCGGCACAACCAGCCTGTTCGGGCAGCAAATCCGCTTTGATCTTCGGCACTCCTTCCCGCTGATCACCACCAAAAAAGTGCACGTCAAGTCCGTTGTGGGGGAACTGTTATGGTTCCTGCGCGGCGATTCAAACATCTCCTTCCTCCACGAACACGGCATCACCATTTGGGATGAATGGGCCTCCCCCGACGGCGAACTTGGCCCCGTTTACGGTGTGCAATGGCGCAGCTGGCCCACCCCCAACGGCGGACACATTGACCAAATCGCGGGAGCGCTGGACATGCTGAAAAACAACCCCGACTCGCGCCGCAACATCGTCTCCGCTTGGAACGTCTCCGAGATCGACAACATGGCGCTGCCGCCCTGCCACCTGCTTTTCCAGCTGTACGTGGCGGACGGGACGCTCTCCTGCCAGCTCTACCAACGCAGCGCTGACATGTTCCTTGGGGTGCCATTCAACATCGCCTCCTACTCGCTACTCACGCACATGTTTGCGCAACAAGCAGGGTTAAAAGTTGGCGAATTCATTTGGACGGGCGGCGACTGCCACATCTACGACAACCACCGTGAACAGGTCGAACTTCAGCTCAGCCGCGAACCCCGCCCCTACCCGCAACTAGAACTCAGAAAAGCCGACAGCATGTTTGAGTACACCTTCGACGACATCACCTTCACAGGCTACGATCCACACCCCGTCATCCGCGCACAGGTCGCCGTCTAATGCTCCGCGCCATCTGGGCTCAAACCCACGACCGCGTCATCGGCGACGGCTACGACATGCCTTGGTACCTGCCCGAAGACCTCGCACACTTCAAAAACACCACGCTCGACCACCCCATCATCATGGGCCGCGCCACGTGGGAATCACTTCCCCGCCGCCCCCTGCCCGGCCGCGACAACATCATCCTATCCACCCGCCCGCCTGGCGACTGGTCCACCGGCGCCACCGTGACTACAGAGCCCCCACAAGACGGCTGGATCATCGGCGGTGGCCAAGTCTACGCCAGCACACTCCCCCTGGTTGATGCCATCACCATGACACTTATCGACGCCCACCTAGCCCCTCACCTCGGTAACCGTGCTGTTTTCGCACCTGACATCACAGGCGAATTCACCATCGAATCAGAAACCGACTGGCTCACCTCCGAACGTGGGATTATTCGCAGTGACGATGGTGTTGACTCTAGTGGCGTCGGCGGCAAAAAGACGCCACTACGGTACAAATACATCACCTATGTAAGGACTTAAACAATGAATGAACTCACCCTCTACACCACCACCTGGTGCCCCTTCTGCCAACGCCTGACCAGCGACCTTGATGCCGCTGGAGTCACCTACGTCAACATTGACGTTGACGAAGACGAAGCCGCAGGCGAGTGGGTCAAATCCGTCAACGACGGCAACCGCATCGTCCCCACCGTCAAATACCCCGACGGCAGCCACGCCACCAACCCCCGCGCTCGCGCTGTCATGCGCAAACTTGACGAGCTTGCAGGATAAAGGAGTGTGGGGATGACACGAATAACCCCCCACCACAAGATGCGAGATGCTAGTAGCTTTTTGAGAATTTACACCCTCACTGCTGAATAGCAGATAACCTGCTGGATATGTAAGGCTTGATTTCAGGCTTCACATATGCTTCACTGAAATCTGCGTGAGGCATATCTGTTCGTTACTTTTACACTATCCTCGGAATAGATTCACGGGCATTCTTTCCTCACTTATCCCCCAACGCGCCATGATAGTTGGGGGATAAATTGTCTTCGCACCTTCCCTACCTGCAAAGGTTTATCATGACTACCGCTGCGTTTATGCGCCGTGGACTGTTTGTTGCTCGACCCACGGCCGCTTCTCCGTCTAATCGTATCGTCGCCACCACCGCAGCAATCGAACTACTCAACCTCGGATTTATCACCAACCCTGAACAGCTTCAACAACTTCCCGTGGAGGAACTCAAACAACTTATAGCTACGGCGGCACAACTTATTGGTGCGGACCGTACATGGGTGCCCATGTACCCAGGCTTCCCCGAGCAGGTCATGAACATATCCGATGGTGCAGTGTTCTTCAACGCCATCACTCATTACCTCACACTGAGGCAGTGGCGACCTGACGAACATTCAAAGCTGAAGACCGCCTCACCGCGAGTGCTCGCACTAGTCACACCTGACACGCTCATGCTGGTCAACGAATGGGAAAAGGCTAGGGCTTTGTCAGAAGCAGACCGTGAGTTTGTGCACGATCTCGCTGAATACCTGGACACGGACACTGCTGCGTTATTCCAGGCAGCCACCTTCCGCAACGGTGAGAACTTCGCGACCGCGCTGTGGGACGTGTGGTACGCCACCGGCGGCAACCAGGACGCCACCCTGAGCGCAGGATTGGATTCCGCACGCAATGTTGACGATGTACTGCGCACCGTGCTCACTGTGTTCGTGGATGACTCCGAACGCGCCCGCGACCTGCTCTGCAGCGCCGAGCACCCCGTCAACATCACTCCTATACCCAGGCGACACCGCGTGTCCATCATCACCGCACTGGCACGATTTAGCAACGACTTCAACCTCGACCTGCTGGCACACCGTCGTCACCTCTGGCGGCGGTTGATGCGGCGCATCCACCCCTTTGATGTCACTGGCCACCAGGCCGCGCAACACCAACTTGACGTTATCCATGGAAACAGCAACTATCGCACCTTAAACTCCCGCATTGAAACAGCCTTGGAGACCAGTGACGTGGTTGAAGCAGTCAGATTACTAGAACATACCCCGGGTAACTTTGTTCGCCGCTTGGACCACCTAATGCGTCTGGCTACGTCATCGCGCACAAAAGACTGGGAGAAGAAAGCACGTGCTATCGAAAATACAGCCCGCAAAGTACTGTCCAACGTTTCGTTGACTACTTTAATTTCGGCGTATAACGGCCTACAAAACCGTGATTCGCGTGTGGTGGTTACCCGGGTGGGCGGTCGCAGTAACAAGCTGCGTGAACGAGTAATAACGAAAGTTGATGCAAAATTATTGGGCAATGTCACGGCAGCGTTGCTGGACGGCATGGTCGCGCGCCTTGCCACCGCCCCGCCGCCTATAGCACCAGTACCAGTAGTTGGTGATGCCCCAGTAGAATTGGTTAGGCGTGATGCTTCGTCAGGGCTAAGACATGCCAGTTGTGGTCAGCATCTTCCAGCGCAGGATAGGGACATCACTGATGTTATCCGCATGTTTGTCCCCTGGTTCGGCAACGATATCTATCCAAAGCTAAGACACATCAGCCGTGGTGAACGCCTTCCGTTGCCGGATAAAGATACCACCGACATCATCCGTATGTTTGTTCATGGGTTCGGACACGATATCTGCCTCGGTGTGGTATTCACCAACACCCACTTCCAACATATTATCGGCTCTCTGGATTACGCCAATATTATCCGTAATCCTATGCACGGTTTTGTCACACATTCAGGGGATATTACCAATGCCTCGACACAGGATGGCATGTGCGAGTTTATTGATATCACGCTGCGTCACAAGCACAATCACATACTGTCGTGGATTGGCAAAAAGCCGGACTTTATACAGAAATTTCCGTCGGCCCGTTACGCGATTATGTCCGTAGTTTCGTATAACAAAAGTTACAACGGAGAGTTATTTGCCGACATTGACACCGTCGCCGGAGTGATGACCAGGATCCACAGCATGACTGGTCAAGTGTTTGAACCCCGTACCGTGGAAACCGCTGCGCATGTTACTGTTCGTTCCATCTCGGCGATTCCGCTTATTGTGGATCTTGAACAGTGGGAGCTTATCTGGCTGGATACTTCGATTGGCAATCAATTTGGCGGTTGTTCATCAATGGGACAGCAAGACGTATTAAAAGTGGCTCAAGCCGAGATGGAGGCCACGAAGAACCGACTGTCGGTGGGTGAGTTAATGAGACTGTGGGCCCGCGCCCACAACGCCAAAACCATTGACAAAGCTGCAGATCAAGCGCAGGAAAGAATTCTTTTGGATGCTTGCTAGCATCTAGTATCCGCCCGACAATTAGGAACTGAATTACACCATTATCGGCTACAATGGAATCCTCTATTCCACCCTGTTAGAATAAGGAAACACCATGCCCTCACAAGAATCAGACGGTAACTTCATATACTATTTCTATGAAGTGGACGCCATGAATGAGCCCACAACGGTTCCTTTTGATCGTTTTGTCACGTATGTAAATAAGCACCCAGGAACACAATTTTTTCTTTTTGCAGATCGCTGCACCAAGGATAAAGTTGATGGCTGGTTAAACAATGATCACGTTACGGTGCATTGGTGTGAAGTGTCCCAGGTTTTGTTCCGCTTGAGTAGATGGGAAAATCTGGAACATGCCGAGAAAATTTGACCAGGATGCAAGGGACCGTGTGGTCCGTCTCGTGGAAGACCGCATCTTGGCGGAAAATATGTCGATGCAGGCCGCGTGCCAGGCAGTAGCTCCAAAGCTGGGGGTTTCATGGCACACGGCTCGTCAATGGACCCAGCAGGCCCGCCGTGCAGGAAACACCCCAGAACCTGTACCTGAAGATTTGGCCGCCGAAAACGCGAGGCTACGCCGTGAAAATCAAGAGCTCCGCGACACTAATGAGCTACTGAAAGCCGCGTCAGCTTTTTTCGCGTCGGAACTCGACCCCAAACGTCGGAAATGATCCGGTTCATCGATGAAAACCGGAATCGTTTCTCTGTCGAGTTCATCTGTAAGACGTTGAAAAATAACCGGGCTGGCGGGTTTATCACCTCGCGTGGTTATCGCCAGTCCAAGGCTCGCGGGTTAAGTGCTTGTCGACTTCGTGACGGCGTGCTGGTTGAACGCATTAGTGCTGTTCATAGAGATAATTATGGTGTCTACGGTGTGCGGAAAATGTGGCATGCTCTTCGCCGTGAAGGAATCGATATCGGGCGTGAACAAACCGCCCGACTGATGCGCCTGGCTGGCGTTTCTGGCAAAGGCAAAGGCGGATCACCAATCACAACCCGAAAAGCTAACGTGCCTGATTTGCGCCCGGACTTGGTCGAGCGTGAATTTAAAGCTCAAGGACCGAATAAGCTGTGGGTGGCTGACATTACCTATGTACGGACACGAAAAGGATTCGTCTACACCGCGTTTGTCACCGACGTCTACTCCCGGAGGATCGTCGGGTGGGCGCTGTCAGATTCGATGCGGACCGAAGCTTTGCCGCTGCAAGCTCTCAACCAGGCGATCGTGTGTGCTGAGGAAACAACAGGTCTCATTCATCATTCGGATCACGGGTCGCAGTATGTCAGCGTTGTCTACAACGAGCGACTTACCCAGCACGGCATTACAGCTTCCACCGGAAGTGTTGGTGACTCCTATGATAATGCTCTGGCTGAAAACGTTAACGGCTCCTACAAGAACGAGCTAATCCATACCCGCAGGTGGAATGACGTTGTAGAGGTAGAAATCGCGACGTTCGAGTGGGTGTCATGGTGGAACGAGGTAAGGCTCCACCAAAGCCTGGGATACCGAACCCCAGCCGAGGTGGAAACCGAATTTTGGAAGCAGAACTTGCCACAGGCAATAATGGAAATCAAGGCAAATGCCTAGGAACAAAACCCGGGGCACTTCATATTGGTGTCCTAGCTGTACTGTCCCGCACAGGCCGTTTCCAACCTACCGAGACAGTACATCTAGAGCGATGGAAGGGTGTTGCTGTCTGGGATCGGCGACCAGAGTAGGTAGGTCTCCAGTTCCTCGCTTGCGGAAAGCGCAGCGGTATAGTCCGGCGAGTTGTAGCAGATTATCCCGCGGGTAAGGTCCACATCCACCGCGATAAACCACTCGCCTTCTACCCAGCAACAGCTCGTTCCCGAGTCGGTCATGAAGGCCCCCTCCGTCGTTTCGCCCAAGCAACGACCTATAAAATACCGGTATCCCTCCGGTGAGCTACGGACGTGATCCTCTTCGTCAGGTACGGGGCCAGCTTGTCCGGGTGAATACATCAGGAAGTCGGCGTAACAGATCCCCGCATCTGGTAACCCGAAAATCTGTCGCAAGGACTGCCAGGTCCCGATATCAATCATCCCGAAATAGGGCTCTTCCACCCGGGACACCAGTTCACGCTGAGTACGTTTATCAGTGACATTGACGGTATCCCAAAAAATCTACGCCAATATGGAAATCGCGGCCCAATTCAACAGCAAGGTCGCGCCACAGCACCCGCTCGTTGTTGGGGCCATGAATCGGCAGGCACAACTGCAGGACGAACCGGAAATTTTTCTTCAACCAGCTGATATACGTGGTATCGTCCAGACTGTAAGGCAGTGTGGCTGGAATGGGGGGCTCACCAGGTTGGGAGAAATCCCAGACCGGCTCCCAGAGGATCTCGTCTTGTCCCATGAGCCCCTACTTTCCCTTGTTTTTCTTCGATACTATCGGCGGGAGGGGACAGCAGAGCTTGCCGAAAATTCCAGGATAGCGCAGTTCCGCTATCCTGATATCTGCTTCCTGATTAGATCCCTGTGTCTACTTTCCAGGGGTCGGGCTCGTTCCGGATCATCCAAATGCTTTTCGATTAGTCATAATTAGCACTTATAACAGAAAGATTATGGAACTCCAAAGAGATATACACCCGCCAGCGAGATAACCATAATGACTCCCGTGGAAAAGAAACCAAGAAACACCGGCTTTACCCCCACGTGGAGGAGACTGCGGATATGGATACCCAACCCCAGCGCAAACATTGCGGCAGCTAACAAGATGGTCTGGGTAGACTGCATCGCTGATAAAAAGACCCCGGGTAAGAAATCCGCTGTACGCAGCAACACTGCGATAATGAAGCCCCCTACAAAGAGAGGAAGGATCGGAGGCTTCTTTCCCCCGGTTTCCATTCCCCGGTGCCGCATGAAATAGGAAACTCCGGCGATAATTGGCGCAAGGGTAATGACTCGAGCCAGCTTGACCGTGACAGCGACCGTCAAGGCTGCCCCACTTACGACACCGCCAGCAGCCACCACCTGAGCTACTTCGTGGGTCGAAGCCCCAATCCACATGCCCACAGCCTCTTCGGGCAGGCCTAATATGCTGCCGAGGAACGGAATGAGCGGGATCATCACTGTGCCGAACAGGACAACCAGTGCTATGGCTGTGGCAACTTCCTCCTCCCTCGTTTTGAGCGCACCTTCCATAGCCGCCACAGCAGCTGCCCCGCAAATAGAAAAACCGGAGGCAATAAGAATTCGTTGGGCCAGGCTAATACCCATAAGCCTGCCCACCCAGAGGGTGATGAAAAATGTTCCCACCACAGACATCATGACAACAAAAAGAACTCCAAATCCCAAGTCGAGTATCGAGGACAAAGATAGTTGGAAGCCGAGGAGAACAATGCCCGTCCGCAGGAGCCTCTTGGCGGAAAAAGCCATGCCATCAGCAAGGGCAGCAGGCACCGGGGCCAAATTCCGCCATAAGACCCCTAAAAGAATGGCGATCAGTAGTGCGCTGACCCCGGGGAAGAAACGCGCACCCATCCAGGCCAGTACAGCGCCTATTAAGGCCACAATGATACCGGGTAGTATCTTGACGACTTTCTCCCCAACGGTTTGCAGCGGGGATAAATCGTTAGCGGTTTTTATATTAGGAGAGCGGGTATCTGTGTGGGTTCTGAGTAAAGGTTTCCGTTTCATGCCCTTCAGAGTGGCACCAAGTCAAACATATTAGTAGCCCTCACTTTGCCAATGCAGATAGACTCTTCTGATATGACTCCGAAAATGACTCACGTCGACAACTGGCTCAACTTGAGCATGCTTCGCTTGCTCAGCGGTGTTGCCGAGCATGGCAGCTTGAGCGCCTCCGCGCAAGCTGCCGGCGTTGCCCAATCGAATGCTTCCCGTTCAATAAAGACCTTGGAACGCCGTCTCGGTTACTCCCTTTTGTATCGCTCCCCCCGTGGTTCGACCCTGACGCAAGAAGGAAAACTGACTGTCGAATGGGCCCGGGAAGTACTCCAGGCAGTCGACCGCCTTACAATTGGCGCTGAAACCCTGGTTCACTCCGGCCACGAGGAGCTGACAATCGGAGCGAGCATGACCATCGCCGAACATCTTCTACCTGGCTGGATAGGAGCATTCCGAAAAAAGTACCCGGAGGTCACTACCAAACTGCGGGTCATGAATTCAGCGGACGTAATCGGATCAGTTGAGACAGGAGAGGTGTGCTTAGGCTTCGTGGAAACTCCTGTTCTGCCGGCATATCTAAATTCTGTCCCCGTATGGACAGATCAACTTTTTGCAGTAGTAGGGGTAGACCATCCATGGGCTCAACGGAAGCACTTACTGGAGTTGGAGGAGATAGCAGTAACCCCGTTGATCGAACGGGAAAAAGGGTCAGGAACCCGAGCATTTCTGGATGTACTAGTAGGGGCCGAGCGCCCTGAACCTCTCCTAGAGCTCAACAGTATCTCTGCGATCTGCCAGGCAGTCATTGAAGGCATTGGCCCTGCTATCCTCAGCAAGTTGGCGCTCGATAGCTACCTCCGGACGGGACAGCTAGTTCAGGTGCCCACCAGGGAAAAGGCCCTCGACCGGGTGCTGCATTCCGTGTGGAAAGAAAATGTCGATCTAACAGAATCTTCCAGAAGGTTTCTCGAGATTGCCGGAATGGCTTTGCGGGCCCAGTCCTCCACCACCTCTACTCCTTCGCCGCACCTCGATGTGATCTTGGGGTAAACAGTGTCTTTCAAATCTGACATAGATCTGGGCACTGTTCCTGCCAACAGCCAGGAAGGCCGAGAGACAAAACCGGAGCCCCCACCTCCTTACCAGCATTATTGCTCTAGCCCACCAAATCATGACCCCGAACACGACCGTCGTATACAATACCGCGATCCGCATTCCCACGTCCTCGACACGACTTATGAACTGGCGCAGGGTCGCCGCCAAGAATAGAAGTGCCTTTGGGGGGTAGTCACGTTGGTCAGAAACTTCCGCATGTAGCCAACTTGCGCCCGTCATGAAGTGTCCCAGGTTTTGTTCCGCTTGAGTAGATGGGAAAATCTGGAACATGCCGAGAAAATTTGACCAGGATGCAAGGGACCGTGTGGTCCGTCTCGTGGAAGACCGCATCTTGGCGGAAAATATGTCGATGCAGGCCGCGTGCCAGGCAGTAGCTCCAAAGCTGGGGGTTTCATGGCACACGGCTCGTCAATGGACCCAGCAGGCCCGCCGTGCAGGAAACACCCCAGAACCTGTACCTGAAGATTTGGCCGCCGAAAACGCGAGGCTACGCCGTGAAAATCAAGAGCTCCGCGACACTAATGAGCTACTGAAAGCCGCGTCAGCTTTTTTCGCGTCGGAACTCGACCCCAAACGTCGGAAATGATCCGGTTCATCGATGAAAACCGGAATCGTTTCTCTGTCGAGTTCATCTGTAAGACGTTGAAAAATAACCGGGCTGGCGGGTTTATCACCTCGCGTGGTTATCGCCAGTCCAAGGCTCGCGGGTTAAGTGCTTGTCGACTTCGTGACGGCGTGCTGGTTGAACGCATTAGTGCTGTTCATAGAGATAATTATGGTGTCTACGGTGTGCGGAAAATGTGGCATGCTCTTCGCCGTGAAGGAATCGATATCGGGCGTGAACAAACCGCCCGACTGATGCGCCTGGCTGGCGTTTCTGGCAAAGGCAAAGGCGGATCACCAATCACAACCCGAAAAGCTAACGTGCCTGATTTGCGCCCGGACTTGGTCGAGCGTGAATTTAAAGCTCAAGGACCGAATAAGCTGTGGGTGGCTGACATTACCTATGTACGGACACGAAAAGGATTCGTCTACACCGCGTTTGTCACCGACGTCTACTCCCGGAGGATCGTCGGGTGGGCGCTGTCAGATTCGATGCGGACCGAAGCTTTGCCGCTGCAAGCTCTCAACCAGGCGATCGTGTGTGCTGAGGAAACAACAGGTCTCATTCATCATTCGGATCACGGGTCGCAGTATGTCAGCGTTGTCTACAACGAGCGACTTACCCAGCACGGCATTACAGCTTCCACCGGAAGTGTTGGTGACTCCTATGATAATGCTCTGGCTGAAAACGTTAACGGCTCCTACAAGAACGAGCTAATCCATACCCGCAGGTGGAATGACGTTGTAGAGGTAGAAATCGCGACGTTCGAGTGGGTGTCATGGTGGAACGAGGTAAGGCTCCACCAAAGCCTGGGATACCGAACCCCAGCCGAGGTGGAAACCGAATTTTGGAAGCAGAACTTGCCACAGGCAATAATGGAAATCAAGGCAAATGCCTAGGAACAAAACCCGGGGCACTTCAGTGGAAGGATATAACACCAGAACTAGACACTGACCTCATACCCATACTTGCCGAAGCTCTCCAACCCGCGGAACGAAACTACGGGGCAATTCTTGAGATATCGCCCTCAGTGTCACCCGAAGAACTGAGTTCGATATGTTATGGCACAGAACTACGCTCCGCCGGAGAACTAATTATCGCAAGGGATTCAAAACTCCCAAACAATATCATCCAGCATTATGAAAACACTTTCAACCCCGAATGCGAAGGAGAAGACTGCAACCCCTTCCAGAAAGAGATATACAACGGCTGGGCGTTAATGGTCTTCTATAAAGATAATGAGGGCGACATGGGACTCCCCCATCGCCCCGCATATATATCCGTCTATTCCAGTGGTGATATAGACGATTCCTTTTTTGATTGGGGAATAGTGAAAAGCAAAATTATTACCCGTTATTAGTAGCAACCGTCCAGATATTCACCAATCAATCCCCCACTACTCAATCAACCTCTCGCAGCAAATACGTGTCCATAATCCACCCGTGTTCCTCACGCAGAGAGGCTTTCAGCCCGGCAATCTCGTCACCCACATCTTTGACGTATCCGTGACGGAGTTCTTGTTGAGGTGTGCCTAGGTAGGCTCCCCACCAGATGTAGGTGTGCTCGGTGTGAGCGTCCTGCCAAGCGGCGCCGCCGTCGAGCATGACCACGCAGTTACGCCGGTCTTTTTCACTGGTGGCATGCAGGTTTCTCCCAGTGGTGATATGGATGGCCTCGCCAATGCGGTTGATGGTGATGCCGTGCGCTGCGGTCAGTACTTGGACGGCGGTAACGCCGGGCACCACACTCACGTCGCATTCGAGTCCGCAGGTTTCACGCATGTGGTCGATGATGCGGAGCGTGGAGTCGTAAAGGGAGGGATCCCCCCAGACAAGGAATGCGGCGGTGCCATCCTCAGAAACGGCGTTCACCAGGGCGTCGTTAAGCAGCTGGGCGCGGGCTTGGTGCCAGCGACGGACCTCGGAAGAGTAGTTGCGGGGGTAGCGGTCACGGGGAGGGTCGTCAACAGTGACGATGGGCACCTCGGGGGCGTGGGTGTCCACGATGAGTTGTCGGAGTTGGAGCAGGTCGGCCTTGATTTCGCCTTTGTCGAGGGCGAGCACGGCATCGGCACCCTGAAGCGCACTGATGGCTTCGAGGGTGATGTGCTGCGGATTACCTGCACCTATTCCTATTACTCGTATGTGGCGCACCTTTATGGCCTCCTTGATAAGAAAAACCTGCCTTTCGTAGGCAGGTTCACTGTGTTTTAAACGTCGTCGTCATTGAACAGGTCGGCGCGTTCCGTTGGGGAAAGATGCCCACTAAAGTTGCCGAAGTTTTTAGCCACGGTGTGCTGGAGAAACACGTCGCAAGCGCTATCCATTTTCTTGGCGTCGTACATGTTCAGCCTCATGAGAACTTCGGTTGTACCGTCCTCCTCATTAAGCAGCTCTACTGATAAATATTCAAAGTCCTTGTGCTCAACGATGCGGGTGACAATTTTACGGCCATCAACGTCGGTGAAATTTGGTTTTAAGTTAGTCAAAGAGCACCCCTTTGGGTCCAGTCACGAGATAGTATCCAGTACAGCTTAGAATGAAATTTCCGACCCCGCAGCAAAACAAGCCGTGCGGGGGTATGCATTCCAGCACCCCTAACATAACACGCGCAGGCCGCTGTAACGCCCAGCTACGACACCACAACCGCCACGGTTTTACCCGTCTCAGCAGCCTCTCGATACAGAGTGATGAGGGCGTTCAGCGATGTCGCGGCGTCGTCAAGCAGCACATCAGGGTACTCGGCCCGAACGTTCTCTGCAGCCGCCTCAAGTTCCTCAGCACCCACCCCCGATAGTGCATCTGCTATTGCGGAGACGGCCTCGGCGGGCACCAACACCACTGGTGGCTCCTCCCCCAGCTGCTCGATCCCAGTCGCCGCCTGCGGAAGCTCCGGCGTCACCTGCGCTTGGGGTAGCTGTCGCAGCGCAAAATACATGCCCATCCACTGCTGGTCATCTATTATCGACGCCCCGTTCAGCACCGCTTCCTCCAACCTTTCCTCCGCCCACGCACTCGCGTCAGCACTGTGACGTAGCGCGTCGGCCTGGCGTTGATCAATCGGGATGTAGTACGCAACAGAACTCATGGTGTCCTCCTTCGCGGCTAGTGGGGTCCACAGTACTCTGATCACCATGCCCACCCCCTCGCCTGCCGACCAGTATTGGGAGCTAACAACCTCAACGATCACTCATGGTGGCGAAACACTGCACCGCCTTCGAGCCACCCGCGCCATCCCAGAACAGGGGGTAGCGGCAGGCACCCTCGGCGGTTGGGTCTCCCCGCAAGCACAGCTTAGCGACGCCGCGTGGGTCGCTGATTCCGCAAAAGTTCTGGGTTCCGTTGTTGTAACGCGTCATGCTCTCGTCTGCGGGCGAGCCGAAGTACGGGATAAAGCTCAGGTCAGCGGTCCAGTGATCATCAGCGACGATGCCGTCGTGTCCGATTCTGTGACAATTGACGCAGATAAAGGAGCGACAGTATCCGGTCGGGCGCACATGTCCGATCACGCAACTCTCTTTGAGCAAGCACAAATATCTGGGCGAGCCACTGTTTCGGACGATGCACTACTTAGCGGCCAATCTATGGTTTCTGAGCAAGCCCACGTCGGGGATTCCGCGCAGCTCACAGGACATGCGCGAGTAATGGGAGCTGCGCAGGTAAACGGCAATGCTCGGGTTCACAACTGCCTGGTTACAGGTGCTGCACAAGTGACGGACGCAGCGTTGGTAAGCGATTCCGCGCAAATCCTCGGCTCAGCCATCGTATCTGGGCGTGCCCAGGTCGGGGGTTCCGCTCGAATCTTTGGCAACGCTACCGTTGATGGGACGGCAAAAATCAACGGTAGCGCCCGAATTTTTGATCACGCCCATATTTTCGAAGGGTCTGCTGTATCGGACCACGCTCAGGTTTTTGGCAACGCTTCTGTGGGAGGGCGTGCCAAGGTCAGTGGCGCAGCCTCGGTGATGGATCACGCTCATGTAGAGGGTGATGCTCACATCTCCGACTACGCTCAGGTCGGTGCGTCGGCGCACATCTCTGGCGCTGCTTTCATTGCAGGTAATGCGCACATCTCGGGGCATTCTGTTATCCGAGGGCGTGCCCACATTTCCGATTCCGCCGTGATCATCAACCATGCGAACATCACCCTCCCGCAGCATATTCTCACGGTCGCTCCTCTTGGCCCCGCACATGCTTCCGCGACTCTTTTCCGCACGGCTGATGGGCATTGTCTTGTAATAGGCTCGTGGCATGGAACAGTTGATCAACTTGCCGAGTACGGTATGAATCCCGAGGAACTACAGGGCTTAACGACCATCGCTGCCGCCCGTATCAAAGCATGGTCACCATGAACCGGCTCATCGTGTTCGCCGGACTGCCAGGGGTCGGCAAAACCCACCTCGCCCGCCAACTCGCCGCCACACTGCATGCCGTTTATCTGCGTATCGACGCCCTGGAGTCCCCCTTCACCCTCTTCGGCGACCTGCGTGACTTCGGCTACAGGTCCGCATCGAACGTTGCGCGAGAAAATCTACTCCTCGGTCACGACGTCATTATCGATGCCGTCAATCCCCTCCACTGCACCCGCGCAATTTTCGTCGACCTCGCTGCTGAGATGGACATCCACCTTATACAGTTCGAATGTGTGCTGCGCGATGTTGATCTCCATCGACGCAGAGTATCGCAACGCCACCGCTCGGACCCCACAACTCCCAACTGGGACGATGTTATGCGGTGTGCTTGTGAGCTTTATCAACAGTGGGACGAGGACATTGATGGCAAGCGCGTGGTTGTTGATACTGCGTTGGGCTAATACCCTACGTTTTACATAGTGCCCCAGAGAGGAATCGAACCTCCGACACCGGCTTTAGGAGAGCCGTGCTCTATCCACTGAGCTACTAGGGCGGAACTCCATAAGGTTAGCGCATGTGGGGGCATATGGTGCAAGTTCCCATCAAAAACGCACTGGCGTAGCCTAACCATATGCAAAATATCACCTCTTCTACCAGCTTCCTTGCGCCTCCGCCGTACCGTCAGATCCGCGCACGCTATGATTCAGAAACAGTCCGCGTATATCAGGCTTATCGCCCCGAGATCGCTGATGCGGCGGTGGCAGCAGGCCGGTTCGTCCCACCTTTTTCACTTGACCGCATGACGTGGATCAAGCCGTCGTTTTTATGGATGATGTATCGCTGCGGATGGGCCACCAAGCCTGGTCAGGAGCGAGTTCTTGCCGTGGACATCACCCGAGAAGGATTTGAATGGGCACTGTCGCATTCATGTCTATCGCATTATGAACCCAACACCTATGCCACAGAAGAAGAATGGTCGACGCTCAAGACAGAATCACCAGTGCGGATCCAGTGGGACCCCGAACGATCCGCAGCACTAGATCGCCTGGAGTGGCGGAGTATTCAGATTGGCGTGGGAGGAGACGCTGTTCCCCGTTATGCCAGTGAATGGGTCACCAGCATCACGGACATAACATCCACGGTGCACCGCATCGCAGCGTCTGAAAACATGACACGCACCAGCCTCCTCAACGAGATCCTCGCCCACGAGCGCCCATACCCACTCTCATCTGCGATTGCGGCACGTATTGGCGCTACCCCTAAAGACTCTTCATAAAACCACTGTGCACCTTACCCACGACCACTAGAATCCACCATGCATGTCATATAGGTCTACTGCCAGGTACGGAACCCTTTGTGTCTGGGTGGTTGTGAACCAGGGTCCCCTTACCCAGTAAGACAAGCCACCCACCTCGGAAAGGCACAAAGACCATGACCACCACACCCCCTGCCAACACCACACAGGCTAAGACACAACCAGCCCCGTACCGTCGCATCACCGACCACACCACAGCGATCCTGATCCAGATCATCACCCAACTCCACCCCACAGCCGACCCGAACCAGGCAGAACTGATCTGCCACACCCCCGGCGGCACCAGCGGCACCCACCTGGTGTCATGTCGTATCCTCAACTGGCTCACCCCTACCCAACCAGTCAGTGACTACACCTACCGCCTCCGCCAACTGACAGGCTGCGCCTACCACTTTTTGCCCTACGGATGGAATACCCACTACGCCCACCAGCTGGGCCTGTACCCAGCCAGACTACGCCGCTGGATAACCCACACCCCACACCTTATCCCCGACAACCTCATCGCTGACCCCACCGACCCGATCATTGATGGGCTGCCCAACAGTATGTGGCAGGAATTAGATAACCTGGGCACACCCATCCCAAAAACCCTGCTCACCCCCGAAGTCAAACGCCTCGTGGTGGTGGCCTGCAAAACCCAAACCCGCATTCCGGCCCGCGAATTCGCCCACCGGTTGGGGGTAAGCCGTAGGATGCTGGAATCCTGGGAAGCAGCCCTAGCCGATGGCAGCATCACTGCCTTGGCCTGCCCCCGCCGGATTGGGACATTGACGACAGCCCAAGCACAGGAGATTATTCACATGCAGCAGCAACACCGGGATAAAGACCGCTATATCACCGAGTTGGAGCATCAACTTTCCCAGGCCCGTATTGAACGCGACCGGTTGTCCAAGGCGGTGGATGCGTTGGGAAAAGCTATCAAGACCATGCCCGACCCTTGCGAGGATCCTGGCGGGGACGATCCCACCTGACCACCAATCAAGCCCGCAGACGGGATGCCTTCTACGCCGCCGAACAGCACTTAATTGACACTCTGACCGACCCGATAGCCGGTGCTGGGATGAGCAAGACTCAGGCCTTGAAGATCATTGGGCTGGGTAAATCCTCCCTGTTTTACCGCACCCGCCCCAGGCCACCGGTAGGCAATCCCACACCATCCAGCCAGCGTGCTCATCCCCACCG
>ERZ772874.752-NODE-752-length-17539-cov-3.534775_pt1 | contig 17539 bp, 14 predicted proteins | sample MGYA00580586_ERZ772874 | MGnify/ENA primary metagenome ERZ772874 (study PRJEB29015, sample SAMEA2737952) | human oral metagenome | biome: human oral; feature: human-associated habitat; material: dental | place: China | collected 2154 ... | reverse complement strand
TCAATCAGTTGGTGGGGTATCCGCGGCTCCGGCGGCGGCTCCCGTAGCGGCGGCACCGGCCCCGGCAGCATCTGCGCCGAAGGCAGCGGCGGCGCCGAAGAAACCTGCGGGCGGTGGTGGCAAGGGTGCGCTCAAAGCCCCGATGCCGGGAGTCATTCTTGAAGTTAACGTCAAAGCGGGCGACAAAGTCACGCGAGGGCAACAAGTTGCGGTACTTGACGCCATGAAGATGCACAACGTAATTGGAGCGCCGCACGACGGCACGATTGCAGAAGTGTGCGTTGCGGCCGGCCAAAACGTCGGTCACGGCGACGTTATCGTCACCTTTGCGGAGGGCTAAACAATGATCGATCAACAAACGATCGAACTGCTGATGAAAGGGCTCACCCACATCACCTGGCAGTCGATGGTCATGATCGGCGTCTCGTTCGTCCTGTTCTACCTAGCAATCGTCAAGGACTACGAACCGCTGCTTCTTCTCCCCATTGGCGCAGGCTGCATGCTCGCCAACCTTCCCCTATCGCCGCTCATGGACGAGCACGGCATGCTCAAGATCCTCTACCAAGTTGGGGTCGAAAACGAGCTCTACCCGCTGCTCATCTTTGTCGGCATTGGCGCCATGACCGACTTCGGGCCACTACTAGAAAACCCGAAATTTGTTCTTCTCGGTGCGGCGGGCCAGTTCGGCATCTTCATGACCCTGATCCTGGCCCTAGTGCTCGGCTTTAACCAAAAAGAAGCCGCCTCCATCGGCATCATTGGCGCCATTGACGGCCCCACCTCGATCTACGTCTCCGGCCTGCTGGCCCCGCATTTGCTCGGACCCATCACCGTGGCTGCCTACAGCTACATGTCCCTGGTGCCGATCATCATGCCGCCGGTCATCTACGCCCTGACGACCAAGCACGAGCGCGGCATTGAAATGGCCTACAGCTCGCGCAAGATCAGCCGTCGCACCCGCATCATCTTCCCGATCATCATCACCGTCATGGTGGGCAGCCTGGTACCTTTTGCCACCCCCCTGATCGGCATGCTCATGCTCGGCAACCTCATGCGTGAATCGGGTGCCGTCGAACGGCTCACCCAAGCCTCGTCGAATGAAATCGCCAACATGGTTACCCTCTTCCTGGGACTGGCCATTGGCTCCACCATGGGGGGCGAAGCCTTCCTCAAATCGGAAACCCTGTTCATTCTCGGGCTCGGTCTACTCGCCTTTGGTGTTGACTGTGCGGCAGGCGTTCTTTTCGCCAAACTGCTCAACTTCCTCAGCGGCGGCAAGGTCAACCCCATCATTGGAGCGGCTGGTATCAGCGCCTTCCCGATGGCGGCGCGGGTTTGCCAACAGCTGGCACAGAAAGAAAACTTCCAGAACTTCCTGCTGATGCACGCGATGGGCGCCAACGCGGCGGGTCAGGTTGCTTCGGTGGTTGCTGGGGGTGTCGTACTTGCACTTATGGGTGCGGGCGGCTAGAACCTTTTCTGTCTCCTTGGGGCGCTGCCCCACAAAAAGCCCGCAACTGCGGGCTTTTTTATTGCTGCTTGTCAATAATCAAAATGTGCGGCAAAAATGTATTGTTATATAAAACAGCAAAACTCCTGTTAAATCAATGGACTTAAAATGTTTGATCCATCGGAGAAATTCATCCGTAATGCTTTATAGCATTAGAAAAAAAGCGTGCAATAGCAGCTGACAAAATATATTTGCTGGTAATAAGGTGGGTGCAATTCGAAAAGGCCAAACATTGCTAACGCTGTTGACAAAAAATAAGGCAGGTTTTTGCCCACCTTATTTCATCAATCACACACTGTTTTTTAAAAGTTCGGTACTCAATATCAATGTTGATCGAGATAATCAAGCAGCGTACGTGCGGCAACGCCCGGTGTAATTTGTCCGCTGGCGACTTCGCCGGAAAGTTTGGGCAGTGCGGCGTGAACTTGGGGATGGTTGCGAAAGCGTTGACGCAGACCACTCTCTATCATGCTCCACATCCAGGCAAGCGCCTGCTTTTTCCGTTTTTCTTCCAGCTCGCCTGTTTTTGTCATAATTTCACGGAATTTCTCGATTTCACTCCAAAAATCGTCGATTCCCTGTTTTTGCAAGGCACTCAATGTGATAACTGGGGGGCGCCAGTTGGGTGAAGTTGGACGCAGCATCTGAATGGCCTGTTTCCATTGTGCACAGGCGATAGCTGACATTTGCGGGTTGATGTCGCTCTTATTAATGGCAACGAGGTCTGCAATTTCGACAATGCCTTTTTTGATAGCCTGTAAATCATCACCCGCATTAGGTAGTTGTACCAGGATAAACATGTCGACCATGCCGGCAACGGTCGTTTCACTTTGACCGACACCGACAGTTTCGACGAGGATGACGTCGTAGCCGGCAGCCTCGCAGGCCAGCATAGATTCGCGCGTTTTGGCAGCAACACCACCCAGGGAACCTGCGGAGGGACTAGGACGAATGAAAGCGCCGGGGCGCTGGCAAAGTTGCTCCATACGCGTTTTATCACCCAGGATCGATCCGCCAGACACCGAAGAGGAAGGATCGACTGCCAAAACGGCAAGCTTGTAGCCGTGATCAATCAGCCAGATACCCAGCGCTTCAATAAATGTTGATTTTCCCGCGCCAGGTACTCCAGAAATACCAAGACGAATCGCCTTGCCGGAATGTGGCAGCAATTCTCCAAGAATTTCGTTTGCCCGCTCTTGGTGATCATCGCGGGTCGATTCAATCAGCGTAATGGTTTTTGCAAGTGCGCGCCGCTGTCCGGCCAGTACGCCATTAACAAGCTGCTGATCTGCTTCGGAAAGCGTATTGCGTGGGGTGTTGGCATCCATGATTGAGCTTTCGTTTTGTTTAAAAAGGCCAAAGCAACGATTGGTAAAGTGAGGCGCAAAGAATCAATAATCAACAAACCAGCTCTTTCCTTATTGCGTTGGCTCACCGACCCGTGCTGTTTCTGGCCCGCTGTTTTAGGGAAAAGTTAATTTTTCCGAAACTATAGCTAAATGTCTAAAAATCAGTGACGCGATGTTGCGCTACCCCTGTCATACCAGGTACGTGATTGTAGTAGCGCTTCTTCTTGTGACTGCCTTTTTTATTCAGCTATCTCGTTAGTACTGTTTTTAGTTTTGGCGGCAACTGAACGCATCGCCGTCAAAAAAGAAAAAAAGCCAAACTCCGGCGGAGACCCCCGGAGTTTGGCCAGATAAAACAAAATTACTTGCTGTTGGCCTTAATGATTTCTTCCAGCACCTTGCGTGCGGAGTCTTCAATACGGGTACCAGGACCAAATACGGCCTTGGCGCCGCCAGCATACAGCGCATCGTAGTCTTGTACCGGGATAACGCCGCCAGCAAAGACCACGATATCGTCGGCACCTTGATCCTTCAGCGCCTTAACAAGTTGCGGGACTAGTGTCTTGTGGCCAGCAGCCAGCGACGAGCAGGCAACGGCGTGCACGTCGTTTTCAATAGCCAGGCGGGCAGCTTCTTCCGGTGTCTGGAACAGCGGACCGACATCAACGTCAAAACCAAGGTCAGCATAGGCGGTAGCAACCACCTTCGCCCCACGGTCGTGACCGTCCTGACCGAGCTTGGCGACCATGATACGCGGACGACGGCCTTCCTTGGCAGCAAATTTCTCGATATCCGCCTTGATACTTTCCCAATCGCTTTCGCCAGCCACGATGCCTCCGTAAACGCCAGAGATGGTTTGATTGTTGGCGCGGTAACGGCCGAAGACCTTTTCCAGCGCATCCGAGACTTCACCGACCGTGGCGCGCAGGCGCATGGCCTTGATCGTCAGGTCGAGCAGGTTGCCTTCACCGGTTTCAGCACACTTGGTAAGCGCCGCAAGTGCTGCGTTGACTGCAGTGTTGTCGCGGGTTTCGCGAATCTTCTTGAGGCGAGCAATCTGCGATTCGCGCACGGCAAAGTTGTCGATATCGAGAATTTCGATTTCGGCTTCCTTGGCCAGCTTGTACTTGTTGACGCCGACGATGACTTTTTTGCCGGAATCGATCAGCGCCTGGGTTTCGGCTGCGCACTTTTCGACTTCCATCTTCGCCCAGCCAGATTCGACCGCCTTGACCATGCCGCCCATCTTGTCGATCTGCTCAATGATGGCCCACGCCTTGTCGGCCATGTCCTGGGTCAGTTTTTCCATCATGTAGGAACCGGCCCACGGGTCGACGACATTGCAGATGTGGGTTTCTTCCTGAATGATGATTTGCGTGTTACGCGCGATGCGTGCCGAGAATTCCGTCGGCAGGGCGATCGCTTCGTCGAGCGCATTGGTGTGCAGGGACTGCGTGCCGCCAAATACCGCCGCCATCGCTTCGATGGTGGTACGGATCACGTTGTTGTACGGATCCTGTTCGGTCAGCGACCAGCCAGAAGTCTGGCTGTGCGTACGCAGCATCATGGACTTGGCGTTCTTGGCGCCGAAGCCGCTCATGATGCGGTGCCACAGCAGACGCGCGGCGCGCATTTTGGCAATTTCCAAATAGAAATTCATGCCGACGGCCCAGAAGAAGGACAGACGACCTGCGAAAACGTCGACGTCCATCCCCGCGTTGATGCCGGTTTGCACGTATTCTTTACCATCAGCCAGCGTAAAGGCCAGTTCAAGCGCTTGGTTAGCACCTGCTTCGGAGATATGGTAGCCGGAGATCGAGATCGAGTTGAACTTCGGCATGTTCTTCGAGGTATAGGCGAAGATATCCGAGATGATCTTCATTGAGGGCTTGGGCGGATAGATGTAGGTATTCCGCACCATGAACTCTTTGAGGATGTCGTTTTGGATCGTACCGGTCAGTTGCTCTTGCTTGACGCCTTGTTCTTCGGCAGCAACGACGTAGCCGGCTAGTACCGGGAGTACCGCACCGTTCATGGTCATCGAGACGGAGATCTTGTCGAGCGGAATGCCGTTGAACAGGATCTTCATGTCTTCAACGGAATCAACGGCTACGCCAGCTTTACCGACGTCACCGACAACGCGGGCGTTGTCGGAGTCATAGCCGCGGTGCGTTGCCAGGTCGAAGGCAACCGAAACACCCTGACCACCAGCAGCCAGTGCCTTGCGGTAAAACGCATTGGAGGCTTCCGCGGTCGAGAAACCGGCGTATTGGCGGATGGTCCATGGACGCACGGCATACATGGTGGCCTGCGGGCCACGGATGTAGGGGGGCAGACCGGGCAAGGTATCCGAGTAGGGCAGGTTGGCGACGTCCGCTTTCGTATAGAGCGGCTTGACGACGATGCCTTCGGAAGTGACCCAGTTCAGTTTGGCAACATCGCCGCCTGGGGCGGATTTGGTTGCTGCTTTTTGCCAGGCGTCCAGATTGGACGAATCGGAAAATTTATCATTGGACATGACTTTACCTTTCAGGAAATGAAAACTTTTCGTTTTCAACTTGAGATGCAATCCGCCGTATCGGACAAAAGCGCGGTGATACCAAAGCGCAGAATCAATACGGCATTACAGACTATCAAAACGCGCCTGTAACGATTAATCCTACTGTATCGCTTGTGGTCGGACAAGGAGATCCGATACAAAATGTGGAAAGCCACAAGCCCTGCCGTCATGTGCCTCAAGCGATAACGACCTGCCCTGTTGTGGTGCGACAGCGGAATATCAGAATATTCTTGGGCACTAGTAGCTAAGTAGGTGCGGAGGCCGTTTACTGATCGGCAGATTGACAGGAATGATCTGCACAAGACTACGTGCCGTATCCAAGATGGATGTGGCAGACAGTCGTTTAGCAGCTTAAAGGGTAGTCAGTGATTAATCCGCAGCCATTGTTTAGGTATGGCCGGCGAAGGACGGAAAAAATGTCAGGGAAGCCGGGACTCCAGGGCGTACAGTGCTTCCTCGGTTTCACGGTGACGAATCAGATGCACGATGCTGCCATCAACCATAACCTCAGCGGCGCGCGGGCGCGAATTGTAGTTTGAACTCATGGTCATGCCGTATGCGCCCGCCGAAAGAACAGCAAGCAGATCGCCGGCTTTCAGCGCAAGAGAACGGTCATGACCAATAAAATCGCCCGTTTCGCAGATGGGGCCGACAATTTCCCATGTGCGTGGTGCATCATGGCGTGGTTGAGCCGGAACGATTTCATGCCAGGCGTCGTAGAGCGCTGGCCGGGCAAGGTCATTCATGGCGGCGTCGACAATGGCGAAATTTTTTGCCTCGCCGGGCTTGAGATATTCAATTTTGGTGAGCAAAACGCCGGCATTGCCGACCAGGCGGCGACCAGGCTCCAGGATGATTTTTAGACCGCGTCCTTTGAGCTTTGTCAGTAGAGGCTGCAGATAGCTTTTGACAGTTGGTTCCTGCTCATCCTTGTAGCGGATACCGAGGCCGCCGCCTAAGTCGATGTGGCGCAGTTGGATGCCGTTAGAGGCAAGCTGGTCGACGAGTATCAGAATTTTGTCGAGCGCTTCGGCGAACGGCGAAGGATCGAGCAGTTGCGAGCCGATATGGCAATCGATGCCAGTGATTTCAAGATTCGGTAATGTCACTGCGTGCTGGTAAAGGGAAAGCGCATCATCATAGGCCACGCCAAACTTGTTCTTCTTGAGGCCGGTAGAGATATACGGATGCGTTTTGGGATCAACGTTGGGATTGACACGCAAGCTGATGGGCGCTTTTTTGCCCAGCACACCAGCGATTTCATTAAGACGCTCAAGTTCGGGTGCTGATTCGACGTTGAAACAAAAAATATTGTGTTCGAGCGCCAGCTTCATTTCTTCGCGCGACTTGCCGACGCCGGAAAAGACCACTTTCTTCGGGTCGCCACCGGCTGCCAGAACGCGTTTGAGTTCGCCACCTGAAACAATGTCGAAGCCCGCACCGAGACGGGAAAAAACATCAAGAATAGCGAGATTGGCGTTGGCCTTGGCGGCGAAACAGACAAGTGCATCGACGCCCATTAATTCTTGCAGATATTCGTCAAGTGCCGTTTCCAGCGCTGTGCGTGAGTAGACATAGCAGGGTGTGCCAAAGCGGGCGGCAATATCGGACAGGGCGACAGATTCGGCGTATAGCTGGCCGTTTTTCAGCGTGAAGGCACTCATCGGGAAGCGTCCTGTGGGGTATTGGTGTTAGTATTTGTCGGTGTTGGTGCAGGGGGTGCGGCCTTTTGTGCAGGCAGGGGCGGGAGTGTCAGCGGGCCTCGCGTACCGCAGGCGCTGACGCCGCAGGCGACGGCAATCACGGGCAGAAGAAGTGAGAAACACCGAGAAATCCTTAGTGAGCGCCGTGCGGGAAAATGCGCATGCGAAGTATGCGCAGGTTTTGGAAACATGGGTATCAAGCGGAATTAATCAGAACCTGGATGGTAGCATAGGATGACTGAAGCAGAATTTAATGCGTTGGCCGATGTTGCCTTGGCGCGAATCGAATCAGCATTGGAGGCAAGTGGGGCTGACCTTGATTACGCTTGGGTGGGGGACGGTATCATTGAGATCGAGTTTGCCGATAACAGCAAAATTGTGGTGAACCGCCACTTGGCAGCCCAAGAGTTGTGGGTGGCGGCGCGTTCTGGTGGTTATCACTTTCGCTGGGATGGGGCGGCGTGGCGTGATACCCGAGATGGGACGGAGCTAATGAGTTCGCTTGCCCAGCTGGCGTCTGCGCAGGCAGGTGAGAGTGTCAATCTGGCCTGAAGCGTGCAAACAGCAAATTGCCTAATTCGGCATAACCGTTTTGTCGCGTGTTTGTGTGGTTCTGTGTAGTGGTCAGTGGAACTGCTGCAGGTGATCGTAAATAGGGTCGTTCTGCGTATCTTCTTCTACAGGACTGTCAGGTTCAGGCTCGGGTGGTGTGAGATCGGGCACGTTTTCCTTATAGAAAATTTCCCGGCTTGACCACGGCGTTTCAACGGAAACTAATCCTGGCGGTTGCGGCAGGAAAGTCTGCGGAACATTTTTAAGCGCTGTTTTCATGTAGCCGATCCAGATAGGGAGCGCCGTCGTACCGCCGGTCTCTCCTCGCCCCATATTTTTGGGCTGATCGAAGCCGATCCAGGAACAGCCGACGATGGTGCGCTGATACCCGCAGAACCAGGCATCGACGTGATCGTTTGTCGTGCCTGTTTTGCCTGCCAGATCACGCCGTTTGAGTGTTGCTGCGGCGCGGCCAGCAGTGCCGTAAATAGTCACGTCGCGCATCATGCTATCCATGATATAGGCGTTGCGTGGATCGATGACCAGCGGCGCATCAGCGGCCTTGACAGGCCGCGCCTGCGCTATGACCTGATCCCTGGCATCGCGGATTTCGCTGACGATATACGGCTGGATGCGGTGGCCGCCATTGGCGAATACCGAGTAAGCTGTGACCATTTGCCAAGGTGTCACCGAGCCTGCGCCAAGCGCCATGGTGAGATAAGGCGGATGTTTGCTGGACTCAAAGCCGAAACGGGTCACGTAATCCTGGATGAAATTGACCCCACTGGCTTGCAGCAGGCGGATCGACACCATATTCTTGGATCGGGCGAGCGCTGTACGCATACGCATCGGCCCATCATAACGGCCATCGTAGTTTTTCGGTTCCCAGGCCTGGCTACCGGTTACGGAGGCGGGAATACTGATTGGGCTGTCGTCGATGACCGAGGCGGCCGTAAAACCTTTTTCAAGCGAGCCGGAATAAATAAACGGCTTGAAACTCGATCCTGGTTGTCGCCATGCCTGGGTGGCATGGTTGAACTTGTTGCGGTTGAAGTCAAAGCCACCAACCAGTGCGCGAATGGCGCCGGTCTGCGGGTCTGCGGCAATGAAGGCGGCTTCAACATCCGGCATTTGCGTGATGCGCCATTTATTTTTGTTGTCCGATTGCAGGCGGATAACGGCGCCACGCCGCAGGCGTTTGTTCGCCGGCGCTTTGCTATCGAGCATTCTGAGCGCTGGTCTGAGTTCATTGCCCGCCAGGGTGACGATCTCGCCACCGTGTCGGTAGGCGCGAATTTGTTTGGTGCTGGCTTCGAGCACGATTGCCGGATGCAGGTCGGGCGAATCTTCAAAGTCCTGCAGAAGCTCGTCCAAGGTTTCATCCTGGTCAGATTTGATTTCGCTCAAGTCCACGTAGGCTTCGGCGCCGCGATAGCCGTGGCGCCGGTCGTAGTCGAGTACGCCTTTGCGTAGACTGTCGTAGGCCGCATCCTGGTCTTCTTTACGAATTGTCGTATAGACCTTTAGGCCGTGCTGATAGACGCCGTCCGGAAACTGTTCGACGACCATCTGGCGCGCCATTTCCGCAACGTATTCAGCATGCATGGAGAAACCGCTGGGCTCACGCTTGATGACCAGTGTTTGGTCGAGTGCTTCTTTGTGTTGCTGATCGGTAATGAAGCCAAGTTCGCGCATGCGGCGTAGTACATATTGCTGTCGAAGGCGGGCGCGCTGCGGGTTGACAATCGGGTTGAAAGCCGACGGCGCTTTCGGAAGCCCGGCGAGCATGGCAGCTTCAGCCGTGGTGATTTCCTTGAGCGGTTTACCGTAATAAATCTGTGAGGCAGCAGCAAAACCATAGGCACGGTGCCCGAGAAAAATCTGGTTGATGTATAGCTCGAAAATCTGATCTTTGCTGAGATTGGCTTCGATTTTGAAGGCGAGTAACGCTTCGTAGATTTTGCGGAGGTAAGTTTTCTCAGGCGACAGGTAGAAATTACGGGCAACCTGTTGCGTGATGGTCGATGCCCCCTGCTTTTTAGCGCCGCCCAGAATATTCTGGATGATCGCGCGTAGTACCCCCGTGGCGTCGATGCCACCATGCTGATAAAAACGGTCGTCTTCGGCCGCCAGGATCGCTTGTTTCATGACCTCAGGAATGTCTCCGATATGCACGAAAGCCCGCCGTTCTTCACCAAATTCGCCGATTAGATGATCGTCAGCTGAGTAGACGCGCAAAGGAATTTTGGGCTGATAGTCGGTGAGAATATCCAGCGAGGGTAGGTTGGGGTAGGTGAGCGCCAAAACGACGGCAACCATGCCTGCAACGACGGCAATGGCGCCGATGACGACCATGAAACCATAAAGTACCCAGCGGGAAACGCTGGGTAAAGTTTTGTCCGAAAAGTTAAAAGGTACCATCTCTCATATTATAAATAAGATGCTTGCCGATATCATCAGTGGTTAGGGGTGTGGCGACAAAGCGACGATTTGTGTTTTTTTCATAAAATTCGCTTTACATATCTTAAAGCTTGCTGTTAGCATCTAAAGCAGATTATCGATAAACAATCTAACTATAAATTATCCAAGGGTTTTTCTAGCAAGGAGTAAAATCTTGCAACTCGGTCTGCCATTTTTAGGTTCGCAGTCCCGATCCCTCATCGGGCTGGATATTAGCTCGTCTGCAATCAAGATGGTCGAGTTGTCGCTTGACGGCAAGAAAGGCTATCGCGTCGAGCGTTATGCAATTGAGATGTTGCCAAGAGATGCAGTTGCCGACGGCAATATCGTCAACCTTGAGGCGACTGCAGATACTGTGCGATTGGCCTGGAAGCGTCTGGGCTCCTCGACACGTTTTGTAGCCGTCGCGCTGCCTCCATCACACGTAATCACTAAAAAAATTATTGTGCCGGCCGGAATGCGCGAAGATGAGCTTGAAGTACAAGTGGAATCTGAGGCTAGTCAATATATCCCCTTTGCACTTGAAGAGGTGAATTTAGACTTTCAAGTGTTGGGGGTTGCGCCGTCGTCACCAGATGAAGTCGAAGTGTTGATCGCTGCTTCGCGCAAGGAGAAGGTCGAGGATCGTGTGGCGGTAGTTGAGGCGGCCGGATTAAAAACCGCCGTGATGGATGTTGAATCTTATGCCGTTCTTTCTGCGCTGGATTTGATTGAACAACAGCTGCCTGGCGGTGGCAAGGGGTGTGTTATTGCTGTGGCGGATATTGGTGCCAATACGACGAATCTGATGGTCTTAAAAGATGGGCAGCAACTTTATGCTAGAGAGCAGGCTTTTGGCGGCAACCAATTGACTCAGGATATTGCCCGTCTGTTTGGAATGGCATTTGAGGAGGCTGAGGCAGAAAAGCGGCGCAATAACCTTCCGGAAAATTACGAAACCGAATTACTTCGTCCATTTGTCGAAAATATGGCACTTGAAGTTTCTCGGGCGCTGCAGTTTTTCTTTACTTCAACCCAATTTTCCAAAGTCGATTATATTGTGTTATCTGGCGGTTGTGCGGCTTTGCCTGACGCAGAAAAAGCGGTGGCTGCACGTACCCAGGCAGATACGCGTGTGGCTAACCCATTTGCCGGCATGACTTTTTCTGGCAAGGTTTCCAACAAGCGTTTGCTGGCGGATGCATCATCGTTAGTAACGGCTTGCGGCCTCGCGCTTCGGAGGTTTGACGAATGATACGCATCAACTTACTTCCTCATCGGGAAGAGAAGCGCAAAGCCAAACGGCAACAGTTTTATGTGTCGCTTGGTCTGGTTGGGATTTTGGCATGTTTGATGGTGTTTTTGGGGTATACCATTATCAATGGTTATATCTCTGCACAGGAAAGCAGGAATGAATTCCTGAAAAAAGAAATTGCGGTTCTTGATAAAGAAATCGAACAAATCAAACGCCTCAAAGAACAGATACAGGCATTGCTTGCGCGTAAACAGATTATTGAGTCATTACAGCAAGATCGTGCGGATGCTGTCCATTTATTGAGTGAGTTAACAAAGCAGATGCCAGAAGGTGTGTATATCCGCTCGCTCAAACAGGTCGGTGAAAAAGTTACACTCAATGGCTTTACGCAATCGAATGCCCGCGTTTCGACGTTGATGCGAAATGTTGAGGCGTCACCATGGCTGACGAATCCCCAGCTGATCGAGATTAAGGCTTCAACGGTAGATAAGCGGCGGCTGAATGAGTTTACGTTGGAATTGTCAATGAAGCGGGAACAGCCACAACAGGATAAACAGGATGAGGGGGTAAAATGAGTTCTCTTACTTCCCAAAAGATTGATTTTCAATCAATTACTGATGACTTTCGTAATTTGAATCAGGATGTCGGCGCGTGGCCTGCGGCTCCACGAATTGCTGTTCTAGTTGGCGTGCTGTGTTTTATTTTGCTGGGGGGATGGTGGTTTTTGTGGAAAGATCAGCTGGAAGAATTGGATCAGCGCCAGCAAGAGGAGTTAAAACTCAAAAATGAATTCATTGCAAAAAAAGGCCAAGCAGTGAATCTGGATCTTTACACACAACAACTCAATGAGATTGATCGTTCATTTGGGGCTCTCCTCAAACAGCTGCCTAGCAAGGCGGAAGTGGAATCGCTTTTGGTTGAAATCAACCAGTCAGGAATGGGGCGCGGACTTCAGTTTGAGCTGTTTAAGCCGAATGCCGAAATCGTCAAGGATTTCTATGCGGAATTGCCGATTAGCGTGCGCCTGACGGGGGGGTACCATGATTTTGGAGCATTTGCTGGCGACATCGCCGCCTTGTCAAGAATCGTGGCGTTGAGCAATATTTCAATTGGTGTGAATAAACAAGCCAAGGACGATAGTCTGGTAATGGATACAGTTGCACGGACGTTCCGTTATCTTGATGAAGAAGAAATTGCCGCAAATAAAAAAGCGGCTCAAGCTGCCAAGGGCGGGACAAAATGAAACATATCCTTGTTGCAGTCATAGCGGTAATTCTGGCCGGCTGCGCCAGTGAAGAGCATAGCGATTTGCGCGCCTGGATGGCTGATGCCTCAAAAGATCTCCGAGGGAAAGTGCCGCCTTTGCCGCAGGTCAAACCCTATGAACCTGTGCCCTACGATGTGGGCAACCTTCTTGATCCTTTCAAACCTGGAAAAATAATTGGTGCAGAAAAGAAAAAAGAGGGAGGGGGACTGCGTCCGGATATGGATCGTCCGAAAGAACCGCTGGAAGCCTATCCTTTGGAGTCGCTGAAATATGTAGGCTTCATGACGAAGAAAAAGAAAACCTATGCTTTGATTCAGGTTGATGATGCGCTGTATCAGGTAAGGACGGGAAATTACATGGGACAAGACTTTGGCGTGATTACAAAAATCAACGAGACCGAAGTTTTATTGAAAGAACTGGTACAAGATCCGGTTGGCGACTGGACTGAAAGAGACAGTTCGTTGCAGCTGCAAGAACAGGAGGGTGGAAAGTGAATCAAATCAAACGGTATTTTCTTGGCCTGGTTGCAACCCTGTTTATGGCCGTTCCGGTGCACGCGCAGGATGCACCGCCTAATTCGCTTGAATCGATTGCAGTTGCGCAGCAAGGCGCGACCCTAAATGTCAGGATGACTTTCAGGGATGCACTAACGGCGGTTCCGCCGAACTTTAGTGTGGCAAATCCCGCGCGGATTGCATTTGATCTATTGAATACAACCAATGGTTTGGGAAAAAACTCGCAGACCTATAAGGAAGGTGATTTGCGTAGTGTCAATATTGCCCAGACTGCTGGAAAAACGCGCGTCGTTCTGAATCTGTTGAAGATGGCGGCGTATGAAAGCCATTTGGATGGCAACAATCTGATCGTCAGCTTGACACCCAATCCTGGCAACGAGACGACGGGCGGCGTTGTCTCGAAGGTTGAGCATTTTTCTCAGGCGCCGTCATTGCTGACTTCAAATATTATTCGTGATATCGCATTCCGCCGAGGCAAGGATGGCGAAGGTAGAATTATTGTAAATCTTAGCGATCCCAATGCAGGGATTGATATTCGCCAGCATGGAAAGGAGCTTTCCGCTATTTTCCTGAAAACTAATGTACCCGATTCACTGCGTAAGCGTTTGGATGTTACCGATTTTGCAACACCGGTCGTTTCGGTTGACACGCTTCAGGACGGCGCTAATGCGCGAATCAAGATCAACTCGCACGGATTGTGGGAACACAATGCTTATCAAAGCGATGGTCAGTTTGTGATTGAGGTTAGAAAAGTTATCGTTGACCCGACCAAACTGGTTCAAGGGACTCGCGGCGGCTATCGGGGTGAAAAACTTTCATTGAACTTCCAGAATGTCGAAGTTCGCCGTCTGTTGCAGGTAATTGGCGAATTCACCGGAATGAATATTGTGGTAAGCGATTCTGTGAGCGGATCGATTACGCTGATTCTAAAAGATGTTCCCTGGGATCAGGCGCTGGATATCATCTTGCAGCAAAAAGATCTTGATATGCGCAAGAACGGGAATGTCATTCTGGTTGCGCCGCGTGAAGAGTTTGCCGCCAAGGAAAAACTTGCTTATGAGGCGAGAGCGCAGATTGATGACTTGGAGCCGCTTGTCACCGAAACCTTCACGATGAATTATGTTAAGGGCGAAGAGTTGCGCAAACTGATGATTGACCCCAAACAAACGATGCTTTCGAAGCGAGGTAGCGTGTTGCTGGATAGCCGCTCAAATATCATGATTATCAAGGATACGCAGAAACGAATTGAAGATATTCGTACGATGCTTGCTCAGATCGATATTCCTCTGCGTCAGGTGATGATTGAAGCACGTATTGTCGAAGCGGGCGACTCTTTTGCCAAAAACTTGGGAATTCGCCTGTCTATGGGCGCTACTGAGAGAGATGGGCAAAATGGTGGGCTTAAGGAAACTGATAAGGCGTTTATTGTTACAAATAATCGTACTGCACACAAAGGTTCTGTCAATCTGCCAGCGACACCACGTAATTCCAATGCGGGTACTTATGCGCTGACGCTATTCGGTCGAGGTTTCTCGCGGTTCATTACCGCCGAAATCTCGGCGCTGGAAGCGGATGGTAAAGGTAAGATTATTTCCAGCCCGCGCGTGATGACCTCGAACCAGAATGAAGCGTTGATTGAACAGGGTGTAGAAATTCCTTATCAGGAAGCGAGTAGTTCTGGTGCTACGAGTGTGTCTTTCAAGAAGGCAAACCTGTCGCTGAAAGTCAAGCCACAGATTACACCTGACGGCAAGGTAGCCATGATTCTGGATATCAACAAAGATACGCCGAATACCTCGCTTTCAACCGGTTCAGGTGTAGCTATCGATACCAAGCACGTCAAGACAGAAGTTTTGGTGGATAACGGCGGGACGGTGGTAATTGGCGGTATTTATACGCAAACCACGAGCAGCAATACCAACCGTATTCCACTCTTGGGAGATTTGCCCTACATCGGTTGGCTGTTTAAGAACCGAGAATGGATTGACGACAAGACAGAATTGCTGGTATTTATTACACCGAGAATTATGGCGGAAGGGCTGTCTATTCGCTGACCAATTCTTAAAGCAGAAAACCGGCCGTCAGGCCGGTTTTTTTTATGCCCTAAAAAAGCAGAAAAAGCATGCGGTAAAATGCTTTTATGGAAAAAAAGTACGAAACAAAGAATATTTTTCTGGTTGGATTGATGGGCGCAGGTAAGACGACGGTTGGCCGTATGTTATCTCGTCGTCTGGGGCTAGGTTTCGTGGATTCTGATCGAGAGATCGAAAGTCGTACAGGTGTAAATATTTCAACGATATTCGAAATTGAAGGTGAAGAAGGGTTTCGCAAACGCGAGGCACGGATAATCAAAGAGTTAACGGTTCTGAATGGGCATGTTCTGGCGACAGGCGGAGGGGTAATCCTGCGTGAAGAAAACCGGAAGAATCTCCAGAAAAATGGCTTTGTCGTTTATCTGAATGCGCCGCCGCATGTTTTATGGGAACGTACGCGCAATGATAAAAACCGTCCGCTACTAAAGGTAAAAGATCCCTTGCAGAAATTACAGGAATTGTTTGTGAGCCGCCATCCGCTTTATCAGGAAGTCGCCGATTTCGTGGTCAATGAAAGACGGGGAAATATACGTTCTGTGGTTCAGTTGCTTGTTAAGGAGGTCAGCGAACGATGGAATCGCTAAATGTGGCGCTTGGCGCGCGCACCTACCCGATTTTGATCGGTGCGGGTCTGCTGGGCAATAAGCGGCTGCTATCCGGATATTTTCAGTCGGTACATCAGGTGGCTATCGTCAGTAATGTCACAGTTGCGCCGCTGTATTTGTCAACGCTGCGCGCTTTGATGGAACATCTGGGCATTACCGTGTCAGCGGAAACAATCCTGCCGGACATCCTCATCGACCTGCAAATCCGCGAACTCATCGCCGACGTGCAGGCCAAACAATACCGCCTCAGCGCGCAGTGGCAGAACACCCGCCGCGACGGCGACAAACCAGATAACCACGAATATCGCCGCCTGATACCGCTTACCGCAACCGATCCGGACAGCCTCGTCGCTGCGACCGCCACCGCAGTGCAACAACTCGCCCAGGCCATCGCTGACAGCCTGCCGCATTGATGACTGACCCGCCCCAAGCGGGTTTCTATTTTTGCCGGGACCAGTATTTACGCCGCTTGGCGGACCAGCTGGTTGCCTTGCGACCAATGGTTGGGACAGACAGTTTTTTGCCCTGAATTTTTCACCCGTTTGTGAAGAAATTTGAACTGAATAAAGCCTGATAGACTATCCTTCGGCGGTTACCCATGCCTCCGACTCATACAGTGGGAAAGGGCATTTCGCGCCAACAGGATTAAAACCCCGTCAAGCGAGACAACCACGCGGATTCCCCGCTAAAACTACAAACCTGAAGAGGAACAATCATGAAAAAAACCTTCCTCATCCTGCTAGCCCTCATCACCGCAGGTGCCCATGCCCTCAGTGACCAGGAAATGCAGACGGAACTTGCTGCCGCCAATGCTGCCTACGAGCAGCGCGATTACAGCACCGCCTACCAAAAATACGAATCCCTGGCGCAGGCGGGCTATCCCGAGGCGCAACACCTTCTTGCCCGGATGTACCTAAAAGGGTTGGGCGTCGTTCAGGACAGCGGTCAAGCCATCATGTGGTACGAAAAAGCCGCTACCCAAGGCTATGCCAACTCGCAAACCGTTCTTGGCTGGTTCTACCTTAAGGGACAGGGGGTCAGCACGGACTACGGCAAGGCGCGTGAATGGCTTGAAAAAGCTGCTGCCCAAGGAAATCGCGTGGCGCAAAGCGGGCTGGGATTGCTGTATCTCGAAGGTAAAGGTGGCAAAAAAGACTATGTCAGGGCGCGTGAATGGCTGGAAAAAGCGGCTGCCCAAGGAGCTGTTGATGCAGCAGTTAACCTTGGTGTGATGTACCTGGAAGGCTATGGCGTCGCCAAGGACAGTGCCAAAGCCAAAGAGTGGTGGGAAAAAGCTGCCATGCAAGGCAATGCTGATGCCCAATTCCGCCTTGGCTACCTCTATGCCACCGGTGAAGACACCGCTAAAGATCTTGCCAAAGCGCGCGAATGGCTAGAAAAATCCGCTGCACAGAAAAACCAGAATGCAATAGACACCCTGAATATGCTCGATAACGGCAAAAAACTATAGCCGGCAAACGAGATACGGCCATTTCAATAGGGATGACACCAGGCCGCAAGCCGATACCGTGTCAGTCCTGTCTGGAACGGCCATAACCACGGGCTTTCCAGCCCACCCGAACCCAGAATAACCATGACCACCCCGACCACAGCCGACCAAGCCCCCGTCCCTGCCCCGCGCCGTCTGTCCTCCATGGGCACCTTCAGCCTGTTTAAGAGAGGGCTGTGTA
>ERZ772874.751-NODE-751-length-17565-cov-3.471845_pt1 | contig 17565 bp, 14 predicted proteins | sample MGYA00580586_ERZ772874 | MGnify/ENA primary metagenome ERZ772874 (study PRJEB29015, sample SAMEA2737952) | human oral metagenome | biome: human oral; feature: human-associated habitat; material: dental | place: China | collected 2154 ... | reverse complement strand
GCGGAAGCTGTCGGTGAGCCGTTCGATCTTGCTGGTCAGTTCGTCAAGTAAGCTGAGTAGCTGTGTGCGGTCGGCGAAGTTGACATCTTCCTCGCTGAAGTCCAGCTCTAGCTCCATGAGCGAGGTGAGGTGAATGAGACGCTCTCTCAGAGAGCGGAATTCAGCACTATATCCCCCCTTCATCTGTGTGAGCGCCATGCGGTGCTGTGCCTCAGACTCTGAGGCGATGAGGTCGGCCACAGCCTCTGCTCGGCTTAGATCCATCTTACCATTGAGGTAGGCACGACGGGTATATTCGCCCGGAGCAGCCATACGACAGCCCTGATCTGTGAGTGCCTCCAGTAGAGCTTGCTGGATGAAGAGCGAGCCGTGACAGGAGAGCTCGACGACATCTTCGCCTGTGTAGGAGCGAGGAGAGCGGAAGCAGGTGACCAGTCCTTCGTCGATGACCTTCCCCTCATGCTGAAAGTGCCCGAAGTAAGCCGTCCTATCCTTGGCTCGCTCCAGGGTGCGAAGTTCTCGAGAGACGAAGATCTGATCGACGATGCCGATAGCTTCGCTCCCCGATACACGGATGACGGCGATGCCTCCACTACCGGGAGCTGTGGCTACGGCACATATCGTGTCGCTACTGTACGGGATATGCTGCATGAATGGTATTGAAGCGATGAAGCTAATTACAGGAGAAGGCGAAGGAAATTACCGTAAGATCGAATGGATGTTCTCCACAAGGAGCGAGAGGGCAACGGGATTCATCCCACCCTCTGGAATGATGATGTCGGCGTAGCGCTTCGAAGGCTCGACGAAGTCACGATGCATCGGCTTGACGGTAGAAAAATATTGCTTCAGTACGGAGCTCATATCTCGGCCACGCTCCTGGACATCACGCACGAGACGACGTGCCAGACGTACGTCATCATCCGTATCGACGAAGACCTTTACGTCCATGAGTTCACGAAGTTCCTTGTTCTCGAGGATCAAGATACCATCGAGGATGATCACCTTGGCAGGATGAACGAGCACGGTCTGCGGGAGACGATTGTGGTCGGTGAAGGAATAGACGGGGCGCTGGATGGTCTTCCCCTGCTTGAGCTGACGGATATGCTCGATCATCATATCGGTATCGAACGAGTGCGGATGGTCGTAGTTGAGCTTGGCACGCTCTTCTAGACTGAGCTCATCATGCGCCTTGTAGTAGAAGTCGTGACAGAGAGTAGTGACGTGCTCTTCTACAAAAGCTTCCTGGAGCTTGCGAACGAGCGTAGACTTACCAGAGGCTGAGCCCCCAGCTACTCCGATGATCGTCGTGGATGTGCTATTTGCTTGACTCATTGCTGTAGCTTGATGGATGAATGCTTGTGATTATCTAGGTGTGGTCGCTCCGATAGCTTCGTAGACGAGGTCCTGAAGACGCTGGCGGAGTCGCTCACGGATGAGGGTCGTATTCTGACGAGTGGGATAGGTGCGATTGGAGAGGAAGACGAAGACGAGGTCGTACTCGGGGTCTACCCAGAAGCATGTCCCGGTGAAGCCAAGATGACCGTAGGTGCGGGATGATGCGTAGATCCCCGTCGGACCACCTGTAGAGCGGGGCTTGTCGAAGCCTAATGCTCTGATGCCTCCAGCGCCATTGGTCTCGGTGAAGAGGCGAACGGTAGCGGTAGGTATTACTTGCTTCTCGCCCCATGCTCCGTGCTGGAGGAGGAGCTGACAGACCTTTGCTAGTTCGCCAGCAGAGCCGAAGAGTCCGGCATTACCAGAGACTCCGCCGAGACAGGCTGCTGCCTCGTCATCGACGGTACCACGTAGGATCTCACGCCGGAGGAAATTGTCCTGCTGGGAGGGGGCAATGGCATGGAGCTTCACGCCATGCTCGAGGGGATTGAAGTAGAGACGAGCCCGTATGGGCTTGTAGATGCGCTCCTGGACATAGCAATCGAGGGGCTCTCCTGTGACACGCTCGATGACCTGCTGTAGGAGGATGAAGTTGAGATCACTATAGCGGTAGGCCTTGTCTGACGAGATTCGAGCTAGGAGTATGCGCTCCATCATCCGATCTTTGAAGGAAGGAGCGAGGTATTTCTTCTGTCCGAAGCGCAGGGTATGCTGTTCGGTGGGCTTGTCCGAGATATATTCCTCACGGAAGCTGAAGTTCGGATTGCCCCAAGCTTTTCCGACAAGGGGGACGCCACCAGCGAAGTACTTGTAGCGAATCAATGAACCCTCGTAGCTCGATTCGTCGATGAGGTCGGTGTAGAAATTGATCCCAGCGGGTAGACCTGACTGATGGTGCAGGAGCTGTCTCAGTGTCACCATCCCCAGAAGAGACTCCTTCGTCTCGGGGAGATAGCTAAGTAGGGGAGCGTTGAGCTTCACCTTGCCCTCAGCTACTAGGAGCATCAGGGCTGGAGTGGTCGCAGCGGCCTTGGTGACAGAGGCTAGATCGTAGAGGGTATGTGTCGTCACGGGTTCGCTCTTAGCGCCTGTGAGCGAGGTGAGTGTCCCGAAAGCTTTGTCGTAGATGACTTCTCCTCGGTAGAAGGCAAATAGCTGACACCCAGGGTAAGCACCTTGTGTGATGCCCCATTTAGCGAGACTATCGATCCGAAGGAGCGCTGACTTGGGGATCGAGTCTGGTGATAGCAGGTGGGGGATAGGTGTCTGGATCTCCTCTTGCTGGAGGCTATCGGGCTGGAGCTGTGCCCTGACGGATAGCTGACCGAGGGTAAGTGAGACGAGCAGTGTAATGAGACTACGGGAGCGCATGGACGAGAGGAGATTAGCGGCGAGCCTTAGATGGCTTGGTGGTCTGTATAGCCGTGGTCTTAGCTGTCGGGTCAGCACCTTCGCCAGTGGCCGTAGAGACCTGCCAGAGTCGTGTGCGCAGAGCCTCTTCTTCCTTAGTCCAGATGAGCTCCTTCACGTCAGCGGGGCTGGCTTCTTTGGCCTTCTTCTTGATGATCAGGGCGAACTTAAAGGCAAGTATACGACGGCACTTCTCCTCTACCGAAGCCAGGCTGACCTCACCACGCTGGATGGCTTGGAGGATGTCCTTACGAGCCTGCTGCGGTTGCGATGGACCGAGGAGCACATCATTACCAGCCTTGAGGGCTTCGACAGCCACGGAGCTCCCTCCGCTCACTTGAGCACCTCGCATCTCTAGGGCATCGGTGAAGACAAGTCCACGGAATCCGAGCTCACGGCGAAGAAGATCCGTCGTGATTCGTTCGCTGAGCGAGGCTGCTTTACCTGTAGCGTCGTAGGCGGGCACACGTAGATGCGCTGTCATCACACCGCCAAGTCCTGCGTCTCGATAGCTACGGAAGGGGTAGAGCTCGACACGATCCATGCGCTCTCTACTAGCAGAGACGGTCGGCAGTGTCTTATGCGAATCCTCGGAAGTATCGCCATGACCAGGGAAATGCTTCGCTACGGAGAGCACGCCTCCCAGCTCAAGTCCCTCGCCATAGGCCACAGCGCACTCGGCGACACGCTGAGGAGTATCGCCGAAGCTACGGGTACCAATGACGGGATTCTTTGGATTGATGTTGACGTCTACTACGGGAGCGAAGTTGACGTGTATGCCCATCAGCTGGCATTGGCGTGCTACTTCAGCGCCATACGCCTTGATGAGGTCTAGATCTTGGTAGTTACCCAGCCCCTTATTTCGTGGATAGCGGGGAGCGTCCTTCAGTCTCATGTAGAGTCCCCATTCGCCATCTAGGGCGATGAGTAGAGGTACTTGGCTCTCCTGCTGTAGGCTGATCGTCAGCTCTCGTTGGTCAGCGAGCAGTCCCTTCTGGAAGAGTATGCCACCCCATTGCTCCTGCTTCATGCGCCGAATGAGGGCAGTCTTGTCCTCGGGCTTAGGATAGATGATCGGCATGATGAGCTGTCCGACCCGAGCCTCTAGGTCAAGCGACTGGTAGACGCTATCTACCCAGCGGTTCATCTCGGCTTGGTCGATCCCCCTGAATACGATGAGTTCGTCGGCTTGCTTAGCTCTCGGCGTCGTGATCTTCGCTTGGGGTGAGGTGTAGGCATCGAAGGTGAGGCCACAGCTGAGCATGAGCCCGAGGAGTGAGCGGTATAGGGTGGGGCGAGCTATCATGAGGGTGATGGGGAGATGAGTAGTCGTTAGGATTTGGCCTTGCGGAAGACCCAGAAGCGCTGTAGGGTATAGTTGAAGAGGACGGACACGAAGAGATCGCTGATGAGCTTACCGATCTTGTAGTCGATACCGAGTCCGTGCTCTAGAGCATACGTGCCAAGGTACTTGAGTAAGATGCTACCTGTGACGGTCGCTGCGAACTTCAGGAGCTGCATCTTCAGCCCATGGCGGTAGGCATGCTGCTTATCTCGGAAGGTCCAATAGCGATTGAGCGAGAAGTTGATGATGGCACCGACGACCCCACCACAGCCTACCGCCCAGAAGAGATCCCAGTGGAAGACCTCGACTGAGAGGACCATCAGACCGTAGTCTACTACGGATCCAGCCCCAGCCGATATCTGGGCTTGGGAGAAGTTGAGGATGAGCCGGCGAAGACGCTGGAGCAAGGACATGGGTGCTCTAGGAAGCTTGCTGCTGCTGGTTGCGTAGTGCTATGTCACGCTCATCAGCAAGAGCGAGGAGCTGACGGAAGTCGGAGATGAAGGAGAAGAGCAGTACGATCGATACTGCAAGACCGATCCAGTGGATGCTCCCAGGGATGAAGAAGTCCATGCAGAAGAGGATGGCCAGGATGATACGTACTTCCGTGGGTCCGAGTAGGCCCGAGTCGATGGAGTACTTATCTGTCACCTTGTAGCGTAGCTGTGAGATGATCATCTCTGCTCCGTAGAGCACGACGAAGATGAAGCCAATGATCTTCCACTCTGGCTGGACGTAGGTGTAGTATCCCAGTCCAATGGCGATGATTCCTATCCAGTCTACGACGATATCTAGGCAAAATCCGAACCATTTGCGTGGCTTCTTACGGTAGTATGCTAGGCGTCCGTCCAGCGAGTCTCCGAACCAGTTGATGAAGAATGCTAGGGGAGTGAGCAGTAGCCACCATGATCCGTAGACCGAGGCGACACACATGAGGAGCGCAACTAGCAGGTTACCCGCAAGCCCAAGAGAGGTGAGCATATTCGAAGTCACCCATCGGGGGATCCGCTCTACTAGATAAGCGATGAGGGCGATCTCTTGATCGTGGAGGATATTCGTTCGCTTGCGATCTTGGCTTATCGCCTTCTTAGTGTCAGACATAACCGTAATTCTATGAGCTGGAGCGCTAAGGCTCAGCTACCTATTCAGTGGAGGATAGGGTGGGGTGCGTATGATGAAGACGCCTCCTACCTGAGGGCCAACTCTCGATGTCCCTATCCACAAAGTTAACCCTTATTTTCATACCATGGTTTCCTCTCGGAGAGGCAGGTATTCTTGCGGAGTCTCGTCTCTGTATCTCGTGGTAGAAGCTGGAGAACTATCGCTATCCTAGAACGCTCATTACAGATAAAAGGGTATAAAAAAAGGAGCGACTAGCGCTCCTTCTTGTTGTCTCATAAGGACTCGAACCTTAACAAACAGGACCAGAATCTGTTGTGCTACCATTACACCATGAGACAGTCTTTTGTGAACCTTGGCGGACTCGAACCGCCGACCCCTACCCTGTCAAGGTAGTGCTCTAAACCAACTGAGCTAAAGATTCATGTCGTTTTTGACACTGCAAAGGTAAGCATTTATTCTGATTCTCCAAATATCGGTGCGATTCTGGCAAGCAAAAATCCCCTTGACAAGCCCTCTCGAGGAAGGAATATTCCGTAGGGAGAAGACCGATCCATCGAAGTAGTAAGGTCGCTGAGCATGAGTACCTAAGGAGGTGATCTGAAGCCTCCGAATAGGTATGCTATTCGAGGCTAGGTGAGTAGCTGTGCGGACGAAGAAAATTACCGGTATTCTTCTGCGAATTTACTTGTGATGAGCGCTCCGATGACGGCTTATGATGCGCCTTCGAGCGGGATAGTGCCCTCGGAGCACCCTTGCCGGAGTCACCTCAGGGCAAATATTCTTCGAGGGAATCGGCAAGTAGATCGGTGTGCCTCTTAGCCTACCATGGGGTTAATTTCAGAGGATGCTGGAGGGTGGTGTGGTATGTCTCGGGGGAATAATATAGCTTTGTGCTGTAAGCAATTAATATCTTCCCGATTAGTTACCCCACCAAGCCCTAGCTTGTGTAAGCTAAATTCCCTTCGACCTGAAGGTGAACGAACGCCTCTCTCCAAGCTGTGTCTTCGGTTCTTTTGGTACAGAGCTGGGGCGTATACCTCGAGGCGAGCCCAGTGATGCCAGTCGCTGGGAGTCCCTTCGTTCGCACTCGAGAGCTAACTGACCTGATCGCTCTCAGCTCTGTGCCGTCTAGAGACGATGAATATATGTCTAACGTAATTACTATTTGCTATGGAAACGAAACTAATGAGAAGGCTGGGCGCACTTAGCTTTGCCTTAGCCTTCGGTCTAATGCCAGCTCATGCCCAACTGGGCAACTTGGTCAAGACGGTGAAATCTAAGGCTGAGAAGGTTGTCAAAGAAGTGTCTGACGACGTGAAGAATCAGCTAGATCGCACCCCGTCACAGGCTAAGGGAGCAGTAGATCAAGCACAGAAGCAGACTCCTACACCTGATGGAGGCGATCCACTGACGATCATGAGGCAAGTGCAGATCGGAGAGTTGACCCCCGATAGCTTTTATACTCAAGCCCGACAGCGGGATAATGGTGGTGCCCTTGACCAGACACTGGATACCCAAGCTCAGTTTGAGACGTTTGCCTATTACTTACTGAGGCTGAAGAAAGCTGTAGAACAGCGAGACCTCGAGACTATGGCTTGGTCCGATGATAATAAAGCTGCGCTGTACCTCATGCAACTAATGAATAATCCCAAACGTGAGCAAGTTCGGGGCTTTCGCTTTGAGGCGTGGGCACAGGAATATCAGAAGGTGACGACTGCAGTCGATCGGATACTACTGGCTCCCTTCAATGGCTCCGTCAACCGTGCGCTACTGAGCGGAGAAGAGCAACTTAGGAGGATCTTGACCTACCTGCAGACTCCGGGCCTTAGCACGAACATGAAGAAGTACTATCTATTCCAAGCGGTGAAGAAGCTCTCTAATGATCTCGTCAGTGGTAGCCTACAGGATTCCAATCCTCAGGTACAGACGATCGTGGCTTCACTCAAGGAGATCTATGCCTCTATGGATCAGGAATACCGATCTATATATCCCGAGCCAAGGACACTGGAAGAAATGAAGAATGAGCAGGAACAACGGACTAATGCACAGATCAAGAAGATCCAAGACGAGGCACGTGAGCGACGTGAGCGTGTCTATCCTATGCGCGAGGCTGGTAAGATGAATCGACCCGATATGCTCGCACACTATGAGCGGATCATGCGGAGAGTCTGGTCAAAGGATCATATCGTCAAGATGCTGATCGTCAGTGATGACTGGTCTAATGGTACCTCATCGAAGGGAGAATCGTACCGTGTAGTCAATGGGTTAGTGATCGTAAAGACCAAGGATGGTCGCTACCAAGCGCTCCCGTGCTCCATGGGTGAGAAATGGCTTCCTCAAGCTAATAGGTATAGTGGACACTACGAGTACTTCGGAGTTAGTGATCCATTCTACATCGACTATCGCTAGGACGGACGTCGATCGCTTGACTAATGATAAGGGCTGGCACCAACTTGTGGTGCCAGCCCTTATCATTAGACGGAGAGAGGAGGGTTACCTGATTCGCTAGCATCAGGCAGTACGCTCTCTACTGAAGGAATGGATTCTTCCTTCTCTCGAAGCCAATGGTCGTCTCGGGGCCGTGACCGCTGAAGACGATCGTCTCATCGGGCAGCGTCATATACTGAGACTTGATGGCCTCGACCAGCTGATCATAGTCGCCGTACCAGAAGTCCGTGCGCCCGATCGTACCCTGTAGGAGCGTATCTCCCGAGAGAAGAATGTCCGACTCTCCTGCATAGAAGGCGATATGTCCAGGAGCATGCCCTGGGACGAACAGGACTCTGAGCTCCTCACCACCCAGTCTGATGAGGTCGTCTTGCTGTACTAAGGTATAGCGCTCCATAGGGACGTCCTCCAGAGGAAGGGGAATGCCGTAGCCTTTTAATTGCTCTGAGGGTAGAGGTAGCTTCTCAAAGTCAATCCGATTACCATAGGCTTTGATATGAGGCCATTGCCGTAGGACGAAGGCTGCACCCCAGACGTGGTCGAAGTGCTGGTGAGTACAGAGGAGCATCACAGGAGTTAGCTCATGCTCCTCGATGAAGTCACGCACCCGATCTTCTTCGGAGTGACGCATGCATCCTGGATCTACGATGGCCGCTTCACGGCTTGCTTCATCGTAGAGGATATACGTATTCTCTTGGACGGGGCCGAAGACGAATTGCTGGATCTTAAGCATATATGATTGGTTGATTTAGTATCGAGGGAGGAGTTAATTGATATGGCGGCGTAGGTAGGGGCCATCGAGCTCGAGCTGCCCCTGTAGTTCACCTGCCCAATAGCGTAGTGCCTGTATGAGATCAAGGGGAGCATAGGGGAGCGCATCGATCAGTTGGCTCACTGGATAGCTCTCCAGATCGGTGGAGAGGAAGGCACGCTCGAGCTCTTCGCCTACCGCATCGATCAGATATTGATTGAGACCGGTGGGGTGCTTCCTCAGACATACGTCGCAGAGTCCACAGGGATGGCTCTCCACTTCACCGAAGTAGGCTAGGAGCATACGTGATCGACAGACCTCTTCTTCCTCTATATAGGAGCGGACGGCCGAGATACGATCGCTCATCTTATCCCTACGCTCCTGGTAGGCTGCATAGGGGATACGAAGAAGTTGGCTGTCCTCTCTGCGGATGAGGAAGTGAAGTCGGGGGAGCGCTTTCTTAGGAATGTAGTGGATGATCCCTTGGCGGGAGAGCGCTGTGAGGAAGCCGTAGACCTCATCTTCTGTATAGCCCGAGAGAAGCGCGAGATCATGCTCGCTGATGGTCGTGTAGTCGGAGAAGAGTCCTGTGTAACTTCGCAGTAGCGCACGGATAAGTCGATCCGGTCCTATATGTGGCTGATAGAGATCTCTGCTGGGGATGAGGAAGCATAGCACGGATCGACTGTCGTCATCACGGTACTCTAGCCAGCCAGATAGCTGCATGATGTCGATAGCATGCCGTGTCTGGATGGGGCGCATACGGAAGCGCCGGATGAATAGCTCGAGATCGAAGTCGTAGGTACGGCCGAGGCCTTCGCCTTCACCGATAGAGAGGAAGTTGCATATCTGATCATAGACGAGGCGAATGTACTCCTTCTCCGGGAAGGTATCCTGTAGTCGGCGCTGTAGTGTCGTAGAGTCTTGCCCATTGATGATCGCCACGGCGTAGGCACGCTCGCCATCACGCCCCGCACGTCCAGCTTCTTGGAAGTATTCTTCCAGAGAAGAGGGCATCGTGAGATGGATGACGAGGCGCACATCAGCCTTATCGATCCCCATTCCGAAGGCATTCGTGGCGACCATCACACGTACTTCGCCCCGCATCCAGCGAGCTTGTCGCATCTCACGCTCCGTATAAGTCAGCGCCGCATGGTAGTAAGTAGCGCTGATTCCTTTTGCTAAGAGCTCCTCAGCTACGGTCTGTGTGAGGAGTCTATTCCTGCAATAAATAATGGCAGGCCCCGGTACTCGCTCCAGTATATGAAGCATCATTGCAGGCTTGTCATCACTGCGACGGATCGAATAGGAGATGTTGGGGCGGAGGAAACTCGTCTGATAGAAGGCGTAGTCAGGACGGAAGCAGAGGACACGTACGATATCTGCTACCACCTCTACCGTAGCAGTAGCCGTGAGTGCTAGGATGGGCACCTCGGGTAGAAGTTCACGGAGCTTGGGAAGCTCTAGATAAGAGGGACGGAAGTCATAGCCCCACTGGCAGACACAGTGGCATTCGTCGATGACGATTAGCGAGACCGAGAGCTCACGTAGCCACGTCTGGAAGCGCTCACTACCGACACGCTCGGGGGAGATGTATAGGAACTTGTACCGCCCATAGAGGCAATTGTCCAGGGCAATCTGCATCTTCTCCTGCGACATCCCCGAATGAATCGCTGTGGCTCTGATGCCACGAGCCCGGAGATGATCCACTTGGTCCTTCATCAGGGAGATTAGTGGCGTGATGACCAGCGTGATACCAGGGAGCATGAGTCCTGGTACCTGGAAGGTGATACTCTTACCACCACCCGTCGGCATCAGCCCAAGAGTATCCCTACCACTCAGGGCGGCATGGACGATCTCGCTCTGTAGCGGACGGAATGACTCGTAGCCCCAGTAGCGTAGCAGTACTTCTTCGGGTGTAAGTTCTTGATCAGGGACGCCAGGATGCGGATCATGCCCTGGATGTAGCGGTGGAAGGGTAGCTACTGATTGGTCAAAGAGATCCTCTGGCCAATGCTGGTGATACTCGAGGAAGCCGTCATCATCTCCGAGAAGAGGAGGATCGAGGAGGCTTTCTATATCTTCTGCTTCGGTATCTGAAGGGAGCATGGGCGATCATTACTTATCCTCGAGGCGCTCGGCGAGTTCTGACTCCAGGCAGAGATCTTTGACTCGGAGCTGAAGGAAGCTCTGAGGATAGAAATTATTCTCTTCAAGTTCGAAGCAGAGTGCGAAGGCACAGTGCCTCGTGATATCTGGTGCATAGCGAGCTAAGCCGAGAGCAAAGCCATGGATAGGGCGTATCCGCTGGTAGCTATCAGTCATGCGAAGACTCAGGTGCTGCTGAGCCTTCCCCACAGGACGGCTTCCTCCAGCATCTCTCATCCCTCTGACGAGGAAAAGTGGACGCTCATTGTCGGTACCGAAGGGGTAAAGGAGTTCGATCTGTCTCAGTAAAGCACGGGAGATATCGGAGGGTCTCAGCTCGGCATCAATAGTCAGCACAGGCGTGATACGCTGTGGCCCATGCTCCGACTCTGTAGCATAGGCTTCCATCCGACTACGGAATTCCTCGAGACGATCCTCTCGGATCGTCAATCCTGCTGCGAAGATGTGGCCTCCGAAATTCTCTAAGCAGTCGCTACATGACTGTATCGCCTGATAGAGATCAAAGCCACCAGAGGAGCGACCAGAGCCAGCGAGGAAGTTCCCACTACGAGAGAGGATGATGACAGGGCGATGATATCGGTCGGCTAGACGTGCAGCCACGATGCCCATCACGCCCTTGTTCCACTCGGGACGATAGAGGATGAGGATGGGTTGCTGTAGGAGCGCTTGCTCTTGCTCGATAAGTTCGATCGCTTGGCGGGTAACTAACTGATCGAGATCCTGACGCTGTCGGTTGTAGTCATCGAGGATCTGGCTCTGTGCCTCTGCCGTCTCATGATCCTCTGCGATCAAGAGCTTGACCGACTCAGCGCCATGAGCCATACGCCCTGCTGCATTGATCCTTGGTCCCAGCTCATAGTAGATACTAGCCATATCGACACGACCTGGCTGGATCTTCCCTAGACGCATCAGATAGGTGATAGCGACCGAGGGGCGTGTATTGATTTGCTGGAGTCCGTGGTAGGTGAAGATGCGGTTCTCCCCAAGTATGGAGACTCGGTCCTGTGCGATACTTAGCACGAGGAGTTCCAGCAGAGGAAGGAGCGTCTCAAAGGGGAGCCCTCGATGCTGAGCTAGTCCTTGCACGAGCTTGAAGGCTACTCCACAGCCCGATAGCTCGGTGAAGGGATATCGATTGTCTCTACGCTTGGGGTTGAGGATGGCCAGCGCCGAAGGGAGTGTCTCGTCTGGCGTGTGGTGATCGCAGACGATGAAATCTATCCCACGCTCTTGAGCGTAGGCGATCTCCTTGACTGCCTTGATGCCTGTATCGACGGAGATGATGAGACTTACACCTAGGCTGGCTGCGTGATCGACACCCGTGGGCGTGATCCCATAGCCCTCATCATAGCGATCAGGTATATAATAGTGGAGGTGTTCAGCCGAAAGGCAGTGCGAGCGAAGGTAGCGGTAGAGTAGGGCTACCGATGTGGTGCCGTCGACATCATAGTCCCCGTAAATGAGGATATGTTCACCCTGCTCCACGGCTCTATTCAGACGCACCACGGCCTTGTCCATATCCTCCAGGAGGAATGGATCATGAAGCTGCTCTAGTGAAGGAGCGAAGAAGTCCTGAGCCTGCTCTTTACTTCGGATACCTCGGTCAACGAGGAGCCTACCGATAGCAGGATAGAGACCCAGTTGGGTGGCTAAGGTATTAGCTAGCCCTTCATCTTCAGCAGAGTATTTTCTGATTTCCCATGCTTTAGGCATGTCGCGTCTCCTTAACTATATGCTACTTGGTGGATGAGGTGGTCTTAGACTTGGGGGGATGGATAACGTAGTAGTGCGTCTTTACCTTACCCTTGTCGTCCTTCACCTCGATGAGGATGTAGTCCCTGCCCTTAGCATTTTGTTCCTTGGTCTCTACGATCTCTTCCCGAGGCGTCTCATTCCAGTGGAGTTCGAAGAGCAGAGCATCGGAGAGTGATCGTACCTGGATCGCCTTCTCTAGGCTCGAGCCGTCGCCCGTATGGGCGAGCATGCTGAGAAGCTCGACGAGCTGGTACATATAGGTGTTGAACTTAGGACTCTTCTGGTGGAGAGCTAGGTCGCAGGCACGCTTGATCAGACCGATGTGTGTCGGGGTACGCCAGAGTCCCTGCTGTACAGTCTTCAGTGCCTCAGCGAAGCTACGGGCTTCGATCAGACGATCCGCCTCGGTCTCGATCTTGCTGAGGAAGGGGGCGGTATCCTCACGCTCGTCTACCGTGAAGTAGAGTTCTCTGATCTCGCTACGTGTGAGCGTCGAGTCGGCTCGTCGGAAGCGTGTCGTCAGTAGCTCATTCGGCAGGGCAACCTTCTCGCTGACTCTCTGGGTCGGGGTAGTACCTCCGGTGCGTAGGCGTATGCTATCCTGGCGGATCTGCTCGAGCTGCTCCTCTGTAGGGGCTGATGGCGCATAGTTACGGTAGCGTGCACGAGAGCGTATATTATAGGTATTCTTCCCTCTGTGGGAGGAGCTATGCTTACTACTTCTCTTAGACGATGAGGAGCGCTCCTTCTTCGAGGAAGACTTGCTCCCTGTACTCTTGGCCTTGACAGAAGTCTTCGGCTTCTTACGGCTACTTGCTATACCCTCTGTAGGTAGGCTAAGCGAGAGGCTCAGTGCTGCTAGAAGGAGTGATATCTTGGTTCGGATGGGTCTCATATCTATTAAAACTTGACCTCATTACTATCGAGGATGACTCCAGATATATGGAGTGCTAACGAGGGCGAGCGTTTATTCTTAGGGGCGGAAGCTTATGAAGTCTTCTCCTCTATTCCCCATGCTAAGGAGCGGATTCTGACTCGGGATAGCCCCACCTTCCATTCTAGACAAAGATAACCTAAATATAGCGGACTCCCTTTGGCAAGTAGCATTTGGTGATGTCTTGTGTAAGATGGGAGGGGGAGGCAACTATATCATACTGAGCAGGTAGCGTTTGCGATGAGCCTCTCTCTACCCCCAAGCAAAGAAGCCTAGCTTGGGGGAGGGTGATTTGCTACGAACCCCCATGTAGATCTGGTAACGCTCTCTCCCTGTGATTCATATTATTTTGCACCTTGTTCTTTTTCCCTACCTTTGCTTCGTCTCCTTGGCAAACATATCCTGGAGATTCAGATAAACACAACTGAACAATGAAGAAGATTCTAATGACCGTAGCTCTTGCAGCTACAGCGCTGGTATCAGCGCAGGCTCAATCAGAGCTCAAGCCACTTGCTGGTCAGGTGACGACTGACTTCACCCTTTTCGCTAACGGGATTTTCAACACAACGACCTCTCCTGTCGGCCCAGTTAGCAACCTCGGTCTCAACACTGCTGCACTCAAGGGTCGCTATTTCCTTATGGATAACCTCGCCCTACGTGCTACCCTCGGTCTCGACAATGCAAGCACTACCGACAAGAACTCTGATCCTCTGAATGAAGTCGTCAAGAAGTCGAACACCTTCAGCATCGGTCTAGGTCTCGAACAGCACTTCGGTGGTACGGATCGCCTCTCTCCCTATATAGGTGCAGAGCTCGCTATCGGGTCTGTCTCTGGCACTGAAAAGACTGTTACGAAGACCACTACGACTACGACCAAGAATGCTCCACGCTTCCTCTTCGGTGGTACGCTACTGCTGGGTGCTGACTACTATGTAGCTCCCCACGTCTACCTGGGTGTAGAAGCAGGTCTTGACCTGAAGACTACTTCCCTCGGTAAGGGCTCTACGACGATCGTCCAGAACAACGGGAACACCACCGTCAACGAATCTAAGGCTACCTCTTCCTCCTCCGAATTCTCTACGGGCGTGAAGGCTGGCTTCAAGATCGGTTTCGTCTTCTAAGCACGTCCCGACGACATGATCTAGATACCCTCCACACGAGGAGGTATCTAAGCTAAAAATCCCCCCTTGAGCATCGAGCTCAAGGGGGGATTTTCATTGTGCAGGGTAGCGCCTGCTCTTAGAGAGGGAGGGTCTTGGATCGTAGCCAGTCGGCTTCTTCTCTGGTGAGGAGGGGAGAGACGGTCTGGTAGACACGTTCCTGGTAGGCATTGTACCAAGCGATCTCTTCCTGAGTGAGGAGCTCCTTCTTCACAAGGGCATTATCCAGATAGCAGAGTGTCACGGTCTCGAAGCCGAAGAAGCGACCGAACTCAGTCTCTTCACGTAGCTCGGTGACGACGAGGTTCTCGATACGGATCCCGTACTCACCAGAGCGGTAGAGCCCAGGCTCGTTACTCGTGATCATACCGAGCTCTAGGGGAGTGGGGTTGACCTCGGTGCGGATGTTCTGCGGCCCTTCGTGTACGTTGAGGAAGAAGCCAACACCATGCCCAGTACCATGACCGTAGTTGAGCCCAGACTGCCAGAGAGCATGACGAGCGAGGATGTCGAGCTGACTACCACGAGTCCCTTCGAGGTACTGCACGAGAGCGAGCTGGATATGCCCCTTCAGCACGAGGGTGTAGTCAGTGCGGAGCTTGTCGGATGGTGCACTCAGAGAGATCGTACGTGTGATGTCCGTCGTACCATCCAGATACTGACCACCACTGTCGAGGAGAAGGACTCCCTCACCACGGACGGTAGCAGAAGTCTCAGGATGTGCGCTGTAGTGGACGATAGCACCATTGCCTAGGTAGCCACAGATCGTACCAAAGCTATCCCCGTAGAAGAGCTTATCCTTGGCTCTGAACTCATTGAGACGGATGCCCAGCTCGTACTCAGTGAAGGTCTCACCACGGCCTAGTGCCTCCTCGAGCCACTTGAAGAAGCGGGTCAGTGCCACAGCATCACGAGCCATCACCTTGCGGAGATTAGCAAGCTCAGTGGCGTTCTTGATCGACTTGAGGTGGGTGAGGACAGACACACCCTCGATCTTGCGACAGTGTGCGGGGATGAGCGAATAGATATGGTAGGTGATACGCTTGGTGTCGACGAGTAGGCGGACATCAGCGCCCAGAGAGGCTACGAAGCTATCCAGATCGGTGTAGTCCTTGATCGTCACCCCATTCTTCTCGAGATAGGTTCTGACCTCTGCGGGGACCTTCTCTGGACGAACGAAGATCACAGCCTCCTTCTCCCCGATGTAACCGAAGGCGACGGCTACGGGGTTGAAGAGGACATCATTACCTCGGATATTGAAGACCCAGGCAAGCTCATCGATCATCGTGATGATGGTCGCATTAGCTCCCTGGCTACGAAGCTCGGCACGTACCGACTCGATGCGCTCAGCAGCACTGGCTCCTGCGTACTCCTCTGGATGGAGGAAGAGAGGCTTCGTGGGGAGCTCTGGACGATCAGCCCATACCTTCTCGAGGAGATCTTGGCTGAGGCGGTACTCGATACCGTAGTTGGCGAGCTTGCGCTGGGTGTCATCTGCCTCGGCGAAGGATAGGCATAGGCCATCTGCTCCGACGGCAGACCCTGCGGGGAGCTCTTGCGCTAGGAAGGCTTCGATAGAAGGCACGCCAGGGATCCCCATCTTGAAGAGCTCGAAGGTCGAGCCCTCGAGCTGCTCTGCAGCCTGGAGGAAGTAGCGTGAGTCGGTCCATAGCCCAGCACGATCGAGGGTGATGACAGCCGTCCCAGCCGAGCCGAGGAAGCCACTGATCCATTTGCGACCCTGCCATCTGAGAGGGGTGTACTCACTGAGGTGAGCGTCCGATGAGGTGATGATGTAGGCCGAAAGACCATTGGCCTTCATCTCTTGGCGTAGGAGTGCCAAGCGTTCTTTGATTGTAGACATAGATATTGATGTTTGTGATGATAGTCTGAGTCCTATGCGGGATTCTGGTGCTCCGTGCGAAGGAGGTCGTTGACTTCCTTCACCGGGTTGAAGGTATCTAGAGGTACTTCGACGAAGGCCGTATTCCAGTCATGCATAGCGCCGTTCCACAGCCCTGGGAGCTCGAGGGCGAGGAGTTCTCGCCCATTGAGGCTCTTCTGCGAGACGAAGGCGGTCTTGGGATTGACGTACTGCGTGAGGTCGAAGTTCTGCCCTCGGTAGTCTCGTATCGAGCAGACGAGGTCTACGGGGTTGAAGTAGCCCCCAGCCTCGAAGAAGGCTCTCTGGCTCTCCTCCTTCATGTTGATCTGGGAGCTCTCTAGGATCTGTAGCGAGCTACTGCCATCGATCTCTCGGATGATGAAGGGACCTCCGCCGGGCTCACCCACATTGCGCACCATCCCGCAGACACGTATGGGGCGGTTGAGCTTGCCTTGTATCCAGCTGATGGCACTCCCATCCTCCTTGTTGAGATCCTTGGGGATCGTGATCGAGAGCTGATCGTGTAGGAAGGTGAGGATCTCCTCGATCTGTGCGTGGGAGGGCTTCCCCTTGTCCAGGAGACGGAGGTAACCAAAGATCTGGTTGCGTAGGGCTATGAGTACCCCGCCGAGGAACTTCTTGTACATCACCGTAGAGCCCTTGTAGGGGTCGGGGACGACATTGTCAATGTTCTTGATGAAGACGACATCTGCGGGGAGCTTACCTAGATTGTGGATCAAGGCGCCGTGCCCCCCTGGTCGGAAGAGGAGGTGTCCCTCATCGGTGCGGAAGAGCTCACCATCAGGGCGGAGAGCTAGGGTATCTGTCGAGGCGAGCTGCTCACTGAAGCTGATATCATAGCGCACCCCATAGTGATCCTCATAGCTGGGCTGTAGGGCGGTGACGAGCGCCTCAAACTCCTTGCGGTGCTCGGGTGAGACGGTGAAGTGGAGCCGTACATCTCCCTCCCTGTCCTTAGCATAGAGAGCTCCCTCGACGAGATGCTCCTCAGCTGAGGTGCGAGCCCCCTCCTTGTAGTTGTGGAAGAGGAGTAGTGCCTTAGGCTTGCTTCCATAGCCAAGTCCCTTGGGAAGGAGGAGGTTCTCCACGATCGCCTTGTACTCACCGGCGGCGATGAGCTTAGGGATGCTCTTCCAGTTATTGCGCAGGCAGGCCTCGTTGAGTCGCTCA
>ERZ772874.747-NODE-747-length-17598-cov-4.147751_pt1 | contig 17598 bp, 23 predicted proteins | sample MGYA00580586_ERZ772874 | MGnify/ENA primary metagenome ERZ772874 (study PRJEB29015, sample SAMEA2737952) | human oral metagenome | biome: human oral; feature: human-associated habitat; material: dental | place: China | collected 2154 ... | reverse complement strand
TACTCCTTTCAGCCCAACTGTTATATCCCGTTCCGGTTTTTTATATGCGTAAAAAATGACTTTACCTGCTGCAGTTTCGCCTGCAAAAATCAGATTAAATGCTTTACAATAAGTTTTTACATCATTTGGCGATTCACTCCCTGATAATGTTTTAATCAATATCGGACTGTAATCACTAAGCATTTTATCCACTTGTACTTCTTGCTTAAACAGATTCGAATGTGCTATCCAGCCTGACACAGTTAAAGTACAATGCTTTATGCTTGTTACTGTTGATATGATACCGTCTACTGTCCGCTCAAGTTCTTTGTTTTTTTCATTAAACAAACTTAATGGTGTATAAAAACCAGACGGGATACTGTACTCAAATTTTATATCTGAAATTTGTTGTAATTTTATATACATATCCACTAATATAGACAGTGGCGATATATTTTTAGTTGGAATATAATCTGCGACCTGTGCTGTTGCTATAGCAAGCAAAATTTCTTCATCAGTTTCAACTTTTGCATATATTCCATATTCTGTCATATTGTAACCAGTTACATTTTTAGCATTATCAACTACTGCAGATACAATCAATGTGTCTGGATTGCTTTTCCTAACATTTATTATTTCGAAGCTGTCTTCAAGTTTTTTCATCTCAGTACTTTTTTTCAAGTCTTCCGTTCCTGCATAAATGCCTGAACCCGTCTTGCAACCTGTAAAAATTAAAGTCTTTTTTCTAGACAAAGTCGTTGCAATAAGCTCAACTCCTTTGTTAGTTACAACTGGTGTTCTAAACTGTGCCATCCTTACATCTCCTTTATTTTTAAATGATTAGCGGTCATTATACCTGCCGCTACATTGATTATTGTGTCAAGCTTGATGCCCGTGGTTATCTCTAAAAGTGAAGAACTTGCACTTTTGACTCTTTCTAATACTTTTTTAAACAATTCCAATTCTTCTTTATTAGGGGTATGTGTTGTCATGATCTTGAACGTTCCGGGTTTTCCTGAATACTCAAACCATTCTAACAGCCTTGCATTTTCAAATACTACATCAAGTACTTCTTGCATTGCTTGCCTTGTACCTGCTTTTTGATACCATCTAATAGTATTTTTTATCAATTTTCTTTTAGTTTCTACTGGCAGGTTATTGCTGTAATATTGTGTTCTTAATTCAAGTGCCATCAAATCAAGAAGTTCTTCATCAAGATTATCAATATTTGAATACAGCATCGTCTGCTTAGATATTATAATAATCTTTCGCATAGCCATTCTGTACGCAAAACTTATTGCAATATTATCAATCTCTGAACTGATAACAAAAGGCAGTACAGAATTTAGCTCAGCATCTTCATATTTAATCATTTTCCAAGCCTCCGTATGAAACTATTTTGCTACCATCTAATACAGCAACCGAATCTTCGTTTGTTACAGTAAAAACCGGCTCTGAAATATTTACCCTTTTTGCACCCGCTGCGATCATCTTTTGCACTAACACATCAGGATTGATATCTCTCCCGATACTTGAGCATTGCCAGCCAATATAATCATCTATAGCATTTTGAACGCTAGATTGAATCATGCTGGCTTTGTCTTGCTGACTGCTATTTATATAGTAAGTCAGTTTGAGTTTGTATTTTTGTTGCTTAGGGGCGAGGACTTCTATTTTATCCGTAACTGGGCGTATCGCAGGATTATATAAATACTCTTTTAATCCATTTATAGATTCAGTTCCAGGAATCATTCCGTTTTTTAGCAAATATCTAACCTGCACTACTCCAGGTGATGGATTTGTAATTCTTATGTCTGTAATGTCTGAACTGTATTGTCTTGTAAAATATTCATACGAATCAACAGTTCCTGCTGTAGAATAAGAGGACGGCGCAATATAAATCCTCTGCTTTAGTGCTTCGTCAGATTCGATATCCGCACCGTTTTCGGGCTTAGTAATATTACTAACCTTATCAATAAAAGCTACCGGATCTACAATTGTATTAAGATCTCCTATGTCGTAGTTATTGGTTTGGGCTCCAACTATAGTACTTGAAGCGGATATATCTACATAGGTATTTCCGACTGCAATCTCCGAATATTTTGTAGTTGCAAAATATACACCATCTCCAGCTGTTACTCTTGTACCTTGAGGTATTCCGATAACAGTTGTTCTTGCTGTCTTTATTTCAAACCTTAATGTAGTTGTTGCCCCCACAGCTGGTTTTCTGTAAATATGTTTTAGTGCTCCGAGGTTTTCTAGGTAGTCGCCTCTGCTATACTTTAAAAGCCCCATCTTGCCAGCATCATCCATATACATATATCCCTGAAAAATAAAATAAGCCCCAGCAAGCAGAATAATTCGTCTGTCATCCGCTTTGCCTAGTATGATATCTTCTCCTTTTAGTTCCTTGTATTTTTCTTTAAACCATGAGATCATGTCATCTGCCAGCTTCTCAATTGTGTAATCGCCCATGAACGAAACATCAGGATATTCTTCAATATCTTTTAAATTATTAAGTCCCACTGTTTTCACCTTTTTCCAGATATATTTTAATTTTTGTTTCCCCGTCTTGAGTATGTTCAAATTCTACACTAGCCACAGACACTCTTGATTCGTAAGTATCCACTTTTGCAACAATATCTGTTACAATATCATTTTCTAAATTTATAGGAATTTTTGACACATTGCTTATTGATAGACCAAGTCCTCTGATAAGCGGAATAGTCCCTTCAGAAATCTTAAATAAATTATTCAGATTTCTTCGAATATCCGATATCTCACGATTATTCATATCTTCAGGGAAATTAAAAAGCAGATCTTCCATAACACCTCCTTGGCTAGTTGTATTCTGTCATAGTGATATTAAATTGTGCAGTATATAGTTCTCCACGTTTTAATACTACTCCAAAAGCTTCCGATATGCTAACAAGCATTGCCCTGCTGCAGATATTCCTTCTGCCGATAACAAGCGGTGCTACTTTACCTGCAAGCATACAATTTAAAAGTCTTTTTTCTAGCTTTTTCGGAGACATTCCCCTGCCTGCATTAACAGTTATAGTAAAAGTGATATCTTGCAATTCACTGCCTAACAGTTCCACTACGGGCTTACCGCCAATTAATTTATGAACTACAGTCCTTGCAGAGACATCTCTTTTAAATCCATTAAATGTCAGTATCCTTTTATCACTAGTTTCAAACTTCAAGTAAGATCCCCAATTACCTATCTTTGCCATGCTATACCTTCTATTTACTTCGCTATAATTTCAGCTACACTGATACTGCCTGAACTGTCCTTAAGCGTCAATGTGCCGTTCTTTACAACCAATTCCGCCTTTGGATCATCTCCTGCATAGAATTTTCCAAGTATCACAGCTGTAGAGTTGTCATTGCTTAGATGTGCCACAAGAACCGCATCATCCTTTTCAAAAGTCTGTTTTATCCCTGCAAAAGCAAGCACCGGAAGCTCGGCAGTAGTTTTTCCTGTATCTGGATAAGTCACAGACACACCACCACTTCCGATACTGCTTACAAATCCGATTCGTATCATTCATACCTCCTATAGCCTTGGGAATATTTTATAAGCTGATACACTCATCTTATGTCCTGATGTTCCGGAAAGGTCGTGACTGACTTTTGTTACATAGTATTTTCCATCAATCCTTCCCATTCCCTTTACTTCAATATTGCAAGATGCCACGATATTGGCATTTCCAAGAGCTGTAAACTCCAGTGATACCGCCTTTTCATTCTCAGCATTCACCTTTGCTTTTGCAATTCGCTCCGCTTCCTCTCTACTCTCTGCCTTTTCATTCAGAATAAGCATACGTGTTTCTTCTCCTACTGTTGCGGATATAACTTTCGTCTTTTCCTTTTCATCCTTTTCGTTGCTATCTACTTGCGTATAAGATATCCTCGCACCTGTATAAGTTCCAACAAGAGTAGAGTTCCATGTCCACTCCTCAAAGTCTGATTCCGAAAAAATTGCTGTGATTCCTCTCTCCTCATACTTTGCTTTGTCAAAAATAACCAGTGCTTTTTTATATATCTTTATGCACAGCCCTTGATCGTTGCACAACTTGGATATAAATTCACTATCACTCTGTTCCTCCTGATCCACTTTCCCGATGATTGGTTCTCCTGCCCAGAAGTACAAATCCGTCATTCCATACTTACCCTTGATTTCTTCAGCAATCTGCTTGACCGTTACCTTCTCCCAAGTCTTACTGACCTTGCCGGTCTGAAAGCTCTGACTTGCCGGCAAGGAGATTCCCTTGATGCTACACTTATGGCCACTGCTTCCACCTGAATAGGAAATATCATCAATCGTAAAGTTCCCACAGTGATATTCCTGATAGGCACCGGTCATGTTGTGAAAGTACATTGTAACATCAAGGTCATGCTCCTTTTCAGGTACAAAGCCTTTCCCCATTGCCCAGTCAGAATTTCGGTCTATCAGATTGAGTGTGATTTCATCAGCAGTGCCGGAATCATTATCTGTATAAGATATGCTTTCACATCTACTAGAAAGTCCAGCCTCTACTCCATCATATAAAATCTTATATCCTACTCTCCTAGCTTCTAGCATTTAACATAGTCCTCCACGCAGGATAATCACTTGGCACAGTTTGTTTTAAAGTATCTTCTCTGTCTGGGAGTAGGATTTCTACACCTGCCGGAAATACAAAAATATTTAGTTTATCTCTATTTAAATCCATGATCTTATCGCACATATACTCATTTCCAAATACTTCATATGCTATTTGATCCCATGTTTGTCCCTGAACTGTTGTATAAGTATTCATTGTATGCCCACCTTAGAACTTTATTCGGTTTTTATCTTTTTGCCACTGCCTCATCATTTTATCAAATTCTGTTTGTGATATACGTTCTGCCTGAACTATATCAGCTTTGTCTGGTGTAGCACCTTCAAAACGATAAACTGGAGAGTATGTTATATTGAATCCACTATTTTCTTTTTCTTGATCAATATTTATTGTGGATACTTTATCGACATCATCACTTAATTTAGCAAATGAGGTATCTTGCGAACCATTTATTGCCATTGATATAAAGTCCCTAAGATTATCCCACAATTCAGAAAGTGGTAATATAGCTTCTGCTCCTGCTTCGCCACCTATCATAGCGTTGCTCCCATTTATTCCAAATACAGTAGGGCGTGTCATTATACCACCTTCCTTGTACCACTCGACATTAAATTTCGGAACTGATGGTGGCGTTATATTAAAACTTCCTGTTATCGAAAAGTGCGGAAGCTTTAACTTTGGAAGTTCCCATTTAAAATTAAAAAATCCTTTTATTCTGTCTACGGCATCCGACACAATACTTTTTGCTGTTTCAAGTTTTTCTTGAAATGCATTTTTAACTCCTTCAAGAATATTTCCTACAGTACTTTGAACAGTACCCAATATATTTGAAAAAAGTGAGCTTATGTTACTTAATTCTCCCCCAGTTATTGTATCTAAAAAACTAAACCCTGCAGAAAAAATCCCTTTAACACCTTCCATTACAACAGCTGCAGTTCCTTGTACACCACCCCCATGTGCTTCGTAAGTTGCTTTAATACTTGAGAGTTTCTCGTCTACAACCCCCTTTGCCGCCTGCAAAGCATTTCCTATAGTCTCTGTTATATTGTTCCATGTATCAGAAGCAGCAGTTTTTATACCGTTCCATGCAGCAACAGCTGCTTCTTTCATTGCCTCAACCTTTTCTCCCACAACCTCTTTTATAGCATTGAATTTTTCACCAATCCACTCTTTAAGCTGTGCCGCTTTTTCTTTTATCAGATCCCAGTTTTTATACAAAAGGATACCTATTCCTATAACTGCGGCTATCGCTATCAAAGCAAGTCCCAAAGGACTTACAAGAAATAAAAAAGCCTTACTTAATGCACCTGTTACTACTGTGCCTACTTTTGCTGCTCCGTTCCATATCCACTGTGCGGCAGCCATAGCGTTTGTTTGCACTGTGTTTGCAAGTCTCAATGCGATATCTTTTGCTTGTAGTATATTGCTTTTTATTGTAAGAGCTATATCTTGAATTTTCGCAATTTTTAAAAGTACCATAGCTCTTACGGCAGAATAAATTCCCGTCACCAACTGATAGAACTTTATAGCACCGATAGCTGCTCCAATAGCTGCAAGTGTTGGCAAAAAACCATCCCATTCAACAAACTTATCCGACACTTCAGCAATCTTACCTACAACTTTCAAAAGTGCATCCGTTATACCCGGTAGTGCTGTCTCACCAATAAATGTTATAGTCGGCTTTGCATGTTCAAACGCCTCAAACAGTCTATCCTTTAAGTCTTTTATAAGTTCAATAATGGTATCAAATACAGACTGATTATTTTCAACTACACTCTTTATTTTATTAAAAGCATTCACCCCAGTGTTTTTTAAAAATATTAACGCATCTTTAGCCTGATTTATAGTGTATAACAATATCGGAGGGATCCCTTGTCCCAGGTTTTCTTCCATAGCTGCATTCAACGCTTCAAGAATTCCCTTACCATCTTTTAATCCTTCAAAAAAGGTACTTATTAAATTTGATGCATTTTTCGCTGCTCTTTCAACTACACCAAATGTGCCTTTGCTTTTATCTGCGATATCAGCCAAAATATCTATCCCGTTTGAAAGAACTCCCAGCACAATGCTTAAAATTGGCAACATATATGTTCCAAGCTGAATTTTTAATGCATTAAATCTATTTTTTAGAAGCTGCACATTATTAGCTGCAGTTGCCGACCTTACAGCGTACTCAGCTTCCATACTTCCTGTATAAGCAGCTGCATCACCGACCTTTTTAAACTGATCCTCCAGGTTACCGAGATTACTTGCCAGTACCGCTACTGTAGCAATTGATTCTTTTCCGAAGTATGCACTTATCGCCGCTTCTTGTTCTGCATTAGGCAGTTTGTTTATTTGTGAAAGCAAATCCAAAATCATCCCTTTGGAGTCCGTCTGCATTCGTTGTGCCACTTCAACAGCTGTAAATCCCAGCTTTTCAAGCACCATTTGTTGCTTTTTCGTTGCTGAGGTTCCCTGTCCCATAGTAACAAACATATTTTTCAGTCCTGTTGCAGCAACATCCGCATTTATACCTGTTGTTGCTGCACCAAGAGCTGCAAGGTCTCCCGCACTGACTCCGCTTATTTTAGCAAGTGCACCTATATCAGTTACTATTTGGGATATTTTCAAGGCATTTTCCGAAGATGTGTTCCCTAAATAATTAATCTGATCCCCTAGCACCTCCACTTCATCCTGTGTCATATTAAGTGCCGTTCGCCATATCGCCATCCACTCTCCTGCCTGCTCTGCAGTAGCATCAAATGCTACACCCATTTTTGCAGCCGTCTCAGTAAATCTTTTTAAGTCTTCATTCGCTATTCCAGCAGTTCCAGCTGCAGACATTATTTGTGCAAGCTCATCAGCTGTCATCGGAATGTTTTTAGACATCTCCAGTATGGCATCACTCATTTCATAGTATGATTGTGTTAGATTCCCGTTTTCATCCTTTAACCCATCTACTACTTTTGCCACATCAGCCATTGAACTTTCAAATTCCATAGCTGCCTTCACACAATCATTTGCAAATTCTCCGATTTTTATTGCTGCAAATGATGTCGCTACAATAGCAGCAGCCTTTTTAGCAACACTGGCTATTCTATTTAAACCGTCCTGAGTAAATCCAAGACTGTTTCGCAATGAATTTTCTACTCTACCTGCGATGCGAATTGCTAATTCTTGCTCGCTGCTTATTGCCAATTTCTGCTACCTCCTCTGCAATTTCTCTGAGTTCGAAAACAGACAGGGACATAAAATAATCAATCCCTGTCTGTAAATTCATTGAAAGCTGAATAACTAACTTTCTAATATTCTTACTATCACATGGTCTTAGCCCTCTCCGTAAAAAAAAGCAGTTACCCTGTTTTTTACCTTGATCGCATCTTTTGGGTGTAATCCTTTAAAAAATTCAAGAGGCAATTTACATGCCCTAGATGCAATAATACATGCATATTCAAGAGACATCTCGGGCAACAATGAGAATGTGCCTGTTTTTTCAAGTATTTTACCTACGGCTATCATATCAGCCGCTGTAAGATCATCAAGTCCGCTTAAGTCTACTTTTTCATACTTAACTCCCTCAAATACATATGGTTTACTAAACCTTATCACATATGAATCTTCTACAACTTCGCCATCATTATTTACAATTTCTGCAGAAGTTATATCTATTACCTTATTTTTTTCCATCTTTCATCCCTTCTTAACACTGACTTCTTATTTTTGCCAGTAAGTCTTTGTCATTTACTTTATATACATTATTAAGCTTATCTAACTCAATACGCTTCTTTCCATCAACTTCAATCATAATATAAGCGATTTCTATCGTTACCGATGCATCCATCGCACCGCCAATCTTTACCGTTCCGCCAGCGAGCTTCTTCTGTCTTCCTCTGACTACGACTCTCATCCCCTTGTAGTCTATATTTCCTGTACTCTTCACAGTGAACTGCTCACTTGCTCTAAGTGTCAAGTCAAGTGTTTCCGAAGGAGACATTAATTTAAAAGCATCTTCATCAAGCACCCTGAACGGAACCTCCAGTTCCATACTGCTAAAAGAACCTATAATTACTTCTTCAAGTTCTCCAAGTATTCCCGGTCCGCTTAACGTTTCCGTCATTCCCTCAAAGTCAGGAAGAGTGATTTCGCCAGTCAGTCCTACAAGAGCAGTCCCCCTATAGTACAGATTAAAATTATTTATTACTCCCGGTATTCCAGGTATTCCCGCCATAATTAATTACCTCCTCCGCTAATTGCTGTTTTAAGCATTTCAGGATCGAATTCTAGTACGTTCAGTATGTCTTCTGCAGGAGTGTACGGGGCAAGATACTGCTTGAATTGAATCTTACCATTTACAATATCCGTTAGTGAATTATCCTTTTCTTCAAATACAATCCTTGCTCCTGCACATTTTCCCTGAGAAACATACGAATTACCTCTGATATTTTCACTATCTACAATAGATTCAATCAAACGATAATTAGCAGGATTATCCACTTTCTGGAAGTATGTCAGAATGAAGCTATTTCCCCACCAAGTGAAAAACCTGCGGCAACAGAACCATCTGTCTTTCGGATCTGTTATGGCAGGGTAAGCTGCTGTATTGTTTCCCCACGTTCTCCAGCCATTAACATTGATTGCAGTTACAATTCCCTGTCCATTTAATAAATTTGCTTGTACTTGATCAAGTACTACCTCTGTGCCATCCGCAATTGCTATACCAGTAATGCCGATAAGCTTGTTTGATGGAGACAGGTTCGGCACATCATCATTATTTGCATCAGTATATGCTGTAAGGGCTGCAAAGATTGCCGAAAATGCATACTGTTTCTGTCCTACCTTGACTTGCGGCCACAGCACTACACTATGCTTATTCGTATATCCTTTATTTTTTTTCCACTCCCCTGCAGCTGTGTATCTTGTGGCTCCTGAGCTTGTGCAGTCTATATCAAGAACACATTCGCAAGAGAATACTCCATTAATCTCAAGGCATTTAGCAGCTAAAACAATACCTACCTCAGGAATTTGCGACCAACCCGGAGCAAGCAAAAGTCCTGGAGTTATATTAAATTTAGGATATATCTGCCTTACAAGTTCAAGCCCCGTTTCTTTACCCGTTACAGAATCTAATCCTCCTATAATGTCTTGTGCCTGCACTACACTAGGATCGATACTAGTAGATGTTACCTTAAGCTGTGTTGCATTCGCATGTGCACTACCTGCTATCAGCGAAATTTTTAAAAAACCTTTGTTATCAAAAACAGCTACATAGTCAGTATCTTTTGTTAAAGTAGTATCTGAGTCTTTTACTACTAGTGTGTCAATTAGTATTCCTTTTTTCTCTATTAGAGCCTGTTTCGACACAACATCTACTGTTTCTTCAGCATTATTTTTTTTATGCTTTTTAGGGTCTAATACATTTATAAAGACCACAGGTGCAATATTAAAAATTCTAAAACTTGCATCTATGCTTTGACACAGAGTATAAGATTTAAAATCTTCACTATACCCTATCTGCCCGACTGCTTCAGCATAGTTATGTGCGATAATTGGTACGTTTGTTACAGAGTATGGATCTTTTGCAAGATTTACAGGTGCTGTTCCTACCACCACCTGTAACCCAGCCGTACCCGTAATAGGTGCTATCAGGCTTGTTGCCTGTTCGCTTATCCTGATTCCATGATTATAAGCCATGCTATCTTCTCCTTTTTACAATTTGTAGTCTATAACCTTATTGTATAAAACATGCGTTGCTCCTGCACCTTCCTGCAACTCTTTAATAGAAGTCGCAAGGTTCTTAAGTGGCACAACCAATCCTTTAAAAGCAGACTCTTTTTCCATCGCCTCCTTTAAAACACTAGGTATCCCATTGTTAAATACCGTATTATTGCTTGCCAGTCCTGCTATAGTCGGACCCACATAAATAACAATATTTGTTTTTTCTTCCTGATTTCTTATTAGATTGTCTCTACCGTTAAATCCAAATTGAACTGGTGATTCTTCCGCTGTTTTTACATCTGTTTTAAAATCTTTTTTCTTTTCTTCAATCATGCGTACTTGTCCTCCTTTCTGATTGCTGGTGTATTAAAATACATACGAACCGCACCAAAGTAATATGGGAATGATTCTTCATCCTGTAATGCCCAATCGAACGGGTGCTGATCATCATTTAAGAACATGAACTGACTAGCAAGCATTGGATTCTTAAAGAACCTTTCCTCTATTCGCTGAATTATCCCAAGAACTGTTTTATGCCCTACATTATTTGTGTCATCATCAAAGCAACCAATCAATAGCGATGTTTCAACTATTTGTGCCTCAGTCCATCCTTTCACTTCTGCATCTTCAATACGGACAATTACATAAGGTACTGGATCCGATTCATCCTCATCTTTTCTGATTGGCAATCCTTGTTCAAAAACTCTCAGTGGCACATACTCTCCAGTAGAATCCATAAACATGTCGTAATGGAATATTTGCCTGATATTTTCAGCCAATGCCTCTTGTAAATTTGTAGCTGTCATTTTCTTCCTCTCAATATTTTATCGATCTGCCTAGACAAATTCTTGTAAAGCAGTTTCCTAGCAAAAGGCTCGAGGTCTCCTTGCTTCCCACGCTCACCCTTATATATCTTCCGCATCATTACTGGAACTGAGTTTGCATGTAATACTTTCAGTGGATATCTCTTTTTCGTTTCTCTCTGAACATATAAGCCTGCTGATCTTCCGCTAGTAGCCATAAACGCCGTTGCTCCAGCTTCATTTACCAATGCTTTTAAACCACTCTTCGTGATATCTACCTTTGCACCATGCGAAGTCATTTTAACTTTAAACTCCTTGATGGTTCTCACCCCACCTTTAGCCTTAATCATCGCATTCATATATGCTCGGTTGGCTCTTTGAACCGTAACTTGCTTATTAAACTCACCGGCTTTTATTGTATACCCTTCACTTCTGCCTTTTTTGATTTTACGATTTGTAGCAGTTAGCGTTTGATTTATCGCATTTCTCATTGCGTTAGGTGCCTTAGCCTTCATGTTTTTCAACTTTGCTTGCACGGCTGCCATCATAGATTCGTCTATCTGAAACTCTACCATGTGACTTGCCATTATTTCGACCTATTCCCTTCCAGCGTTATGGTATAGACTCCGTATTCGTCCGTGGAGTCCACAACCAGATAACGCTTGCCATCTAGCATGATCTGTCTTCCGATTGCCGGCAATGCTCCGAAGTCCTTTGCCTTTACATAGATAAGCTTCTGCTTCACATAGATGCCATCCATGTTAGAGCTTGATTTCTTCTCCCTCTCAATGATTTCGTTGTCATCTACCTGAATCGGCATATCTTTGCCATCTATATTGTGTATGTCCGAAAATTCAGTAATATTTAGAAATACATTATCAATATCTCTTTTTAAGATATCTTTAAATGTCTTTCTTTCCATGCTTTCCTACTTTCTGCTTCTTGCCAGTGTTTTTGATACCTTGCCCACAAGGCTTTCAGGTGTTTCTGCATTGACAGCATCTCCCTCAAGTCCTGCCTCATTAGATACTAGCATGGCAAAGGCTGGGGGAGTTTTCTCCCCCTCGTCCTCTGTTGCCGTCTGTACTGTTTCCTTGTCTCCCTCTTCCAAGCTTTCTTTCAAGCCTTCTTCCAGTGTTTCATCTTCTCTCCACTCGGCAGTCCCTGCACTAAGCCACGCCTCAACCATTTTCGGATTACTTGCAAGGATTTCATCCCCGATTGCATACTGTGTAGCCAAGTAAAGAATAGGATATGTTGCAATCAGTTTTTTCATACATTCCTCCTATCCAATTTTTACCTTGATTGTCGTTGCACTTGCTCCTGCATCTTCCGCCGCATACCCTGCAACGGCATTGCTTCCCTCGGTTTCCGTGATACCTGTTCCGTCAAAGTACACTGTTGTTCCCATCTTAATCTCTGAACTGCTGGTCTTCTTAAACTCAAATACACCTGACACATGAAGCACACCAGTTGCCTTTGCCGGAATATCATCACCTACGATTCCAATTCTTTTTTCAATCTTTACAACAGTTCCAACAGCGATTTTATCACCACTATTATTTGTATAATCAAGAGCTTCCCCTCTCTGATAGTATGTTGCACTTGCCATCTTTTACCTCCTTTTATGCTAGCGGATCTGCTACAACGATACCGTTGTTCTTTACTGCACCTCTAAAGTCCATAACATTGACTCCGAAATCAAGATAAATGTCCCACACAAAACCAAGCGTTCCCGGTGTCTCCATTCTTCTGATCGTTGGAATCTCCTGACCATTCAGATAGTCAACTTCAATAAAGTCAGTGTCATCCTTATGCCCCATCAAGAACCAAGGCATAGTCTTTCCGTAACCACCACAAAGCACATTAATGGTTGGCTCTTCCACAATTTCAATCGAACTAGCATATCTAAATAGCGGATTCACTGCCTGTGTATTGCCTGCCGTGTTGATTGTAGGGCTATTGAAAATTGTGAAGATCTCAAAGCCCATTCCTGACGGAACCACAAGCGTCGCCGGTCTTACAATGATTGCATCTCCGAACTCATCTGTCTGGCTCTGAAGTGCCACAATCATTTTCTGCATAGCCTCTCTTGTGATACCTGTTCCTGAAGCCAACAAGTTCTTGTGGTCAGAACTAAAGAGCGGTGTGCCGTCATAAATGGCAACATTATCCAGCAAGATTTTGTATACCTTCTTGTTAATGGTCTTTCTTGCACTTGCAGCATACTTTGCTGGAATTCTTGTTACAAGATCAATATCATCATTGATGAATGCCTGTCGTGTGAGAGTGAACTGCCTCCCATAAGTCTTGATATTCCTTGTTGGACGCCTCACATCCATAAATGTCGAATGCTTAAGCTCTCCGCCCTCTGGAACTTCCAAGAATTCTCCTGCAGGTCCTGCGAGGTAGTTGTTGTCAGAAGTCTTAAAATCCTTTAGACTTCCTTTCTTTGTCCACTTGTCAAAAGTCACCGCTACCGTCTGATGTCCTTCAACATATGCTTTGTTGATAGTATTATCCAAAATAGATGGGAATGCTGCGGTCGGATTATAGAACTGTCTCTGAAGCATTCCATACAGCTCATCTGCACTCTTTCTCTGCAGTCCGCTTTCTCCGTCACTTGTCAGACACTCAATAGCAAGATCTCTTAAGGACATCCCCATCATCTGTCTTGCACCGTCTGCCGGATTCACCACCTCCATACCGCTTCTTAGAAGCAACGAGTCCGCAGCAGCTGCTCTGAACTTATCCTCGGCTGTCTCTGTAACAACAATACTTCTTGATGCTATCGGATGTCCCTGATTTCTTACATGATTGAGCACTGCATCTCTTACCGCCTCCAGACTTGCAGCGTTTTCAATGTAACTTTTTGCTTCCATGCCAAACTCACTGCAAAGCTCTGTAATTGAACGAATTCTCGTTCTCTCATCGGCAACGGCTCTTTGTACTGCTTCCGCATTGTCGTCCGCTGTCTTCGGCTCATTCGTCTGCCTTTCCTCCTCAGCAATCTCTGCGGTCAGTGTATCAATATCCCTTTGTAGCACATCAAACTCTGCCTGCTCCTGTGGAGTCAAATCCCTTCCAGCTTCCTTTGCAGTATTTACAATTTCCTGCTGTCGCAAAGACTTTTCTTGTCTAAGCTGCTTTTTATTCATTCTTTATCTCCTCCTTGAATGATATTTTTATTTATTTGAAGTTGCCTTGCAAACCAGTTGATTGTTCTCCCAGTAGCGGCAAATTCTTGCATATCTCTCCCAACACCGACCGTTGGATCCGCTGGAACACTTACAATTGATATTTCGTAAGGTGTCCATCTTCTTGCAATTTCACAAGGTCCAGTAAACTTTCCGTCTGTAGACTGTTTTCCCGGCATCACTTCTTCCCACGAATCTATCTGATATCCAATAGACACACCTTTAAGAGTACCACTGACTATTTTCTGATAAATGAGTTCTGAAGCTTCATCAGTATCAAACTCCACCTCAGCCATACCACGACCGTCTTCAAGCCATGCCTTTGTAATTTTTCCCACCACAAAATCACGGTTATGATTAAAAAGTAAACATCCTATTTTTTGAATCCTTGTCAGGTCTACAGCTCCTTCTGTGTGGTCAAGTATTTCTACTCCCCAGAGCCTCCTATATGGTTCTTCAGATGAAAAAGAGAGGATAAACTTTCGCTCATTTCCCTCTCCTTCCAAGGCTCTTATGCTGTTTTCTATGAGCTCTCTCGTTGCAGTATCCTTACTCTTTCTCTGCTCCGGCTTGTCCCTTTGCAGAATTCTCATCTTCCTCATCTTTATATAACTCCTCCTTCGTTTTATCAAAAATCACTCCCCCTATGTCTATGCCTAAACTTTTAGCATATTCAAGGACTTCCGCAATCTCCTCAATCTGTTCTTTCCAATCTCTACCCTGTTCAGCCGAAATTTGTTTGAATGTCTTTTGTCCAGTATTTAATGCAATACGATTTGCATTAGCCTCTTTTTGAGGATCAATCCACTTTTTAGGTGCAATAATCCAAGCATGATCAAGATATCTATCTTTATTTTCCCAGAAGTCTTTAATATGCAGATTCCCTGAAAGCCATAGAGATATTACAAATGTCTCATATATTTCATCCATAACTTCTATGAGCATTTCCTTTTCTTCAGCATAAGTCATCTCATCTTCGATAATGCCCTGCCTTGTAGAAGAATAAGTACTTTCTGACATATCTCTGCTCGTTGCTTCATAACTTATTCCCTGCCCTGCACCAACTAATCTTTGTTGAAGCTTTATATAGCTTGCTGCATCCGTTGCCTGTCCTGCAGGATTAACAACTTGGATCTCATCCCCTGCATTTAACTCCTTAATCATGCCGGGGGTGATTGACTTTCCCTGATAATCATGGATTACACCCTGTACGGCTCCCATTCCTCTACCAATTCCAGTTGTGGGAATTGTCTTTTTTATAAACACCGATAGGCAAGCTGCTATTCGCTCTTTCACAGAAACGGCTACCATGAATTCATTTGCATCACGAATTCTTGTAATAGTCGGACTCATATCACTCATTTCTCTGACCTGTGACGGTCTGTGCTTCGTGTATAGAAAGATAACATCCTTAGCCTCAAGGTATGTCGGTTCAATGGGATTTAAGTTGTCCACGGGATACTGTCTGATCCAGTAGCCTACTGGCTTATTGTACTCATTCAGTTCAATTCCACCGACAACCTTATTTCCCTTTATTTTTGGCATCATCTGAGAGTTATCTAGCTCATCAACCTCAAATGTCTGCAGCTTAAACGGTAGGAAGCCATCTGATGTATATCTCTTTGCAATGAGTATTCCACCATCTATCTTCTTTCGCTTAATACACATTCGCATCATCTGTGTGAACGATTGCGTTCCCGTAACATCACAGTTTTGCTTTTTACACCATTTCTTCCATGCCGACTGGATAAGTCCGTTCAACTCATCATTCCCTGTCTTTGCCTGTAAGGTATAGCCACCTCCAATAACATTTCTTTTGTATGCACCGATAACCGAATTCATCATATCTGAATTTCGCTCAAGGTCTCTTGCTCTAGCCCTGACGTTCTCACGACTATATCGATCTGTATACTCTGCCGATTGATTACTTACTCGCCAGTTAGTATTAATCCTTGAATAATCCCCAGCATCATAGCTTCTCATGTTATCAAGGTTTTGTCTCCATGCTTCTCTCTTTGCTCCCCATTCAGGAGAAAAAAACGATATAATACTGTCTAACCAATTCACATCGTTTACCTCCCGCTAAACACTGCTACGAATGTATCATCCAAAAGATGATTTCCACCCTCTGCCTGTATCTGCGCTGTTAAATCATTTCGCATTTTATAGAGCAACTCAAGATCTGCCCTTGTCATCTGCCTAGTTCCAATCTTGTAAGATTGCCCACCCATAAGCACAGCATAGATGGCATTATTTACCTCGCCAAGCATTTCGCTTGCCGTATAATTCGTTTCCATATCGTTCTCCTTTATTCCCTGGCTGTTTTGCTGTATACTTATTCATATAAAGTAAATCAATACAAGGAGGTTTATCATGTTAAAAAGATGTACTATAGATTTCTCCAAACTTAAAAAATCCGAAAAAGAAGCGCTCATCCGCCTTTTAGAGCCAATTGCTTATAGTGGTCTAAAATACAAAGATAGTTCTTATTTATGTGAGTTCTTTATAGACGAAGTTCCGGATACTTCACATCTTGAGGTCCCTGAGCATTCTTTTCCTTATCTTCATCTGTAGAAACAGAAATACAATAGTTTGTATTCAGGGCTTTTGCATCGTAGACCAATTCAAGGCGAAAGCTCTTTTTTTCTTCCATAATTCTAAACAGCTTTTCTGCCAAAGAAAAACCTGCAACTGTTTTTTCAAATCCCTCCGTCTTTATAAAGCCTTTTCCGTAGAGTTTTTCGCCCCCCCTCAAAAACTTTTTGACATCAAACGGTTCATAATTTCTTTCTTTCATCTCTTTCCTCACATCCAATTGTCATTTTGCTTAATCCAGTTTTCTTCAGGAGTATATGATGTGTCCTCGCTCACACTCTGCCTTGTATCCTTGATACTATCCATAAACGAAGCACGGATTTCCAGCACATCTGCTGCACATAGAGCATATACCTCACAGTCCAAGTAGTGATTGTCTGCGTGGGAAGTCTTTGGTTTCCATTGTTGCTTTGTCTGTCCTCTTCCATTCTTGACATTAACCTTTTGCTCCGAAGTCACCTGCTTTGCATACTCCTCATCGCAACCTTGATATACCATCCACGAACCTGTGCCGTTTTCTTTCTGCATTCTCCCTGCAATCATATCCTTGTATTTTTCTGTATCCACAAGAACCAAATTCATTCCCTGTGCCCTGCTCCCACTCTTATTTACTTTAGACAGACGATAATGCGACATCATCGAATTGGAAGCTCCCTTGCTTGGAAGTGCCCAGTCCGAATTGATTGCACAAAAATCGTATACCGTATCCGTATCATTTCC
>ERZ772874.745-NODE-745-length-17608-cov-5.743748_pt1 | contig 17608 bp, 18 predicted proteins | sample MGYA00580586_ERZ772874 | MGnify/ENA primary metagenome ERZ772874 (study PRJEB29015, sample SAMEA2737952) | human oral metagenome | biome: human oral; feature: human-associated habitat; material: dental | place: China | collected 2154 ... | reverse complement strand
GGGGTTCGAATCCCCTTAGCTCCACCATCGTCGTCTTACACGAAACATTGCCAAATTTAATTTGAGTGTTGCCCTCTGGGAGGTTTTCCTGGAGGGTTTTTGTGTTGTCCTGGCTGTGGGTGTTGTGGCCGTGGTTGCTTTGGTCTCGATTGTGTTGTCTGTGGGCGCTGCGGCTGTGGGTGTCTGGCTCATTATTGCTGCTGTTGTTTTGAATGGTCCGGCCGCTGTGGCCGTGGGTGTTCCGGCTGTCGTCGTTGTTGTGGTGGTTGGTGTCGTTCCGGCGGGTGTCGTCGCTGCCTCTGTTTTCTTCTGGGTTTGTGAGTCTGGGGTGGTGTCGCAGGGTTGGGGTGGCGAGGTGGTCGAAGGGTGGTCGGGGGTGTGGGTGGATGGGGCGTCGTGGGGCGGTGGTTGGGGTGTTGTCGGTTGGGTTGATGAGGATGTCGGTGAAGAAGACGGTGTTGAGGAGTTTCTTGAGGCTGGGCGGGGTGTTCGGGTGGGTGTAGAGGCGGTGGCAGTGTTCGAGGAGGGCGAGGGCTTCGGTGAGGTGTTGTTCGAGGTGTTCGCGGTCGGCGGTCAGGGTGGCGAGTTCTCGGGTGACGTGGTCGAGTTCGCGGGTGAGGCGGGCTTGTTCGGTTTTGAGGAGGTCGAGGGGGATGGCGTCGGCGTAGTGGGCTTCGAGGAGTTTGGCTTGCTGGGCTTTGAGTTTGCGGGCTTGGGTGGTGAGTTTTTGGGTGTGAGTGTGTTGGCGGGCGTAGATGTGGTCGAGTTCGAGGCGGAGGTATTTCTCGATGGCGCGCCGGTCGTCGGGGGTGATGTGGATGTGGTGGTAGAGGTCGGCGTCGGCGTGGTCGACGTCGTCGATGAGGACGGCTTTGAAGGAGCATTGGTCGCGGTGGCGTTGGCGGTAAGAGCAGACGAAATAGGGGTAGATGTGGCCGTTTCTGGCTTTGGCGTGGTGGATGATGAGCCGGCCGCCGCACTGGCCGCAGCGGACGGTGGTTTTCAGGTGGTGGTTGTGGATGCGTTGGCGTTCGCCGTGGCGGTGTTGGTTGAGGACGGTTTGGACGCGCTGCCAAGTGGCCTCGTCGATGAGGGGCTGGTGCGTGCCCGGGTAGTGGACTCCCTGGTAGGTGACGACGCCGCGGTAATAGGGGTTGCGCAAGATGGCGAGGAGTTTGTTGTGGCCGAAAGGATGGGACGGCCGGCTGGGCGTGGGGGGCGGTGGTCAGACCTTGAGCGGTGAGATGGTCAGTGAGGGTGGACAGTGTCCAGCGGTCGGTGGCGTACTCGGTGAAAGCCTGAGTGATCAGGGGGCCGCGGACAGGGTCGACGTCGACCCAGCGGGCTTGCCTGCCGCGGCTGTCGCGGCCTTGCCTGTTGAGGTAGCCGAGCGGGGCCCGGCCGATGGTCCCGCCGGCACGGGCTTTCTCGCCCATCCCCTTGATGACCTCGGCGGCCAGGTTGCGCGAGTAGAACTCGGCGATGCTGCTCATGATGCCGTGCAGGAGCATGCCGCCGGGGGTTTGGTCGATGTTCTCGCTGGTGGAGACCAGGCGCACGCCGGCCTCGTCAAACGCCCGGGTGATCTCCACATCGTCCGCCCGGTTTCTCGCTAACCGGCCCAGCTTGTGGACGATGACGTAGTCGATCTGCCCGTCCTGCGTCAGGTAGGCCAACATTTTTTGCAGTTCGGGGCGGTTGGCGCTGCGGGCGGACTCGCCGCGGTCGGCGAACTCTTTGACGATGAGGGCTCCCATGGATTGGGCTTTGCGGCGGTTGGCTTCGCGTTGGGCTGGCAGGGAGAATCCCTCCTCTGCCCCGCCGCGCTGGGCTTGTTCACGGGTGGAGACGCGGATGTAGGAGACAGCGCGTTTGGGGGTGAAGGCCTCGCCCAGGGCGGCGGCCAGGGGGTTTCCCTGGCTGGGGCGGGCTGGCCGGCGCGTGTCGGCTGCCTGGCGTGCCGGCAGGTCTGCCCTGTCCAGGCTCAGTGGGCTGTCGGCGGGCGCGGTCGGGGGCGATCCAGACGATGGCTGGGAACAGGCCGCGTTGGCGTTGTTCGACGCCGGAGTGGTAGTGGCGCAAGCAGCGGGAGAGCTTCTAGCGTGTGGGGTGAGGGGCGTGCCAATGCAAAAACACTCCCCGGTGAGCTGTGCGGGCGGCAATGCTCACCAGGGAGTGGGTGTGAGACCGTAATCTCTGCGCTCTCAGGCGCTTAATGGTCGCGAAGCGGCGGGATTCGGCAAACGGCTATTTGGCCAGCCTGTTGGAGGCGCGAAGCAAGGTGATGATCACGTTGGACATCCGAGCGAACAGGTAGTCGTACCCGTCGACCGGCACAACGTGTTTGTCTGTTTCATGGTGGCGGATGCGGAACTTATTGCCCACCGCAGTAAGAGCCCCCATATCGTCTTCAACGACTTCACGCAGTGGTTCATTGGTGATGTGACTAAGCAACTGCTCAGCGCTGGCCTTCTTGTTGCTTTTGCCATCGGGGAGCGGCTCTATCGTCTTCAGCCGTTCAAAGGCGTCCCAGAGCTTTTCCAAGCCGATCCTGCGTTCGTCCTCCTTATGGGAAAGGTAGCGCTTTCGCGCTTCAGTGATGAGGTCGTCAAGTTCCCTGTCTCCGCTGTTAGGCTGCAGATCAGCCATCAGCCGTCGAACCTCCGGGGTGCCCATACGTTGGATCTGTAAGGTGCCGTCGACACTGACGAACTCATAGATGACACCGCCCCGAGAAAGCAGCTCGTTGACTTCTTCCTTAAAGATCGCTTGGGCTTCTTTACGACTATTGCCATTAAAGTCGAGTTCGTAGTGGTTAAAGAACTTGTGAAACCTGCGTTGGCTGGGCGATGCGATTCTTTGAGCGGTGTATTCCAGCAAGTCGAAGATATCGCTGTCAGCGACGACAGCTGCTGAAGGCCCAACGCCGAATGCTTTCTGGGCCGCGGTCATCTTGGCAGGATCGACTATTTCTGGTAGATCCTGGTCTGCTTTACTGACCAGAGGATAGTTAAGACGGGGGATAACGCCGTTGATATCTGCTTGCAAACGAGACAGATCTGTCCCTGCAATGCCCTTGCCGTCTTCGCACTCTTTGGGAAAGTCTGCGGCGAACCGGTCGTCCTTGATCTTTCTCTGCACCAGTCCGAGCAGTGCTCGTATGGTTTCTTTTGGGAGGGCTTCGATGTCTCGAGGCTTAGGGCCTTCTGTCCGATCGCTGTACAAAGGTGATGTGCTCATGGAAGAAGTGTACACCAAGCGTGATGTTCATCATTAGATTAGGTTATGTTTAAGTGCGTGCGACTCTGTTAATCGTCATATGCGGCATTAAGCTTTTTAAGCTGATCTATATGTTCTAAAGGTGCGGACGACGCCAGAAAGGGCCACTACAAACATCAGAGCTTTGTCGTGGTTTGCAAGATTGCATTTCGGTTGCTGGACATCGTAAGTGAGCGTGGAAGCGGGTGTTTCGTCTGGGCCGCGGCGTCGTTCGATCTCGATCACCGGGAATGGCGTCGTGTCACTCTCGCGGGCCTGCTGGTCGAGAGGCTCGTCTTGGCCGTGTTGCACGGCGCACCAAGGCGGACAGACCTCCCTCACGTCCGGCGGATGAGCCGACCCGTCAGGCGGCCTTTCGGGCAACGTGCCACTTGCTTGATGAGCCATGTCATCACCTCGCAACCTTGAAGCGACATCGCCTTGATGCTACTCATGTGGAGTCAGGCTTCGAGTAGTGAAATTGGTGTGAAGCGCCTGGTGGTTTAATCGAATGGTCCGATCTAACTTCTATTTGAGTCGAACGCATCTATCTAAGTACTATTCACACGGTAACATCTTATATTGCGTTGCAGACAATTCATTATTGTCTCCTACCTCTGATTAAAACGGAATAGGTCATAGTTCCCTGAACTTGTTCGTTTACTTCGGAGTAGTATTGAAGTTGTCCAAACATTCGTTGGGCGGCCGCTCACCGGTTGCCATGACAGGTATGGAGGGTAGATGATGGCGATGCCAGAGTTTCCCGATTTGGAGCAACTCCAGACGGAGATTGACGATCAGGTCATTCAAGCCGAAAAGGCCGCCGAGCAGGCGAAAGAATTCGCTGAGAAGGCGCAGAAGTTGACTGCTGTCACGCGCAGTCAGTCGCGGGATGTGGCGGTCGAAGTCGACGCGGCAGGAGTGGTGATCGATCTGCTGCTGACCTCGGAGGCGATGCGACGTAAACCTGATGCGTTGTCACACCAGATCGTCTCCCTTATCCATGAAGCTCATCGCCAAGTCACGGCGTCCTATGTGGCTATGGTTCAGCGAACGTTTGGTGAGTCGGAGACGGCAAAGCTGATGATTGAGCAGGCTCGGCAGCGTCTCGGCAATCACGGTGGGACTACGAAACGTTTGAGTGATCCGCCTCCGGAAATGCCGACCTCGGTGTGGAGGCCGCGATGAGTCTGCGGATCAACCCCGAGAATCTACGGCAACACTCTCAAAAGGTCACGCGAATTGCCGACGACGTCGCTGAGGTTGTGAAGCTGTCGCGCAACACAGTCAACGGCGGCGATTTTGGCCTGTTCTGCAGTTTCATGGTTCCAGGGCTGACCATGTTGTCGTCACTTGCTGAGTCGGTGCTCGCCACGGCCCACCAGGCGCTCAATGTCAGCGCCGCCTCTTTGCGGACGGTTGCTGAGACAGTCGAAGCGTCTGACGCCGATGCGGCTCGGCAGCTCTCTGCCATTCAACAGCAGTTTCCCAACACGTAGCACTTCAACTCGTGGGCGGCGGCGGCACGGTGCCGCCTACGGCTCTATCCGTATTCGAGCGGGGCTTCGCCGCACGCATGGCCGCCCCAATGTCCATCGGGAGGCAATCATGGCGCCGCAGGCGGGAATCCCCCAGGAGCTCGGGGCGGCGGTTATTACAGGATTGGGGTTGATGCCAGAGGGTGAGGCCCTCAGCCGAGCTATCGAAGCCAAAGCCTGGCTCGATTCGGCCTTAACGAGCGTGTCAGTGGGAACGACGGCGCTCAGCGCGCTATCCGATCCTCTCCATGCCCTGTTTTCCGGTGTCGCAAACTGGGCAATGGAACACATTGAGCCTCTCAAGGACTGGATGAACAAACTGACCGGGGAGCCCGAACACGTCCGTCAGGCCGCCGCCGGTTGGCGCGGAATCGGCGAACGCCTTCAGAGCGATGCGGCCAGCCTGAACCAATCTGTCACCACAGACATGGCCGAAACTGAGGGGCTGGCTGTTTCCGCCTACGCCGACATGCAGCGCGACACGGCAGCGCACATCGCCGTGCTCGGTGGCTATGCCAAGGCTCTGGCGTTCCTCCTCGAAGAAGCCTCGACCGTTGTTCAGAAAGTCCGCGGCCTCGTCTGCAAAGCCATCTCCGACGTAGCCGCTCAGGCGGGCAAGTCGGCCATTCTTGTCGGTTGCACACTGGGATTTGGCACGCCCATAGCTGTCTGGCAAATTGCCAGCAAAGTTGCCGAATGGGCGAAGAAACTTTCGAACATCGTCAACGCCGTGCCTCGCATGGCCCAAGCAATCCACAAAACCTCCCAGAAAGGAGCGGCCTGGCTGAAGAGGCTTGACAGCGGTCTGAAGAAGCGAACTGCCGGCAAGGGCTCGGCGCACGTCGTTTCAAAAACAAGTACAAAGAAAACGACTAAAGCCCCTTCGAAAAAGGCTAACACCAGCACTCCCAAGACGAAAGCCACCCCGAAGGGGCAAGAAAAAAATAGCGGCAAACCTGGAGGCGGCAAGACGCCGAAGGGCGGGAACACCCCCAAGAAAATCGGCAAAGACCCTGGTGTCGGAAGCGGCCCTGTTGTCTTCAAACCGCACAAAAAGGTCACTTCCGATCATCACCAACAATACCGTGACTATGTCGACGGGTGTAACCGAGCTCTGAAAAAGGGCGAGCTCTCACCAACAGGGCGCGTGTCGACCAAAGGCAAACTACGGGACGACGCCTCAGCGGCGGCCAAAAAGGAACGTCTCGATAATCCCAAACTTTATGAAGGTAAAGTTGCCGGACACGTTCCCGACTCCACGTGGACGGGCAAGCCTGAACCATCGGAATGGCACCCAGAAGACCAAGCGGTCAACTCAAGCCTTGGTGGACAGTCAAGGCGTTACCCGATTGGTTATAAGCCAACGTCTTTCCACTACGACCCCGGCGACGGCACAGGGCCGTACCCGCCGCTGCCATCAAACGGCGCATCTATTTCACCAAAGGATCCATCGCCGCCTCCGCCACCGGAAGACCCGCCCATCCCAACAAACTAGTTCATGAAAACCCTTAGGTTCTTCCCACTAAACAAGATAAGGAGTAAACTACCATTATGGATTGGCGTCTTGACATCGTCACAGCGGTTGCAGTCGACCAAGCTCTGATGCGGGTCGATGTGGACGGGCTGTGGGAGTACAGCCTGCCCGAGCTGCGAGCCAGCGAGCAAGAGATCGCTGACGCTGAAAAGCGCGTAGGTTTCAGATTGCCGGAGCAGTACCGGTCCTTCCTCCAATATGCCAACGGCTGGCAGTACTTCTACCAAGACGTCAATATCTTCGGTACAGGTGAACTGCTGGGAGGTGAGCTCCACGATCAGGCCGAAGAGCTCTTGGAGGTGGCCAAAGAAGTGCTGCCCCCTCTCGACTACGACCTTGACTGTTTCTTCCCGATTGCTGCGTCTATGACGCAAATCGACCTGTTCGTCATCGGCAAAGTGGGAAGCCTGTGGGAAGGACAGGTCATCTGGATCGCCGGCGATATTATCGATGAATACGAATCCTTCCTCGAATACTTCCGATCTATGGTGGCCTACAACAAAAGACGGGCGACAAAACTTGCTGAAGAGCACGGCATCGAGGGCGAGCCACGCTTCGTCGTCCCCCTCTTCGAAGACGAACTCGACGCCGAAGAACAGGAAGAGCAGAAGGAAGATCATAAGGACGGATAGACGCTGCCAACTGTCGCAGGGGAGAGCGAGTGACGCAGGAAGTTTGTCTATGAACAGGCGTCGCATACTCATTGACATACCGTGCTGACTAACTTTAGCATTATCACGATCGATGGTGGCCCAGAGACGCCGATCGACCCAGTGTTTGACGAACTTCGGCGCGGCTTTGAGGCCGGGTTATGGGAATGCTAGACAAGCGTCTTGCCGGAGGACGAGCGGTAAGGGCCGTGTCGGTGGCGCGTGTCTGAGCAGATTGAGTGCGGGGTGTGGTGCATCGGACTGCTGCGCTTCTCTGCTTTCGAATGAGCTTATTTGAGAGATGTTGTATTTTACATTGTAAAATGTCGTTTTATATTGTTTGTTGTATTTAGATATGTTTAAATAGTCACATGGAAGAGGTGTTCCAAGAGATCAAGCAAATACACAACGAAGTAAAAGAGATCAACGGCCGGTTTGAAGAAGTGGACCAACGATTCGAGAGGATCGACCGGCGATTCGACAAGATGGGCGAGAGATTCGACGGGATCGACAGGCGTCTTGATGACATAGATGAACGATTCGAGAAAGTCGATGAGCGCCTCAGTGGCATCGACAAGCGCCTTGACGGGATGGATGCGCGGTTCGACGGGATTGATGAACGTCTTGACGGCATGGGCGAACAGTTCGACGGCATCGACAAGCGCTTTGATGGGATGGATGCGCGGTTTGAGAAGGTCGAGGGAGAGATTGTTGGTCTGAAGCCCGGGCTGGGCAGCGTCCAGGCCAGTTTGGATGCGCATGTTTAGGAGATTCGGCAGGATTTGACGGTCCAGCGTGACATCACGACGGATATGGATCTGACGGATATGGATCTGCGGATGGCGGAGGGCTTCAGTGATCTGAAAGCCGGTCAAGCACAGCTGCAGGCCGGCATCGACAAGCTGCGTCGGGATCTTTTCTTGGAGGGCGGACTGCGCGAGACTGCCGACGACGCCATCCACACCGCAGAAACCGAGCGCTACAGCGAGCTGGCAAAGCGGGTGTTAGTGCTGGAAGAGCGGATGGGGATCGCAGCGTAGAAAACGAAATGCCCTGACTGCTTTCCGTCAACAGTCGATTAACTTAGGTCAAATTTAAGCAGAGTTAATCATGAAGTAACTCTAATGTCTTTTTGGACACCCTTCATATTCTAAACAGTTCACTTTCTAAACTATTCATTGTCAACGCCGTGCCACGCGCCGGCGGTGCCAAACATACACTGCGCCGCCAACTCCACCCAGCACAATCGGCACCGCTCCGCCATAATATAGCGGCGGAACATTATCGCCAGCAGCTGCCAATGCAGCCTCGTGCTGCGGTTGGCTTGGCTGCGACTGTTCGGCCTGTGAGATATGCATGGCCTTCGGCGGCAAGGCGGTATTCTGTGGCTGGTTTGACTGCGGCTGGGCCGACGTTGTCGCAGCGCCGCTATGCAGCGTGCGGTCGAGTTGCCGCAGCAACGCATCATTACTCTGCGGGTCGGAGAGATAACGCCACACAATGATCCCCTGCAGGTTGTGCTGCTGGACATATTCTGCCTTATACTTCATCGACTCCGCATCGTCGTAGCTAATAAACTCACGCCGCGCGGCATTGTAGAGATAAGGCGCTTTGCTTGCGTCGTCCCAGTAGCGAGTGTAGCCATTCTTGTTAATATACTCTCGCTCGAGCCGGTCATACGTGGTGTGGTACTCGCCAGCCTTTTGGGTGTCCCCAACGGGCTGGTGCAGTCCATGATTCGCCCCAGGAACTGAGGTAAACCGCCGGCTATACCACGCCGCCCCGATCATCAATTTGTTTGTCGGCGCGCCATGAGCTTGGTAGTGCTGCACTGCCGAGTTGGCACTTTGGTCGAGCGGGTCGCCAGGTGCAGTATAGAGCCCAGCATGGTGCCCAGCGTGCGTCTTGAACGAGCCAAACCCACGCATGTCATACGTCATAATTGCAATCTGATCAAGATACTGCTCGTACTCAGCAAACTTATTTTGCTCGGCATACCACTTGGCTGGTGCACCTGTCATCGAGATACTTGGCCGGCGTCCACCACCGGTGGTCGTTGCCGTGCGCAATTCGCGCAAGAGAGCAATCAGGTCAGCCTGCTGGCTCCCCTTTGGAAACTCCCAGTCGATATCCACCCCGTCTAACTGATGAGCGTGCAGCGCCTCCTTGACAGAGCTCACAAAGGCATGCCGGGTGCTTGCTTGGCGCACCATCGCATCGAACTCCCTCCGCGCGGCATCATTGCCGCCACCAATTGAAAGAATAAGGGAGATACGCGGATTAACCGCGCGAATCCGCTGCAGCGTAGCCGCCTGCTTAAGGTGCGGCAGTCTATCAAGCGTTAGACGCCCATCGGGCGCAATGCGCCCAAAATGGACGATGAGCCGATCGATCATCTTCAGATGTCCGTCAGTCACTTTTGGGAGATTCTCGTCGCTGACATAGACCGATATTGTCTTCCGCTCAGCAGCCTGGGCTGGCAGCGGAGCCACCAGCTGGCATCCGACTGCTATCATCATGACACTGAGCACGCTTTTCACAATTGCCGTCCGCATATCGCCTCCTTGCTTTTGCTACCCGTCTCCTTTTAGCCTATACCGTTTGCCAGAATGCGTAAAGTATGAAGTGGTATAGATTACTCGTTATCAGTGGTTGGCGCGCGGCGGGTCGGCTAGTGCTGATCAAGCACCGCATAGGGCAGCTGCTTGTACCGACGCCGTAGCACGATCGTCACAAGCAGCATTATCAGTGGCGCAAATGGCGCATGCGTCATCGACAGCGCCGCAATATAGAGCAGCCGCACCGCATAATACGCTACGCGGTGAAACCAACCCCACGGTCGATCGTCAAGCGAAATGCCCTGACCGCTTTCCGTCAACAGTCGATTAACTTACGTCAAATTTAGCAAAGTTAGTCATGAAGCAACTCTAATGTCTTTTTAGACATCACTAGAAGTGCGTCTCAAAGTTTCTTTTCTGGTCCATAGTTTCGGCAAAGGTCAAAAGCTTTTTCGTGGGCTGTCTGAGCAAATGCTTCACGATCTTTCTCGCTTTTCGGCTTCGCTCCGCAGAAATCATCGATCTTGAAAGCAAGTCCAATAACCTCCACAGTTGCCTGCGGGGCAGCGTTGGCATCGAGTCCAAGATCGCCCTGTATCGGAATTGCATAGAAGGCTTATGGCCTCGATGAGTTTGTCTGAGGACCGCGATCTTTGGGCGTTAGAAGCTCAACTTGAGCGTCCTGAAAAGCTCTCCGCTCTTCTGAAATCACAATCTAAAAGGTGATCATTAACCATTCCTACTGCTTGCATAAACGCATATACAATGGTGGAACCGACAAACTTAAAACCTCTTTTCTTCAAATCTTTGCTTATCTTGTTTGACAGCTCCGTTTTTGCGGGGACTTCTTCTATTGATTTCCAAGAATTGATAATCGGCTTATGATTTACAAAGCCCCATACATAGCTGCTGAATGAGCCAAACTCCTCATGTACCTTAAAGTAAGCTTTTGCATTGATTGCAACAGACCTCACTTTCAAACGATTGCGTATAATTCTTTTGTTTTGAAGAAGCTCTTCTTCCCTTTTTTCATCATAGTTTACAACTATTTCAGGGATGAAATCATCATAGGCTTCACAGAGTGATCCCATTTTCTTTAATATTGTAGACCAGCTAAGTCCTGCCTGCATTCCCTCTAGGCAAAGCATCTTAAACAGTTCCCTATCCTCAAACATCGGTATTCCCCACTTCTTATCGTGGTATTCCTGTTCAAGCTGATTATGGTTTGCCCAACCGCATCTCTTAATTTTCTTTTCCATAACTACTCCTTACCGATATTTTTGTGCTCAATTTTATCAAGTGTCTCGTGATAACTAAACCAGGCGAGTCCATTCGATCCATAACAGACCGAATTATACTCAAAATAATGATTTAGTGAAGGATTATGTCTTTCTGGACGGTACAGGTCGCTGAACTTCGATAGGCCAATTGGCTGGAGGGCCGGAAGGCGGCATGCTTCGAGTTGTGCACACCCATTCTTCCCGCGGGCCGAATCAAGGTTAAAACCTCCCGGAGCATCGTTGTTTTAAGGATATCGTCTTTAGAGCCCGATTGGAGCTGGGCTCTTGAGCGGAATGCTAGGCGATGCATCTAAGCGCAGCTAGAAGACGCAACCTGATGTTTCCCACATGTCTCGGATGTCTACGCAAGCTGAGCGGAAGGCCGACAGTTTCGACGGCGCGGTGCGCGTGTGAACGAACGAGTCGCCTGCGGCTTGTCGCAGTCCTGTTGCGGCCAGATCGATCTGATGCCGTTGATCCTGTTGTTGCTCACACGCATGCAGCTATGGCCTATACGGAGAAAGGGGGGCGCTATGCATTTGTTGTAATCGCAGACTGTCCAACATTCTTTCGACACGCAAGGGGCGGTGCGTAGCTCCGGCATTGGACAACCCTGCGCCACACTCTGATGACAGAGTCCTCGGCTGGACACCGCGACGCCCTAGAGTCCTCAAACTGTGCTTCCAGCCGTGGCGGGGACTGCGTCAGACCCGAACGGTGCACGCAGCCGCGGGCCCGGCCCCTCGGCTAGGCTGGCCTTATGAACAGCAGCGACACCCCTGACGGGCGCGCCCGTTTCGCGGAGGGGGCTATACTTCAGGAGCTTCGGGCTGCCCGTAAGCGCCCGGGCGGGTTGTCGCCGCAGGCGATGGCTCAGTGCCCGGTCATGTGTGATCTGCTGGGCAACGGCGACCCGAGGTCGCGCTGGTGGAGTTGACCCACAAGGTCATGGAGCTGATCGACTCTGACGACGACGTAACGGCGGTGGAGGTTGCCAGCTACTCTCTCGGCCTGTGAGGCCGCCAGCTACTCCCTCGGCCTGTGCACCTACGCCGACATCAACCTGGCCCGGCTTGAACAGTTCGGGGCTGTGCGCTTCCTCGACCAGCGCCAAGCCCGGCGCTACAGCGACCGCGGTCTGCTCCAGCTTGCTCGGTTGATTTCCACCCATTGGACGACCCAGACCGTCCCGGAAGCCACGCTCATCCTCGTCGGTCTGGACGAGAGCCACGTCGGCCTGACCGTCCAGCTGCGCTGGCAGCGCCACATCCACATTCACCCTCCGAAGCTCAGTCTGTGGCGAGACGGCGAACCGCAGCCTGCGCCTTTCGCCGCGACCTGGACGGCCGCCTCCGAGCCTGACGCGCTGTGGCACGAGCACGAGCTTGCAGAGCCGACCGTCGTCGAGCTTGAGGGAGAGGCAACCGTCCGGCTGGTCTGGCGAGGAGAAACCTGGCCCACGTTCATCGTCGTGCTGACCGGCGACATCCACGCCGACATGGTCAAAAGCCAGACGCTGGCAGCAGCCTGCGCCGTGACGATGGTGCGGTGCCCATGGCCTTGCGCTGAGACGGGCGTTGCCAAACACCGAACCGGGCAAGAGCCCGCGAGCTGTGATCGAGTTGACGTGCTTGCGCATCCCGACAAACGGTCGCTGCGCGCCACTGTCTTTGGTGGGAATCGAAAAAAACGCGGTTCACACAAAGGCAGTGCAGCCCTTGCGCGGTCTATGGTGCCCTGTTCCTCTTGCGCATCTTTACCCCTTTCTCGTCTATGCAAGGTGCCTAGGAACTGCAGTTAGTGATTTCGTTTCTCTAATTAGAGAGCATCTAGGATCGATCGGAACTTAGAATAGTTTTGCGAGTTCCTGGCCACGTTTGTGGGATACAATGTTTACCTAACGGTGTCTAATCCAATCTTTAATACGAGAAATGACTCGATTAGAATGTCAGCTAGGATTACTATTGGAAAATGAGAATATTAACAACAAAGTTCAGAAATGCTTAACAAAGGCAAGATTTCTACAAGAATACTATATTCCATGTAAGATTATGAGTTATTTGTGTTTGAAGGAGAAAAATCGCGGCTTATCTAGATATCTATTATAGATACTTTCGTGAACGTGTTAAAAGGGTAAGTTTTTATTAGTCGATGGAAATGGGGTTCATGTCAGCCTCAAGCGTACGTAACTACCGATATGACGCCCTAAAGACTCTTTGTGAATCAACCTCCAGAAATAGCTTTAAAAGAACATCGAGTCTTGGCAGCACGGGCAGCGGCGCGCCTTTCGTCGCTGGCTGGATGCACAAGCGACAATAAAGGCGTCCGAGAACGGGTAGGGAAGGATAGATATCGCAATGGCCAAGATCAACTTCAGGCGACTGAGCCAGGGGGCCTCGGCTTCAGTCAACACGATTACCGATCCTCGAGACCTGTTCAACGCCTTACCTGAGAAGGTTGCTGGTCTAGACTATCTGAGAGGTCCTCAGGATCAAGTTCTGGCCGCCTGGTATGACCGTCGCGACGAGCAAGACCTCGTGATCAAGATGAACACAGGCGGCGGCAAGACGCTGGTCGGGCTCCTCATCGCGCGCAGCTGGCTCAATGAGGGTATCCGGCCCGTCGCATATCTCGTGCCTGATGGTTTTTTGCTTGAGCAGGTTGTGGATGAGGCGGGCCGGGTCGGGATTGCGACCACGAAGGATTCCAAGGCACCCGAGTACCAACAGGGACGCGCCGCGCTCGTTGGGACGTTCGCGAAACTCTTCAATGGCCTGTCCGTCTTCGGTGTCGGCGGTACTGTGTCAAAGCCTCCCTCCCACAGTCTCGGCGGAGTGATCATTGACGATGCTCATGCCTGTATCGCTCAAGCGGATCATGTATTCCGGCTCCGCATCGAGCACGGCTCGGAGGCGTACAGCGATCTGCTGGACCTGTTTGCTGATGATCTGAGGGTGCAGTCTCCTAATGGTCTACTAGACCTAAAAGCGCGACGTCGGTCAGCGATTCAGGAGGTCCCATTTTGGGCATGGCAGGACAAGCAGGATCGGGTCTTGTCGATCCTCCATCCGATCTCGGAAAGCGAGGTATTGAAGTGGGGCTGGCCACTTGTCGTAGATAGCCTCCCCCTCTGCACCGCCGTGGTCACCAGCGATGCTTTCGAGATCTATCCCCCTTGTCACCCCACAGAGATGCTCCTCGGCTTTTCACAGGCACGGCGGCGCGTCTACCTCACCGCCACCCTTGCTGACGACTCGGTGCTGGTTCGCCACTTCGGTGCGGCACCGGAGTCAGTCTCACGGCCGATTTCTCCCTTGAGCGCGGGCGATATTGGGGATCGAATGATCCTCGTGCCACAGCAACTTGTACCCAGCGCGACGAATGAAGAGGTACGTGATCTCGTCTTCGACTTAGCCAAGAAGCAGAACGTCGTGGTTATCGTGCCGAGCCGCAGCCGAGCCGACTGGTGGCAGGACTACGCAGCCCACGTGCTGGACCGTGAGAACATCGATCAAGGCATCGAGCAACTACGCAACAACCCAAAATTGGGTCTGACAGTGCTCATCAACCGCTACGACGGAATTGACTTGCCCGACAACGCTTGCCACGTATTGGTGTTGGATGGCCTGCCAGAAGCACTCGACGGACAGGAGCGGCTGGAACAGGCTCGGTTGGTCGGGTCAACAAGGCTCTTTGGTCGACAGGTTCAACGCCTGGAGCAGGGTATGGGGCGAGCTACCCGTTCGAACGAGGACTATGCTGTGGTCCTTCTCCTGGGAGCGCGGTTGGCCGAGCGGCTCAATGCACCGGAGGCACGCGATTACTTTTCACCCGCAACAAGGGCACAATTGGACCTCGCATTGGAGATTGCCAATGAGGTCGAGGCCGACTCGCTAGATGACCTCCACGAAATCATGGAGCAATGCCTCGAACGTGATAAAGACTGGGTGGCCTATAGTAAGGCTGCGCTGGCCCCGGTCCGGTACGACACGTCTGGGATTGCCGACACCGCCAGTGCTGAGCGAGAAGCATTCGACGCCGCTCAGCGTAGAGACTATGCGGCCGCAGTCAGAGCACAGCAAAGAGCCGTAAATGGTCTTGGGGATGAAATCGTTACACAGGCTATCTATAGACAGCAGCTCGCGGCCTACACTAATTTCTTCGACCCTTCCGAGGCTCAACAGATCCAGAAGACAGCGAACCTTGCGAACAGGCGACTCCTTCGCCCTTTGGAGGGAGTGCAATACGAGAATCTCAAGGCGGCAAGCCGCCCTCAGGGCGAGCAGGCTTCCTCCTGGTTGCAAAAGAGATACGTCTCCGGTAATGACCTCTTACTTGGGTTTAAGGCTGTATTGCAGGATCTCGATTGGGGACCGCGCACTGCACAGTTCGAACAGGCCATGCATGATCTCGCCTTCCATATCGGCCACATAGGGCAGCGGCCAGAAGACACGCTCGGACGTGGGCCAGACAATCTCTGGGCACTTTGCGACGGATCGTTCTACGTCATCGAAGCGAAGAGCGGGGCCGCCTCCGGCCACCCTGTGTATAAGAAAGATGCCGAGCAACTGTCGAACGCCATGGACTGGTTTCGGCAGCAGTACCCTAGCAGCGAAGCAACGCCAGTGCTGATCCACCCAGAGGAAAAGTTCGACTCACATGCCGCAATACCGATGGGCTGCCGCATTATCACGACGGAACGACTTACACGGCTACGGGATTCCGTACGAGATTTCGCCAGAGGACTGGCAACGAACGACGCTTTTCGCGATCCCGATCTAGTCACCAATCTCCTGAGTGAATATGGACTGAACGCAGTTTGCTTCATTGACCGCTTCTCGATGCCAGGGCGGCATTAACCTAGTGATCTTGAGCAGCCGAACCTTACCGACAGATTAGCGTCTGAAGACACTTCGGTAGCGTTGCCTACGCTTGAGTCGTAAACATCTTTGACGCAGAAGATCGATTGGACCGGACGTCAGCCCCGACGTGAATCAAACAGATCGCAGACATTGCCACAGACGCTAGACGTGTTCCACAACACCCAGCATCGGCCCGACGCGGATTCTGACCCAGAGTTGAGAGGTGAATAACAACAACCAAGGGTGCGCAGGGCAGTTGCAATTCAACGGAATTATGCGTGGAGCCAAGAGGGGGCATGGATGTACTCGGACACGCAACTGGATGGGAAGTCAAGCTGGTCTCGACCAATAGTCCTTGAAGCAAAGCCGACAATGTTACGATCGCGACTGTCGCTAAGGTGCCGTAATCGCTGGCCTTGAATTGAACTCCGGGAAGACGACGACCATGCAAGCAATCTGGAACGCTTCGCCACAAGTCGCCGGTGCTCCTCGATAGAATCGTTCTCGCGGTCTCGGGGAGGGCCTAGATGCGATGTGTCAAGCGGCTATAAGTGAACTGCTGGGTGCATTCGGACGCCGCCTGCTTAGCGGCTCCGTTTCCGAGACCTGGATTCCGAGTTTAAGCAGCTAGGGACGGAATGCCAGACGAAGGGACGCGCGTGGTCAACAAAGGGACGCACGTGGCCGACGAAGGAAGGCGCATGGTCCAGAACGGGACGCACATGCTTCAGAAAGGAACGCACGTGGTCAATCGCGCATACCTGTACAGCCTCGACAATCGGCCGGTCAGCTACTTTGACCGCCCGGAGAGGGCCAGCGGGCTCTCCGAATGGCCCGACACCGTTCCGATCTCGTACCGCATCCTCGCCTCGGGAAACACGCAGATCTGCTCGTCCCTCATCGCCAACGGCCTCAAAGGCGCCCCCGACGTCAAGGTCTACGCCATAAACGGGGAATACGACGTCGGGTTCGCCCGTTTCTTGAGGTTCATCGACGTGATTCGCTTCGTCTCGGGCAGCTCGCACTTCGAGGCCCCAAAGCTGCTCGACGAAACGATTTCAACTCGGTCCTTCCTCGATCTGCACATGAACAAGTACGTGCAGCTCGAAACTGTTGAACTCGACATTCTCTCCGGCGGCGACGAGGCGATGATGAAAGAGATGGTCGAAGCCGAAGCCTCGATGTGCACGTGGATCGGCGAATCCATCGACGCCCTTCCAAGCGACACGAACGAAGCCGCGGCAGTCGTCTACGAATCCAGCGTCAAGGGCGCCGGTCCATTCGCGGGCCTGCGTTTCGACGACAAGTACGACGCCGGCCGCGACCCCCTCGGATTCCGTTGGAGCGAGACGCTCAACTTTGCCATGCCGACCCGCGCCGAATTTGAGGAGACGAAAGGCGGCGACTAGTCGGATCGCCTGCGACGTCGGCCATCTGACGCTTGGTCCACGGGGCGACGGCGAACAAGATGACGGCCACGGCAACCGTGACCGCGCCCAGGCCGTAGTAATACGTCGAGTTCGGGATGCCCTTGGTTTGGGAAATGATGAAACCGGCGAGCCCCTGGCCTGTGGCGGTCGTCAGCAGCCACAGGCTCATCGCCTGAGAGGCGAAGTTCTTGGGCGCCAGCGCCGAGGTCGTGGACAGGCCCACCGGAGACAAGAACAGCTCGCCCACGGTCTGCAAGATGAACACTGCCGCCAGGAACCACCATGGCGCAAGATCCTTGCCGCCGGTCCACGTTTGGAACCCGAAGCCGAGGATGAAGGCGGACAAGCCGACGATGAGCACTGCGATCGCGAACTTCGCGATGGTCGACGGGAACCTCCCTGCCCGCCGTGTGAACAGCCAGCCGATCAGCGGCGCCAGCACAACGATCGTGGCCGGGTTGATGGACTGATAGGTCTCGGGGCTGAGGACCCAGTCGA
>ERZ772874.743-NODE-743-length-17624-cov-5.011384_pt1 | contig 17624 bp, 9 predicted proteins | sample MGYA00580586_ERZ772874 | MGnify/ENA primary metagenome ERZ772874 (study PRJEB29015, sample SAMEA2737952) | human oral metagenome | biome: human oral; feature: human-associated habitat; material: dental | place: China | collected 2154 ... | reverse complement strand
TCCGTATCATCTCCCTTTCGCCTCTCTTTGGGCAGCCTGCGGAGAGTTCGCTGAACGATTACTTTACCATTGATGAGTTTCGTCCTCGTCAGATTATCTCCTACCGCCGAAAGGCGCTCCTCTGGGGTTATTCGGATAAGGATAAGGTGACGAGCATTCGGCAGTGGCTCTCAATGGAGCCGATGGCACCACCTGTGGTGATCTTCCGCCTAAAGAGTCGTCCTCAGGAGCTGCCCATCAAGACCAAGCTGGTCTCCATCCTAAAGACCACGGAGGACAAGGAACTGCGTGACACCCTAGAGGTAGAGCTGAGATGAGCCGGAGACTTTACCCCATCTTGGCTCTCTGGCCACTCTTGGCTATACTATGTGGCCTCGCCTCTTGTACTAAAGAGATCGACATCCGCCCTCGGGCAGAGGTGCAGGTGGCAGTCTCCTGTGTCCTGGCCAATACCGATCTCCAGCGCCTCAAGCTCACCTACAGCAAGGAGATGGGTCGGGGGCATTACTTCGACGAGGTAGAGCAGGCCACAGCGACCCTCTATGAGGAGGGGACAGCTGTCGGTGTCTTCACCAAGGCAGGCTATGGGGACTGGGAGCTCCACTTCCGCCCTACGCCTGGGCGTCACTATCGCCTAGAGGTGGAGGTGCCCGGGCGTCCTACCCTCCGTGCGACCACTACGATGCCCTCGCCAGTGGCCGTGCGACGCAAGAGGGGGCGGCGTAGCCCTACCACACGCACCTTCATCCAGAGGCAGCTTAGTGAACCCTATTGGATCCTCTGCCTGCACTCTAGCCTCAAGGAGCTCCCCGCTGACCCCCAGCGCCTCCCCACTCTGGAGCAGGATCCGAAAGTAGACCTCTTCAAGGAGATCGCCACCGACCATAGACGTGTAGACCAGTTCAACGGCGTAGGAGAGCTGAGCAAGTGGGATCCAGACCATCAGCAGGCTGCCATCTACCAGTACTATGCACGTATCGCTCCACCTCGGGAGGGGGAGAAGGGGCTACCCTATGAGTTCGTCGTACAGCATGCTCCGGTACAGGCCTCCTTCGTGGTCTTCCGTGCAGCCTCGGTCGAGTATGACCGCTACCTGCGCTCGGTGCTAGAGAAGATGCAGTTCTATGAGAGTGAGGGAGATCCATCAGCGTGGTTTGATCAGACAGTTGTTTATTCCAATATAGAGCATGGCCTAGGCATCTTCGGTGCTTACTATCAGACGGCCTACTACTATCATGAGGCACTACCTATATAATATATGACACAGCATATCAGGCAGACGGGCGTCACAGGGCTACTCCTTGGGCTCGTCCTGCTCCTCGGCCTACAGAGAGCCGAAGGGCAGCACTACAATGGTCGCATACGGGATAGAGAGACCGCACGTGTCGTGTCGGGAGTCGAGGTCCTGACGATGCAGGGGCATCGCCTTGCGTGGACAGATGGGCAGGGGCAGTTCGCCTTTGACTACAGTGTAGATAGTCTACGTGTGATCCTCTTGGCCGATGGCTATCGGCAGCAGGTCGCTCTTCTTCGCTCGGGGCAGAGGGCAGAGCTCGCGCTCGATCCACGGAGGACGGAGCTCCGAGAGGTCACAGTGGTGGGGCGAGGGGTCACACGTGGCAATAGCACCTTCGGCTACTCCCCAGCGGATGTCAAGGGGTTTGCCACCCTAGCTGGAGAGGTCGATGTGATGCGCTACCCTCAGATCCTGCCTGGGGTCTCTCAGGGCATGGAGGGTGGTATGGGCTTCTATGTGCGAGGAGGCGGTAGCGGGAACAATAGGACGGAGCTGGACGGCGTGCCGATCACAGCCCCTACGCACCTCTTCGGACTCTTCTCGGTCTTTCACCCCGATATAGTAGGGCAGTCCACCTTCCAGATGGGTGGGATCACTGCCTCCTCGGGGGACTTTACCTCCTCACTCCTGCAGATACGTAGCCGGAGGCCTTCCTCGGGCAGGACTAGGGGAGCCTTTGCTCTATCCCCTCTGATGGTGGGTGGGGCGCTAGAGGGGCGACTCATCGGAGATCGACTCTCCTATCAGGTGGCAGGACGCTCCTCCCTCCTTCGTCCCGAGTACCTCCTGCTGAAGGCGCTCTCTAGCGAGGAGGGCGTCACGGGGGACTTCAATGCTCAGGTGCAGGACCTCTATGCCAAGCTCCACTATGAGCTCTCCCCCGAGCACTCACTCGAGGCCTGGATCTTCGGGAGTAACGACTACCTTTCCTATCTAGGCGAAGAAGAGCGGAATGTCGATCGGAACAAGGTCACCATAGGCTGGACCAATAGAGCGGTGAAGGCCAGCTGGATCTACACCCCTCAGGATCGTCTACGCCTAGAGACCTCTGTGTACTATACCGACCATGCGACGAAGCAGGGGCAGTACAGCTACGATGACAAGGATAAGAGAGGGCTCGTCCTCGGCTCGACGAAGAGCGAGCTGGCCCTACGCAGCCACCTCTCCACCCGAGTCCGTAGCATAGATCTGGGGGCAGGGATTGACCTGCGCCGACAGCATTTCCACCCGATGATGCAGTCCCTATCCCTAGAGGAGACGAGGACGGTGGATGGGAGCCCGAGGGGAGGTACTACCCTAGCTTCGCTCTATGCCGAGGGCGGCTACCAAACTCCGAGCTACGGCCTACAGGGAGGGCTACGCTATGACCTCTTCCGAGATGCCGATGGATATATCTCCCACAACCTCGATGTCCGTCTCAAGGGGCAGGTGCCACTCACTCGTACCCTGCGCCTAGAGGTGACCTACGACCGTCTCACCCAGTACCAGCATACCCTAGAGGGGCTCCCCGTAGGGTGGGCGCTTGACCTGCTGATGCCTGCCTCTCGTCGCTTCCGTCCCGAGCACTCCGATCAGTGGTACCTCGGCGGTGTCTGGAGCACACCTACGTTCTACGTCACCATCGGGGGATACTACCGTCATCTCACGGGGCTCACTGCCAACCGTAGTTGGCTCAACCACTTCTCCCAGCGCAATGTCTCCTGGGAGCAAGATGTCCTCACTGGTCGGGGGAACTCCTATGGGCTAGAGGTATGGGCGGAGAAGCGTCAGGGACGGCTCACGGGCTCGCTCTCCTATACGCTCTCTCGGACGACCCGCACCTTCCCCGAGCTCAATGGGGGACGTGCCTATCCCTTTAGCTACGATAGGACACATATCCTCAATGTCCAGTCCCGCTATGAGGTGCTCCGTACAGCACGACGTGAGCAACACCTCTCTCTGGCAGGCTACCTGACCTCGGGGAGTACGATGACGATCCCGGTAGCGAGCTATCAGGCAGAGGAGCTCCCCTTCTGGAATGCACAGGTGGGCGGAGGTAGTAGCTCCTATCTGTGGGACTATCATGCCACCACCCGTACACAGATGTCCTCACTCAATGCCTATCGGCTACCCGCATATATGCGCTTTGACCTCAGCTATGCCTTCCTCTGGCACAGGCGTCGTGTGAGCCATGAGCTCACCATCGGGATCTACAATATCCTCAATCGGAAGAACCCCTATCTCGTCTACTATGAGCGGAATAGCTGGCGACAGCTCAGCATCCTCTCCCTCGTCCCCTCGGTACGCTGGGAGATGCGCTTCTAGCGTCAGTGAGGGGAGTGGGGGCTCGGTCGGAGAAGAAGAGAGGGGATGATGGTGGGGGCGATGGAAATTTTTTGAGTTTGGGGGAGAGGGCATTGTGATATGTACCTATGGGGGTGATTTGGTGGGACAAAAAGTCTGCTCTACCTTTGTCATGTCGAGAGGGAAGAAGCCCAAGACGAGGCCCTCGCATCTGTTGCTCACTCTATATATTCAGTGGTGCACCCAGCGAGCTAGAGACTGCGAATCCCCGCCCTGTAGCACACAGCTCTCCCCACTCGGCATGAGTTAATTCTATTTATTCATTTTATATACTCATAGACCATGATTGAGTTTCAAGTCAAGTCCAAGAAGGCAACTCTTGGCAAGAACAAGGGTCAGACGATCTACTTCGCACAGCGTCTAGCCCATCCCCGAAAGAGTCTGTCGGATATCGAGCGTTCGATCGCCTTCGCCACGACACTCACCCGAGCTGATGTCCGGGCATGTATCGTCGCCCTCACCGATATCGTGGAGGGCTACCTACAGGATGGCTTCGCAGTCGATCTCGGGGAACTCGGGATGCTCAGCCTGATGATCTCCTCCCGACAGTTGCTCAAGGAGGAGGACGTCTCCGCTCAGACGCTCCGTGCGCCACGTGTCCGCTACTTCCCCAAGTCAAAGATCCGACAGGCAGCCCGTGCCGCCTCGCTCAGCGTAGATAACCCCAAGGCTAAGGGTGCAAAGACACCCAAGACACCCAAGGTACCCTCTCAGCCCGGTGGTGGCGGTGTAGGGATCTAGTCCGGCTCCTCATCCTCTGAGCCCCCTAGGGCTCCCCTTTAGCGAACCCCTCCCCAGTTCGACTGGTGGAGGGGTTTGTCGTTAGAGCTAGTCGTCCTGTATGCGCCTTGTCCTGCTCGGCTCCACTCTCTATCGTTCACTTTTTCCTACCTTTGATAGTGATGTCGGTACGGGTACCCTTGGCTGCGTATGTGGATGAGGTGTAGCGTACGGACCTAGTCGTGTCTTCCCTTAATAGCGACCCCTTATGCGATACATATCCCTTGTCCGAGGAGCTCTCCTCGTAATCCTCCTTGGATGCCTAGCCTTACATATCCCGATGGAGCTACAAGCCCAACGAAAGACCCAAAGTGCAGAAGCGCTGATCAAGGAGATCAAGCGAGCGCAGGAGGAAGACCTCCCTCGTAGTGCGATCAAGGCAGCCGAAGAGCTCTCCCTCCTCGGACAGAGCCAGCACAGCCTCTATCATATCCTCATAGCACAGGATGCCATCTGGCAGAACTGGAGACGCATCGACCAAGAGCATCGTACAGGGCTCTTCCGCACGCTCTATGAGCTACGGGGATCCTCCTGGCTCGGGCGATATGAGCAGGCCATGCTCGCCCTCTATACCTTATACAGCTATGAGCGTGTACGTCCCTCATACTTCTATCAAGAGGATATCCTTCGCTCCAAGGCGAAGGACAGCACCCTCTACGACCCCACCTCCTGGACGAGCCTGCAGTATCAGGAGCGCTATCAGGAGCTGGTGGAGAAGCTACGCCGATCACAGGAGGTCCTCAACGAGCCTCTCGGGAAGTATCGGGAGCTCTTCGGCGACGATCCAGTCGTGGGAGTGGAGACGCTGGGTACAGAGCTCCTAGGTCAGCTAGCCCTCCTCCATGCTCGTGAGCGTAGGGAGCAGACCCGCTATGCCATACTCTTCACCGAGGCCATGGGCTGGATACGACCCATCGCCGAGGGGGGGAGTAGTGTCTACTTTCGGAGTCTGGTGGACTTCTATAGCCTGCGCCTACAGCTCTCGCCCGAGAAAGGGAGGCTGACGAATGCACGAGCCGAGGAGCTCATCTATGCCTTTGCCAATAAATATGTCTCCACGCCCGAGATCAGCAACTACATCACGGCGCTCCGTCAGTACTACCCGCGCCGAGGGGTCGCCTATGCCTCATTCCTCGAGTTCTTCATCCAGCGTGCGACACGGATCTCGGCCAAGGAGCAGAAGGAGCTTCGTGAGGCGCATCGCAATGCCCTCGCCTATACCTATAGCCTGCAGGTACCCCGACGTATCACGGGGAGAGATACCCTCACTGTAAAGCTCCCCAGCTGCTATCTCGTGAGTAAGGTGCGCCTCTGTCTCTATGCTGCTCCGAAGATCCTTCGCCCAGACCAAGTATCGTGGAGGCTAGGCGACTTCGACAAGCCCTTGCAGGAGAAGCACCTTCCCCTCTCCCTCGATAGTCTCGGCTATTCAAAGGAGCAGACGATCGAATTCCCGCTACCACGAGTGGGGAACTACTGCGTGTACATAGAGGTCACCCCCGATCCACGGGCTACGACAGGTACACCCACCGATGAGGAGTACTTTACCTATACGAAGTACCTTACCCTCGAACGTATCAACACGACGAATGGCTCTCGCCTGCAGTGGCTGGAGGCCATGACGGGGCGCCCCCTCGCCTCCACCTGGATCAGCCTCTACGAGGAGGCCGACCGCAAGGATAATACAGAGCCTGAGTACACCCTTCTGAAGAAGCTCAAGACAGATGCCTATGGGCTCCACCCCGTCGATGAGGATGCTGAGCTGTATGCCCTGACGGATGCCTCTGACCCCCTTCGGGTCGATGATGGGGATATCTATGAGGAGGAGCCTGATAAGGACTTCACCTACGACCCCAATGTACGAGCCGATATGATCTGGATCACCCCCGATCGCCCCGCCTATCGTCCCGGACAGACCGTACGGGTCTATGGCTGGACAGCCGAGGTCGGACGCCTCATCGAGACGGCTCGGTCACTCACGGGGAGGGCTGTGCTCGTACGCCTCTATGATACCAATAGCAAGGAGGTCGCTCGGCGAGAGGCAGTCCCCAGCCGATGGGGAGACTTCGCCGTGGACTTCACCCTGCCTACTGACCGCCTCTCGGGGCGATACTATGTGCGAGCCTTCTTCCAGCAGGCGGCACGCCCCGGGGTCTACACAGCCCGCTCGGAGGCTCAGACCTTCGAGGTGGCAGAGTACAAGCGACGTGCGACAGAGCTTCTCGTCACGCCCCCCGAGCCTCCCTATCAGGTCGGTCAGACCGTGTCGATCCCAGGGCAGGTACGTACCCTGAGTGGTACGGGTGTCGCAGGAGCGAAGGTGACCTACCGCCTCGTGGCCAATCGCTACTCCTGGGCTCCCTGGGGAGAGGGTGCTCGTGGCGGAGACAATAAGATACTCGTCGATAGTGTGCTGACGACCGATGCTGAGGGGCGCTTCGTCATCCCAGCTAGCCTTCGTGAGGTCGAGCAGACAGCCGATGAGCGGTCGGAGGACGAGCTCTTCTCCTGGTACCGCTATCGTCTGTATGTGAGCACGACGGATGGTACGGGCGAGAGCCACAGCGAGACAATCAACCTACCCGTAGGACGTAGCGTCAGCGCTATCCAAGCCTGGATCTCCCCACTGATCAACAAGGAGCAGGAGGATGCGATCCTGACCTTCCGTAGGTATGGCTACGACGAGGACAATGAGCCTATGGCTGTCTCCTACAGCATTCATCAGGACAGCCGAGAGCTACACAAAGGCAAGGTCCAGCTCGATAGCGTCATCCAGCTCAAGACCCTCCTAGCACCCCTCTCTGCGGGTCGCTATACGCTCACCTATTCCGCTGACTATGGCCGAGGTGTGAGCTATGAGGGCAAGCGTACCTTCTACCTCTACGATGGGGCACGAGACCGACGTCTACCCGGGATGCGCTTACCCCTCTTCATCCAGCCAGCCTCCGGGACTTATAGCTCTACCCGCCCTGCTCGCATCTACTGGATGAGTGGGCTAGAGGGAGGATATGTCTTCTACGAGGTGAGCTATCAGGGTGGTCGTATCGCAGAGGGACTTCTTCGCTCTCGAGCAGAGGCCATCAATGTCTTCGATGCCCCCCTGCCTAAGAATGGCTTTACTCCCGACCAGCTGGACATCCACTTCTATATGGTGCACCATGGCGTCCTGACCCAGCGTACCGCTACGATCCGTCGTGAGCAACCCAAGCGATCACTGACCCTCAAGTGGGATACCTTCAGAGATCGTATCCTAGCAGGGGGGCAGGAGCAGTGGAGCTTCACTCTCAGCCACGAGGGGAAGCGTGTGGATAGCGCCTCTGTCGCCGTATGGATGTATGATGCCTCCCTCGATGAGATCGGGCATCTCTCCCTAGACTATGATCGTCCTCTGATAGGTGCACTCTCTATCGACAGCCTCTCCAGCGACTTCTACCGATCCCATATCCGATTCCACCTCGGGGGGAGTGTGCCCACACCACCCTGGCTGCAGCAGCTCAAGGATGACGAAGCCAAGGGGGACTTTGTCTACCCTCCAAAGCCCGTCACGCCACCCGCCAAGGCTGATGATGAGTATGACCAAAATGTGATCTCCGATGACTCCTATGATGAGGAACTCAAGATGGCTCTCTCCGGAGCCCTCTATGGGGCGAGAGCGATGAAGGCTTCGGCAATAAGCATACGTGGGATGGCCTCTGTGAGCAGCCCTCAGCTAGAAGAGGTCATGGTGGTTGGCTATGCCTCTAAGGACAAGCAGGATGAAGTCCTAAAGCCCGATGAGATAAGGGTTCTGTCGAATGATTCTAAGACTGATACTAAGCCTCGTCGGGTGGATGCCACAAAGCTGGCTCCGCTCTCTATACGAACGAACTTCAATGAGAGTGCCTATTTCTACCCCTTCCTGCTCACAGATAAGCAAGGCAAGGTCAGCTGGAGCGCACGTGTCCCCGAGACCCTCACCCGCTGGAAGCTCATTGTCCTAGCCCATACCTCCGATATGAAGCTCCTCCGGCATACCGAGAGCATAGAGGCCTACAAGGACTTCAGCGTACGTCCCAATGTCCCCCGCTTCCTCCGAGAGGGGGATAGCGTCCGCATCTCCACCACCGTCTCTAATGGGTCGAAGGTCGCCCAGCGAGGTCTCTTCACCCTAGAGCTCTTTGAGCCCAAGACGAAGCGGACGCTCTGTAGCCGAGAGGAGACCTTTGACCTCCCAGCAGGGAACACTACCGATATCGTCCTGCCCGTCAGTGGCTATGAGGGGCTTGACTCGGTCGGGCTACGTGTCATCGCCCGAGGGAAGACCTCCTCCGACGGAGAGCAGCACCTCGTACCCGTCATCACGGATCAGGAGGAGCTGACGGAGAGCCTAGCCTTCAACATCAGCCGACAGGGACGTCACGAGATCGCCCTAGACAGTCTCTTCCCGCAGAATGGCTTTGTCCCCGAGCGTGGGCGATTTGACCTGCGTATAGAGTCTAATCCTCTGTACCTAGCCCTCTCCGCCCTGCCTGACCTCGGCTACCTCAAGGGGAGCTCTGCGCTGGATGCCGCCGCTGCTCTCTATGCTCAGTCTGTGGCTCTGGAGGTGTCGCATGCCGAGGGCTTCCGTGAGTGGTTCGAGGCGCGATGGAATGCCCTACCTGCTGCCCAGCGTGGTCGTCTCAGCGCCGACGATAGCCTGAAGCTCCAGACGGGGGCACAGACCCCGTGGATGGATGTCGCCGATAGAGAGGCCGCACGTGAAGCCACACTGCTGAAGTACCTTCAGAACCCCTCGAGGGAAGTGCCCCTCTCCCGTATCCTCCAGCAGCTCTCCGACCTCCAGCTCTCCAGCGGTCTGTGGAGCTGGTATCCAGGGATGAAGGGAAGCCCCTATGTGACGGAGAGTGTGCTACGCCTACTGCTACGTGTCCCCTCCTACGATCGACTGGAGCAGGCTGATCGCCTGCGGGTCCAGGAGCTTGTGCGCCGAGGCTTCCGTGGCATAGAGGCTAGTATCATCGAGGAGTATCGGAGGGCGCTTAGACTAAAGAAAAAGAATTCCTACTCCTACACCGATCTGGACTTCCTCTACCTCGTGGCACTCGCCGAGCATCGAGGGTTCTACAAGCCCGAAGGGGAGGTGCGCAAGGCTCATTCCTTCTTCTACACGGAGCTCAAGCGGATGGCGCACAAGCTCCCTCTCTCGGAGAAGGCCTTGGCTGCTGTAGTCTTTGCCTACGGACGAGATGCTTCGCTGGCCAAGGGGCTCATCGCTTCGCTACGTGAATATCTCCAGCAGGACAAGACGGGGATGTTCTATGCCAATAGGGTCTTCCGTGGCTACTTCTGGATCAACCGCACGATGCCGACGATGACCAGCACGCTCGAGGCTATGCGAGTCGTCTCCCCCGAGGCTGAGCGGGAGACCATGCGGGAGATGCAGCGCTGGATCATCAACCAGAAGCGAGCGACCTCCTGGAACTCCTCCCTCTCCACCGCCGAGGCGATCTATGCCCTCTCACTAGATATAGATGGGGGCAGTGGCACTCGCCGAGCCAATAGCTCCTCAGTCGAACTCCCCTTCACCGATGGTCAGGTCTATCGCTGGGAGGGTGCGTATATAGAGGCTTCCCGACCCTTCACCGCCTCCTCTCGCCCTGAGCGAAAGATGGCCGTCACGACGCAGGCCGATGGAGAGGTATGGGGCTCTGCCTTTGCTCGCTATACGATCCCCACGAGCCAAGTGGAGGCACGAGGGAAGGAGCTGCAGATAAGCCGTGAGACCTTCGTCCAGACGCTCCGTGATGGCAAGCCTACACTCCTCCCCCTCACCGAGGGCTATGCGCTGAGGGTAGGGGACCGCTTGACGACGAAGATTACTCTTCGCCTGACGCAGGATCTGGACTTTGTCACCCTACGTGATCCTCGTCCAGGCTTCGCAGAGCCCATTGTACAGACGGCTAGCTACCAGTGGGGAGCAGGTACGGGCTACTATGTAGAGCCGAAGGACAAGGAGACGAACTTCTACTTTGACCATCTCCTCAGAGGGGAGTATGTCCTGGAATATGAGCAGTACGTCACACGCACAGGACTCTACTCGGGGCTCGTCACTCGGGCACAGTCGGCCTATGCCCCCGAGTACTCAGCACACACAGCCGCCTCTCCTAGACAGCTTGTCCAGCAGATGAGGTGATCCTGCTGATCGGCATATAATGACGACGAGGGGGAGGGCTCACGAGAGCTCTCCCCCTCGTCGTCTCTAGGGCGGTGTCCCTAGGAGTAAGCACACGGATGGGAGGGGCGGTGTGAGAAGTGGGGACGTGTGCGGGGGAGGGCTGGGGTGATCTCCTAGATTTGCAGAGGGAATACTCCAGGTCTGATGCATGAAATCACTATAGTACGAGGTCGTCAAGGAGCATACGCCGAGGATAGAAGTATCTATCTCCTAGTGTAGATATGCCAAGCGAATACCTCCTACCTAGGAGGGATGAGTGTACACGTGTGTACACAACTGTATACCCACGTGTACACAACTGTATACACGCGTGTACACAAGTGCGCTCTAAGTATGTCCTCTGTAGGGCTCGCTTGTATGTCTGTTTCTTGGGGATAATACGTAGGATTTCTAGGGATGGGCTAAGGCTCCCTAGGATATGAAGCGATATCCCCGAAGATCCAAAGGCTGGAGTGTGTGCGGGATCATGCGTCAGCCCTAGGGGTATACTCGCTATTGGAGGTATCTTTTGTATCTTTGTGCTAAAAGCTAAAATGCCAGATGTGAAATGAATTTATACTTCATCGGTATAGGGGGGATCGGTATGAGTGCCCTTGTGCGCTATTTCCTGCGCAAGGGAGACCAGGTGGCAGGCTATGACTTGACCCCCTCGCCTCTGATTGAGGCACTTGTTCAGGAGGGTGCACAGGTGCACTTCGAGGACAATGTCTCGTGCATCCCCGAGCCCTTCCGCTCTCCCGATACCCTAGTGGTCTATACCCCTGCTGTCCCTAGTGATCATCAGGAGCTAACCTACTTCCGGAATCAGGGGAATAAGGTCATCAAGCGTGCTGAGCTCCTCGGCGAGCTGACTCGCCGAGAGCGTGCCCTCTGTGTAGCAGGTACGCATGGCAAGACGACCACCTCGACACTCATCGCCCACCTACTACGACAGAGCACGGTAGACTGCCATGCCTTCCTCGGTGGAATCTCCAATAACTATAAGACGAACTTCCTCTACTCCTCGCACAGCGACTATGCCGTGATCGAGGCGGATGAGTTTGACCGTTCGTTCCATCACCTCTCGCCCTATATCGCTGTCGTCACCTCGGCAGACCCTGATCACTTAGATATTTACCACACACCAGAGGCCTATAGAGAGAGCTTCGAGCACTTCACCTCGCTCATCAGTGCCGAGGGTGCGCTCGTGATGCGCCAGGGTATCCCCCTCACTCCTCGGCTGAAGGCTGGCACTCGTCTCTATACCTACGGACTAGAGGGAGAGGGTGCGGACTTCTATGCCTCGGATATCCGAGTGGAGGATGGGCGACTCTTCTTCACTTGGCATCACCCAGCGCTCGAGGGACTCCCTGCGGGTGAGCTACGTGTGGAGCTCGGTGTGCCTCTGCTGGTGAATGTGGAGAATGCCGTGGCGGCTATGGCCGTTAGCCTGCTCTGTGGAGCTACCGAGGAGGAGCTCCGCTTGGGTGTCGCCTCCTTCCGTGGGGTACACCGCCGCTTCGATAGGGTGGTCGATACTCCACGCTGTGTCTTGATCGATGACTATGCTCACCATCCCAATGAACTTGGGCCAAGCATCCGCTCTGTCAAGGGGCTCTACCCGACACGGCGAGTCCTCGGGATCTTCCAGCCTCACCTATATAGTCGTACACAAGACTTCTATCGGGAGTTTGCCGAGAGCCTAGATGTGCTCGATGAGGTGATCCTACTCGATATCTACCCAGCCCGAGAGCTGCCTATCCCTGGGGTCACCTCAGAGATGATCATGCGTGAGATGCATCATGCACAGGTGAAGGTGCTCCCGAAGTCTGGTCTGCTCCCCGAGCTAGAGGCACGGGCAGAGCTCCCCGAAGTCATCCTGATGGTCGGTGCAGGAGATATAGACCGCCTCGTCCCTCAGGTCGCTAGCTGGATACAGAGCCGACTATGAAGCGCGGGAGACTGATACGGAATATGGCGGTAGGGCTACTGGCAGTAGGACTGCTGGTGGTCTTCGTCTACCTCTTCGTGTCGTCTCCGTCCCGTAGGAATGCTGATGGACGATGTGGAGGTGTCGTAGTACGTATCGATGCACACCAAGGGGGTGAGCCCCTCTTCCTCTCCCCAGATGGGATCGTGGACGAGCTGACACGGCATGGTATTGTCCTCAAGGGACGTCCCCTAGACTCGATTGACCTCAGGGGCATTGAGAAGACGCTTAGTTCGCTCTCTGTCTACGAGCAGGTGGAGGCCTTTGTATCTCCCTCTTCGGCCACGCTACAAATTCGCCTAAAGGAGAAGCATCCGCTCTTCATCGTGCAGGATCGCACGGGCAAGAGCCATTATGTCACGGAGGGTAGGGGGACGATCTCTGTTCGTCAGGGCTTCGCTACCTATCTACCCGTCGTCTCGGGAGACCTAGACCTGAAGTATGCCACTTCGGATGTCTATGACCTCATGGCTGTCCTTCGTCGAGATAGTGATTTGGTGGACTACTTCGGGCAGGTCTATGTGGATGCCTCGGATGGTATCGTGCTGATCCCCCGTATCGGGCATACTCGGGTCATCATCGGCAAGACCACAGACTGGGAGGAGAAGCTACGTAAGTGGCGTATCTTCGCTTCGTCTGTCCTTCCTCGCCGAGGGATGAATGCCTTCGCCTATGTCAATCTTGACTATGCAGGCCAGGTCGTCGCACGTGATCGCTATGGAGTACAGGGCTTCGGTCGTGATGAGGAGGGCGAGCTTGTCCGCCTCGATGCCGTAGCAGTAAGCGCCGAGCCCGCTGCACCTGCCCCTGCTCCAGTGGTGGCAGCCCCAGCTCCGAAGGCTGAGTCTCGCCCTACATCGGATAAGCCACGACAGGACAAACCGAAGCAGGATAAGCCCAAGCAAGACAAACCTACGGGCACCAAGCCCAGCCCTGCTAAGGCTCCACCCTCCAAGCCCACCCCTACTAAGCAGCCTGCGAGTAAGCCCGCAGCTACGAAGCCAGCGACCACGAAGTCCACGGCTTCACCTAAGCCCAACGGCAACCCCAACAAGCCTCCAACCAATCAGTCAAAGAAGAAATGAACGAAGGAAGGGATAACATATATGTGGTGATTAACCTCGGGAGCTCAAGCCTGACCGGCCTACTCGCTCACAAAACCTCCGATGGGCTCGTACGGCCCATCAAGGCTCATCACATCCCTACAGGGGGCTGTATTCGTCAGGGGTGTATCCACAATATCGAGGAGACGGCTCGTCTCATCGGTCTACTCATCGATACGCTTAGCGAAGCACTCCCCTCCGAGGAGACTATCACGGGAGTCTATGTCGGACTCGAGTGTCGCTCGATGCAGGCTGAGACCTTCCGTGCTCAGATGTATCTAGGTGCAGAGGGACGGGTAGTCACTCAGGATGACCTACTGACCCTACGTGATGAGGTCAATGAGGCTGAGTATCCAGGGATGAAGATCCTGTCGATTACCGACCCTCGCTATCGTGCCGATGGCAAGAGGGAATATACCCCTCGTGGAGTGCGCTGTCAGCATCTCGAGGCTGACTACCAGCTCATCCTCGTTCGCCAGAATATCGTCGCTAATATAGAGGAGGTCATAGTGAGCCGCCTTGGGCTGAAGATCCTAGGGATCATCCCCACGCCTATTGCCGAGGCTGCTGCGACCCTCACAACCGAGGAGAGTGCCCTCGGCTGTGCCTATGTCAATATCGGAGGGGGCACGACCTCTATCGCTATCTATCAGGAGAGACTGCTCTCCGCCCTCTATATCCTACCTATCGGCGGGATCAATGTCACACGTGACCTCACTCACCTCAATAATAGGCTGATGGAGTCCGACGCTGAGAGTCTCAAGGTGCGCTATGGCTCGATGGATACCTCCGTCTCACGAGGGGAGCAGATCCAGGTGTCGTCCACCATGGGCGAGGAGAACAAGGTCTTCATCCAGCACGATGTCAATCGCTACATCAATGCCCGCATACGTGAGATCCTCAAGAACGTCATCAGTATCATCGACGAAGCTGGCTTCTCCGAGGCTGTCCCCAAGGGACTTGTCTTTGCGGGGGGCGTGACCGAGACGAAGTACTTCTATGAGACCCTACGTAAGCTCCGCTTTGAGTTCCGTGAGGGGTACCTTCGTCGTGATGTATATGATGAGCAGGTGAGGCCAGAAGTGGCTCGCCAGTATGCTACGGTCATCGCTCTGGCCTCTCGTGCTACGGAGCCAGGGGTGACCTTCGAGGTACGTCCTCTGGATAGCATCATGCAGGAGCCAGAGGAGCGTCCCTACCAGCCCTCCTTCCAGTCTAGGGAGGAGACAGAGCTGGACTACACCTTTGAGGATCATGCTGATCCCATGCCCGAGGAGCCAGAGTCTAAGAGGAGTAGTCGGTCACAGGCCGATCGTCCTAGCTCGAAGAGCTCATGGTTTGAGAATGCCCTTGGCAGGTTCTCTAGTCTCTTCGACTCAGATGAGGAGGACTAGTACACTTAATTATTAACAGTACGGAAGACAATGGAGCATGAGACAATGACCCGAGGGGAACTGGAGTTTGGATTTAGCAAGACTAGCTCACCCCAGCTCATCAAGGTGGTAGGTGTCGGTGGGGGTGGAGGCAATGCCGTCAATAAGATGTGCGTCATGGGCTCCGTGCCTGGGGTTTCCTTCCTCCTCTGTAATACCGATGCGCAGGCGCTCAATAAGAGCTCTGTGCCTAACTGCATCACCATCGGTCCGAATGTGACGCAGGGGCTGGGTGCGGGGAATAGGCCCGACCGTGCACGTGAGGCTGCTGAGGAGAGCCGTGAGGCTATCCGCCTAGCCCTCCTAGATGGTGAGACCCGCATGGTCTTCATCACGGCTGGTATGGGTGGAGGGACTGGTACAGGTGCCGCCCCTGTCATCGGGCGTATCGCTATGGAGGCTGGCCTCTTGACCATAGGTATAGTCACCATACCCTTCCTCTTCGAAGGCAAGAAGAAGATCCTACAAGCCCTAGAGGGGGTCAAGCAGATGCGCAAGAACGTAGATGCCCTCCTCGTGGTCAATAACCAACGCCTCATCGATATATATCCCGACTACACCGTCCGCAATGCCTTCGAGAAGGCCGATGATACCCTCAGCAATGCTGCCCGTGGTATCTCCGATATAGTGAATATCGCAGGCGACGTGAACGTAGACTTCGCTGATGTCAGTACCACCCTACGTGGTGGGGGCGTAGCTGTCATCAATACGGGCTATGCCAGTGGCGAAGGGCGTGTCCGCAGAGCGATCGAAGACGCTCTGAACTCCCCCCTGCTCAATAATAACAATATCCAGCAAGCCCGACACCTCCTGATCACCGTCTATAGCGGCGATGTAGCACCCCTTACCGTCGAAGAGTTTCAGGAGATACAGGACTTCACCGATGGCTTCACGAGTGAGCTGGAGACCATACTCGGTATCGCCGATCGTGATGACCTCGGCGACAAGATCGCTGTCACGATACTGGCCTCGGGCTTCGACTTCGAGGAGAATGAGTTCCGTCAAGGCATCGAGCGGGACGAAGATCCTCTTGAGCGAATTGCCCGTGCGAACCAGCGCAAATCCGAGGACGACCTGATCCGCAGCACCTATGGCGAGTCTATTGTCACTCGACCTAGGAGTGAGCCGATCTCGCTCCTTATCGGGGAGCTGGATGATGAGGAGCTCCTACTGCTCATCGCCGAGACCCCTTCGCTGGAGCGCAATGGGCAGCTCTTCTACTCCAAGCGTAAGGAGCGTGCGGCACATCGTCCTCTTCAGATCGGCTCTCCTGGGGGGCGTACGGCCTCTCGTCCTCACCCTCGTCGTGAGGAGCTGGAGCCCTTCACCTCTCCACGTATGGGAGTGCCCTCACGACCTACTACCCCCTCTACTCCGCCCCCTCCTCCCGTCGAGCCCCTAGCTCGACCCGATGCACCACAGCAGGAGCAGGAGCATGAGCCTGAGGAGAGTGCGGCAGAGGTGATCCACTTCACAGACTTCTAGTATACCTAATATCATAGGCAATCTATGACTATTGCTGTAGACTTCGATGGCACGATCGTTCGCCATCGTTATCCGAAGATAGGGGATGAGATCCCCTTCGCTACCGAGACGCTGAGGCTCCTCCTCAGAGATCGTCATCGGCTGATCCTGTGGACTGTCCGTGAGGGCAGGCTGCTGGATGAGGCTGTCGAATGGTGCCGAGCACGAGGCGTAGAGTTCTACGCGATCAACCGCGACTTCCCCGAGGAAGATGCGACTGGCTCGGGCTTCTCACGTAAGATAAAGGCCGACCTCTTCATCGATGATCGCAACTTCGGGGGGCTTCCCGACTGGGGTACGATCTACCACCGTATACAGTCTGGGCGGGCACTGGAGAGTGTCTGGTCCTCTCTGACGTACGAGGATGATGGAGAGCCCGAAGAGAGGGGCTTCTTCGCGCGGCTTTTTTCGAAGCGTTAGATGGGTGTCATTCGGGTCTTACCCTTTATATGATCCTATTTATCTAGTTTTCTATTTATGAACCCACGTATCATTGTTTTTCTTGGACTATGTGCCCTTCCTCTAGATGCATGTCGTGAGGCGAGGTCTTCGTCACAGACCACTGCCTCAGAGGCATCACATCAGGATACGGTCATGGTGCAGGCTAGTGACACGACTCTTGTGGGTAAGCGCATCCATCTGAGCTTCGAGGGGAACTCCTCAGTCGTGGAATACCTCTCTCATCAGCACCTCTATTGGTTCTCCAAGGACTCTGTCCATGGCGAGAAGGAGGGTCGTGATAACTACAGTGCGCTGCACATCGAGCCGCATGTCTTCTTTGTCAATTGGGTCGAACGTGATGGTACGACGATCAGTCAGGTGCTAGACCTAAGGGAACGAACGTGCCAAGCCTTCATCACCTCTAATGTTTATTCGGCACAGAAGAATACCCGTTCTACCGTCACCCTTTCGGGCAAGATCACGTGTATCGAGGATAGTATGCATCTACTCTTTGAGT
>ERZ772874.741-NODE-741-length-17646-cov-5.084873_pt1 | contig 17646 bp, 17 predicted proteins | sample MGYA00580586_ERZ772874 | MGnify/ENA primary metagenome ERZ772874 (study PRJEB29015, sample SAMEA2737952) | human oral metagenome | biome: human oral; feature: human-associated habitat; material: dental | place: China | collected 2154 ... | reverse complement strand
ACACAGCGATGAACCAATATGGCGTAGATCTCTCCGATCCAATCGCCGCCTCCGAGGAGATGGCGCGCATGATGAATGTCATGGCTGCTGCAGGTAAGGAGGGCTCGGCTGAGCTCCCCCAAATCAAGGAGGCACTCGAGCAGGCAGGTATGGCTGCCAAAGGAGCGGGTGTCAGCTTCGAGGAAGCGAACGCCGCGATCCAAGTCCTTGACAAGGCGGGGAAGAAAGGCAGTGAGGGCGGTATTGCCCTCCGCAATGTGATAGCGACCCTATCTCAGGGGCGCTTCATCCCCAAGGATGTCCAGAAGGAGCTAAAGAAAGCTGGCATCAACGTGACGGACCTTGCTGACCGTGGTAAGAGCCTCAAGGAGCGACTGGAGCTCCTGCGCCCCGTCATGAATGATGCTGCGCTCTTCGCCAAGCTCTTCGGCAAGGAAAATACCAACGCCGCTATGGCTCTGGTTGGTGGCACCGAAGAGGTTGGTCGCTACACCGAAGCTATCCAGGGCACGCAGTCAGCCAACGATCAGGCCGCCGTCGTGATGGAGGGCTTTGCCGAGAGACAAGCCCGCATACGTCAGCAGATAGAGGACCTAAAAATAGGGCTCTTTAATAGGATCGGAGACTTGTCCCTATGGGCATCTGCCCTAGGAGATGCTGCTATACCCATCGCCCAGCTATTACCCCTCCTACAATTTGCAGGAGGGGGAGTAAAGGGAATCTATACATGGATCGTAGGAGGCTCATGGCGCACATGGGTAGGCACACTGCGCTCGGCTGTTACGTGGATGGGATCACTTGCACTCAAAGCTGGCCAGGCTGCAATTCAGATACTCGGCCTCTCACTTAAGGCTATAGGTCAAGGACTCATAGCCTTGGGTTCATACATTGCCTCCCTCGTTACAAGTGGAGCTGCCCACGTGGGATTTGCGCTTAATGCCCAGATTTCCTTTGCATCCTTTGCTGCCGCTGGGCGTGCTGCCTGTACGGCTGTATCAACGGCTATCTCTAGCATCCCTATCATCGGGTGGATAGCCGGTCTTGTAGCACTAGGTATATACTTTTGGCAGACATCGGCTAAGTTCCGTGCGATTGTTAAGGGACTCTGGGCTGCGATTAAAGAGGCATTTACCAACATTTGGACACTCGCCAAGGATGTATTTGGTGGAGTCTTTGACCTCATAAAGTCTGCCTTGAGTTTTGATGGAGATGGTATTGATGCTGCTCTTAAGCGTGTGTCGGGAGCCTTTGGTAAGTTTGGCAAGGACACCGCTAGTGCCTTCAGGCAGGCGTATGATGAGGAGATGGAGCGGAGTGCCAAAGAGGAGCAATCTGACACTCCTAAGCTCCAGATGAACATGACAAATCTTGATGGTGGAGGGCTCGGGATTCCAAAAATAAAGCCACCCAAGACAGACAACTCTGGTGGTGGCACTGGTGGACTAGGAGCGCACGGTACAGGAGGAGCAAGCAATGCCAGTGGCTTGCGTAATGTGACCATCCATATAGGCAAGCTAGTCGAGAGCCTCACCGTGCAGACGACTAACCTCTCCAGCGACACCTCCGAGATCAAGGCGCTTATCACCGAGACACTCCTCTCCGCCGTCAATGATGCAAATCTAGCAATACAATAGCTATGCAACAGATAATATTGGGTAACGACACCACTCTATCTCTCATCCTCTACGCCCAAGCGCTACTGCTCCCAGACCCATCAGGTAGCAGCCATTTTGAGCGTAGGCAGATAGATCTCTCTCTTGCTCGCGAGGTCTCAGTACAACTCATACCCTATATGAGATGGCAGCCCGTTAGACCAGAGTGGCGTATACGTCAGAGCATCCTAGAGGTAGACTTTCCCGCTACATTGCAGCTTCCAGGCAAGTGGGATATTGAGGTGAGTTACTTTGCCCCCTCTATCTCAGGAGGTGATACATACATAGGACATCGCCTGCGCCAAGGACTGTGCGAGGTTCTTCCCCGTCATGAGAGAGGATATACCACTCCAGAGGCCTATATAATCACAGCGGATATAACGACCGCCATGCAAGGAGCGACTGGTCTCAGCGCATTTGAGTTCGCCAAGAGTCAAAGATGGGTAGAAACGGAGCAGGAGTATGCCACCTTTATCAAGGGCGATCCTGGCAATGATGGTCGAGACGCTTATGCTAGCTACCTAGCCACCACAAAAGATGCCCCAAAGCTGACGGAAGAAGAGTGGGCGACGGGCGGATGGCTCATTATACTGGAAATGTTGAAGAAGCTAAGAGGTACAAAACGATGAATACACCAAAAGCTGTAGCAGATGAACTGCTAGCTCTTATGCGAGATAAGGAGGAGATAAGGATTGCTCTAGTAGAATTGGGAGCGTCCGTGGCTGAAGAAGACGGGCTATCCAGTTACTCAGACAAGATACGTGGCCTAAAGCCCACTCCTGTAAAGATATACAAATCGCAGCAGTTCTATCAGTGGATAGATGAGGTTCTTCCCTCATTAAAGATAGATCAGGGGTATGTTGCCCCTGACCTATCCTGGTGCCTAGGCAGGTGTCCCAACCTTGTCCAAATACCAGATATTGATGGGATTAAGCGTGCAGTGAATATGGAGAGTTTTATCCAAGAAAGTAAAAAAATCAAAAGGATGATACTTCCAGATATGCCTAACCTGACTAACGCTAGAAACATTGCAAGTAAAGCGTTGGGGATGGAAGCTGTAGAGATTGGAGATATGCCACAAGTTACTACCCTCTACTATGCCTTCTCAGAGTGCTCCTCTCTAAAAATGGTCTCGCTTGGAGATACTCCAGCTGTGACTGACGTGTTTGCGTTATGCTACAGCTGCGGTGGCTTGACACGGGTAAAGCTGTCTATGTCCGGTGGACATATAAGTAACGCACAATACATGTTTAACAAATGTGTCGAGTTAGAGGAGGTGGAAGGTATCATACACCTAGCGGATAATGCGGAAGTTGGCCATCTTATGACAGAGTGCCCTAAGCTGCGAGAAATCAGGATAAAGGGTCTATCTAAAGATATTATTGCCTTTCAGAGTCCCGAAATCTCCCTTGAGAGCGTTCGCTACCTCATAACTGAGGCAAGATCCATCACAACAAAACAGACTATATATCTACCCCAAAAGCTAGTCGATGATCACGAGGAGGAGATGGTAACACTTGGAGAGATTGCTAGTAGCAAGGGCTGGAGCATCAACTACAGATAACAAATGTAATCATGGGAAAATCAGTAAGAATTAAAGCACCGAGTGGTAAGATGGTGGTGAGCCGTGAGCTCAAGACCATTGGCCGTCTTGTACGTACGCCGAAAGAGTACGCACACCTGTATGAGATCATGGACGAAGCCGAAGCTTATGCCCTCGATCGTGAGTGGCACCCAGAATTCTACGGGCTACCCCCGAAATCCCCTGGGCCAGGACCTAGCCCTGTACCACCCTCTACCCCCAATCCTCAGCCATAATGACAGCCAAGGAACGAGCCGAAAAAAAGGACTTTGCCCGTCTGCTCTACCTCCAGGGGGAGGAGCAAAAGAGCATCTCGCAGCGCATCGAGGTGTCTGAGACGACCATCAGCAAGTGGGTAAAGGAGGGTGGGTGGCAGGAGCTACGTGCAGCCCAGAATATCACCCGTCCTGAGCTAGCTAATAAGATCCTATTATCAATCAATAAGCTCCTTGATAGAGCTATCGCCAGCAATGAGGTGGATGCAGGGCTGGTCAAGCAGCTCAAGACCTTCAGCGACGCTATTGCCAATATCGACAAAAAGGCAAACATAGTAGATACGATAGACACCTTCATTGCCTTTGGCAAATGGCTGGAGCACCGTATGACTATTGATAGCTCCCTCACCCCCGATTTTGTCAAGCAAGTCACCTACTATCAGGACTTATACATCCGTCACCGCCTAGGTGGTGCTGAGGACTAGTAACACGATTACCCTATGCCCCTACAGACCATTGTACCCCCAGCCATCACGGCTGGCAAGGTGCTCCTCTATCGCTTCCCCCAGCAGAGCAAGGGGAGCTTCCCCCAGCGCGAGGAGGCAGGGGAGTTCACTCCCTCACCCATAGCCTCGCCCATCACCGACCCCGCCTGGTGGGAGGGCAGGTACGTCCTCTGTCCCCTTCGCCTGCGCCTAGAGGATGGCACGACCCTAGAGCTTGCTGATGCCGTCGTGGCGATGACCCGCACCAAGCAGATCATTACCACCCAGGTAGTCGGCATGACGGGCACGGTTAAGGAGTACATCAGCTCTGGCGACTACGACATCAACATAGCTGTCGGCATCCAAGGGCTCGAGGACGGCAAGATCGCCGACCGCTACCCCGAGGAGGGGCTGCGAGAGCTCCTGAGGTACCTCGAGGTGGACAAACCCATACAGGTGCAGAGTGCCTTCCTTGATCTCTTTAGGGTCAATCGTATAGTTATCAAGAGCTACTCACTCACCCAGGACACGGCGACCAACTACCAGGAGCTTACCCTCTCCGCCCTCTCCGATGATGAGTACAACGTCTACAGCACAGACTACTAGCCTATGTACCGCCTAACCGCCCGTGTAGAGATAGAGAGCTCCCGTAAGTGGGTGATCACTCAGGTCACTGCCCTACAGATAGAGCGCAGCACCGAGGAGCTTACCGACACGTGTAAGATCACACTACCTAAGCGCATGCTCTGGGATCAGCGAGAGGGTGTGCCCCTGAGGCGTGGGGACAAGGTGCGGGTATCCCTCGGCTATGATGATGACCTGCAGCTGGCTTTCGTCGGATACATCCGGGAGGTGGGCTTCAAAACACCCGTGGAGCTCGTCTGTGAAGATGAGATGTACCGTCTCAAGACCCAGCCGACCCTCCCCAAGGCGTATAAGTCCGCTACCCTGGAGGGTGTCCTCCGTGACCAAGGCATCGCAACGCCGATCCGTGTGATGGGCGAGCAACATCTCGGTGCTTACCGAGTGCAAGCCGACACCGTGGCGAGCCTCCTCGGCACACTCAAGGAGCAGGGCATTCGTAGCTTCTTTCGCTACGAGGACGGACAAGCTGTCCTCTACTCAGGGGTACTCTTTGATCATGATGTGGGTAAGGCTACAAGGCAGGTCATTGCGACAGGCATCAACCTTATTAGTGATAGCCAACTCAAGCAGCAACATGCAGACACCCTACGTCTCAAGGTTAAGGCCATCTCCCTACAGCCCGAGGGGCGAGGAAAGAAAAAGAAAATCAAGGTGGAAGTAGGCGATAAGGACGGAGAGCTCCGCACCCTGCACACCTACAATAAGTCGGAGAGTGAGCTACGCCAGTGGGCGGAGCAAGAGCTACAGCGTCTCAAACAAGACGGGCTAACAGGGAGCGTCACCACCTTTGGCGCACACCTCATCGATAAGCTCGACCACGTGGCTATCCGCCTCGAGGGTAAGCGCATGGGCGTCTACCAAGCAAAAAAAGTTGTCATTAAGTATGGTGCTGAGGGCCTCCACCAAGAGGTGACTCTCGGCTACAGAGTAGCACAGTAAGCAATATGAGCCAGATAGCATCCATCATACGCTCCTTGGCAGGGCAATCATCCTCCGTCCTCAAGGTCTGCGAGGTGACGAGCCTTGACCGAGGAGCCCGTACCATCGACTGCCAGCCACTCGATGAGACTGCCCCTATCTTAGGGGCGAGCCTCCAGGCAGACAGCGGAGGCACTCAGGGCTTGACCCTCTACCCCAAGGTGGGCTCCCTTGTTATCGTAGGGCTCGTGGAGGGCACGCCTCTCGGTGCCGTCCTCCTCGCCGATGAGCTTGAGGAGCTCAATGTGCAGATAGGTGACCAGCAGATCTCGATCACCCGTGAGGGTATCACCCTCAATGAGGGTAAGCTAGGTGGGATAATCAAGATAGCCGACCTCACCAGCAAGATCAATACCCTAGAGCGAGAGTTCAACACTCTCAAGCAAGTACTCACCTCGTGGACACCAGTCCCCCAGGACGGAGGTGCCTCCCTCAAGGCATCAGCCGCCTCCTGGGCAGGTCGCCAGCTACAGCTTACCCAACAAAGCGACTACGAGGATACTAAGGTTAAGCACTAACTATTAGCCATCATGATAGGTATACAGATAGACACTACTACGGGCGACCTAGCCCTGCCTGAGGGACGCATGACCCTCGGGGAGGTACGAGAGCAGACCGCCCAATTCCTCCTCGAGGGTGTGCCCGGATCCTTCGGCGAGTACCCCACCCTTGGGCTAGCTGTACGTCGCCAGCTAGGTGCCCCTCACGACCCGATGTTCCCCACTCTCGCTGTCAAGATGATGCGCCACTGCCTCATACCCGTAGATCGCATTGTAGCCACCTCAGATGGCTATGGCATTACCTTTAAGGACTAACCCCTATGGCACGTACAACACAAGACATCCGCCGATCCATCAGCGAGGCATTCATTGCCGACCCTACGATACAGCAGGGCTATCATCTCACCCCAGGCAAGACGTTTGAGGAGCAGTTCAGCAAGGTCTCCCTCGAAGCTATCCTATTCTGGGTCTTTGCCTCCGCCATCCACGCCCTCGAGGAGCTGTTTGACTTCCACCGCAAGGACGTTGCTGAGCTCGTCGCCGAGGCGGAGCCCCATACCTTGCGCTGGTACGCCCGCAAGGCTAAGGCGTACCTCCATGGCTATACCCTCCTCCCCTACAGCGACCAATACGATCTCTCCACCCTCACTCCTGAGCAGATTGATAAGCTACGCATTGTGCGCTATGCTGTAGCCTCAGAGCAGAACAACATCGTCTACATCAAGGTCGCTGGTCGAGATGAGGAGGGTAAGCCTAAAGTGCTCCCTAAGGATACCCTCGAGGCTCTACGCCTATACATGCAGCAAGTCAAGGATGCAGGTGTACCCGTGCGTATCATCTCTTCCCCTGGTGATGAACTACGCCTCTCCCTTACCATCTACTTGCAACCTGTTCTGCTCTCGCCACAAGGCAAGCCTACCCCAGGGCGAGACAAGGCTATCCGCAAGGTTATCGAGGACAATATCTCTACCCTCCCCTTCGATGGGGTATTCCGCCCATCTGACCTCATTGTAGCCCTTTCATCCCAATCCGGTGTAGAGGCTTCAGATGTTACCTCGGCAACCACAGCACAAGCAGGCTCCGATAGCTGGCAATATATCTTCGGATATCATCGCCCTAGGTCTGGATACTACCATCTCAATAAGCTCACTATTAATTATCAGCCCTATGTCCCTGGATCTCTATAGTATTGACTGGCATAAGGTCATCTCAGATACCTTGCCTTCCTTCCTCCGCAAGCCTAGACTCCTTGCACTGCTCCTTGTGTGCCTAAGCCCACTCATCTGGCTATACGGTCGATTTGCTCAAGACCGCGATAAGGATCTACACAAGCTACAGCACAACGGACAGGTCTGCTCTCTACAGGGGCTACTTGAGGAGCAATACCCCTCATCCCTAGGTTTACGATACAAGATAGAGGATGTTCGTCAATCCGGGCTAATCATCTACACCCATAGCGAGTCTCGCAAAGGGGTGCCTCTAGCTATCCCTGAGAGTTCCCATGGGCTCCTCATTACGAGTGGAGAGATCAAAGCCGTAGAAACGTCACGCTTCCTCGTCTATGTCCCCCAAGATATATACGATACCCACCTCCCTGAGGTTCGCTGGCTCGTAGAGCAGTACAAGCTCCCCACCAAGCACCCTATCTTCCTACCCATAAAGAGTAATTAACCCTTGTTTAACTAACGGATGCAAACCAATGAACATCGCAAACTTCACCACAACAGCTAATGCAGCAGGAGAGGTAGGACACTACCCTCTATCTACTGAGACCTTGGACTTCCTTCAAAAGCAAATCCTCCTCGTCCAGGGACTAGCTCAGCTTATAGGCATAGTATCTACCCCCTGGGTTATTACCTCGCCCACATATAACGCACCTGGTCTGATGGTATACAATGACGAGCTTCTACCCATTGACCCTCTCCCCTATGACCTCCAGCCCAACACAGACTATTGCTTCTATCTTATAGAGGAAAAACAAGATATCACCACCGAGGACAATCGCTTCATCGAGGCACGAACCATCCGTAAGGTGCAGGTAGAGTCCAAACAAATGGTTCTGGGGCCGGTCCTAGGACCAGCCTATGCACGTAATGGGTCTGAGCTAGACACATCAAACTCTCCCAGCCTCTCAGATCTACATAACATGACTCTAAACTATGCAAGGCTACTACAAGGTGACCTAGAGGAATTAGATAGAGAGGCACCGCCAAAGCGTATGCAACTCTTCCTAGCACCCGAGCGAGCGGATACAAGTTCTTTACCAATGAGCCTGCCTGAGCTCAAGGGGGCTATGGTTTTTACACGCCTCCTGCCCGATAGTACCAAGAGCTTTATCCAGACGTTAGAAACACCCGATGGAGTTAAGTATCAGAGGACGGTCATCAGTACGAGGGAGGTTGATCGGTTTGACCGTATGGGGATCAATGATTTTGGTTGGCACTGCCTACCTAATCAAGTAATAGGCTCCATGCATATTGTCCTTCTTCCACAAAGCCGAAATATCGCAATACATACCACAACTGGTATCTGTACAGAGGCCTCAGGTGCAAATGTGGGTATTTGGGGTGGAGAAATAATACTTAAGCACGGCACGACACTCATCAGAGAGGAGAAGGTCCGCGTAGAGGTATCTGCAGGGTATGATGAAGCTGCTGGTGCGAACCAGCCTAAGGTCTTTGCTACCATTCGGCAAGGTAAGATTGCCTTGTTTGTCTATAATCAAGGTGGTTACAATGCGCTCACCCATACGCTTCATGTGAGGCTCGTCTCACTATAGCATCTAACTCCAAACGATAAGAGCGATAAGGGGCTTTACCTTTATCGCTCTTATGTTTTCCTAGGCGGTTTTGTTTTCGTGTTTTAGGACGCTTCGTTTCCCAAAGGGGCAATATTTCGTTTTCCCGATTATAACCTCGAGGAATATGACCGTATCATGGCGGTGCAACGAGAGTTCTATCCCGAGATCCTCACAGATGAACTAATTCAGAGGATACGAGACCGCATTATCTTCTATCAGCGTCCTCTGAAGTCGTGCAAGCAGCTGGTCTCCTTCTGTGAGTTTGAGAAGAAAGAGCGGGTCGTACAGGTGAAGCGCATCAACAAGGATGGTGTCGAGGAGCTCGTCGAGAGAACCATCACCATTGGTCCCAAGGTAGCCCCGAAGTCTTCCCCTATCTTTCAGGTTTGTAAGGTCTGGGAGTCCATCCAAAACATCCGCCTTTACTATCCTGATGGCACAGAGCGAGTGCTGGAGCAGGAGGAGAAGCAGAAGCTCTTCGAATATCTCCAGAAGAACGATAAGCTTAGCCTTACGGCACTTCGCAAGGTGCTTAAAATTAAGCCGAAGGATAAGCTCTGGTGTGATAAGCTACTCGAGAAGGGGATCGCAGGGAATACAACTGCTGCTATCTTGCGCAAGGCTCTGAAGGGATATGAGCAGTATGAAGGTCTACTTAGGTTCGATCTGACGATAAGGGATGGGCATAAGGCTGATGAGGATGGTGTTATTCGTCCAATCATTGACGAGTCTTATCAAAACGAACCGCTCTATAAGCTCTGGCACATCCTCTACTCCATCGAGGATAGGGCTGATATGTATCGTGCCCTAGTCGGGCAGCTCGAGATCAAGGAAGCAGACCTAGACGATGGACTGATGGATGTCCTCTATAAAATCGACTTCGTCAAGCAGGGCTATGGGAACAAGTCTGCCAAGTTCATCTGTAAGCTCCTTCCTCACCTTCAGGAGGGGAAGATGTATAGCGAGGCTGCCGAGGCTGCTGGAGTACGACACTCCGATAGTATGACTGCTCAGGAGCGAGATGAACGTAGTCTGCTGGAAGAAATCCCTCTCCTGCAGAAGAATGCCCTTCGTCAGCCTGTAGTCGAGAAGATCCTAAACCAGATGATCAACCTCGTCAATGCGCTCAAGAGGGAACATGGCGAGATCGATGAGGTACGTGTCGAGCTCGCTCGCGAGCTAAAGATGAGCCGAGAGGAACGTGAGGAGACCACTAAGAGCAATAATGCACGAGAGAAGGAGAACAAAACCAAAGCTGAGCGTATAGCAGAGTATGGCCTTACTCCCACGAAGTCACGCATCCAGAAGTATCGCCTGTGGGAAGAGTCTGCCGAGAGCTGTATCTACTGTGGTAAGCACGTAGATGTCGTGCAATTCCTCCGAGGTGAGGAGATCGAGGTAGAGCACATCATCCCGAGGTCAATCCTCTTCGATGACTCCATGTCGAATAAGGTTTGCGCTTGTCGCTCTTGTAACCAAGAGAAAGGTAATCGCTTTGCGATGGAGTACATTCAGTCCAAGGGATGGGAGCAGAGCTATATCGAGCGTGTGAATAGTCTCTTCCATGATAAGAAGATATCCTACTCTAAGCGTCAGCGTCTCCTGATGCTACCTAAAGATCTACCCGAAGACTTCATCGAGCGTCACCTACGACTCTCTCAGTATATCTCCCGTGAAGCACAGGGCATTCTCCGTAAGGGGATACGACTGGTGAGTGCCTCCGAGGGTAGTGTCACTGCTAAGCTCCGTCAGCTGTGGGGCTATGACAATATCCTGCGAGACCTCAACCTAGAGCGATACAGATCTATGGGTGAGACAGAGAAGGTTAAGGTAGAGCATCGGGATGGAGAGCGCACCGATGAACGTATCAAGGACTGGTCTAAGCGAAAGGATCATCGTCATCACGCTATCGATGCCCTCGTCGTCGCTTGTACTCGGCAGAGCTACATACAGCGACTCAATAGGGTGAATGCAGAGGCTGATCGTGAGGAGATGGATGTGTTCATCAAGGAGCAGCAGCAAAAGCCGACTCATTCTAAGGGAGAGAAGCTCTCCCTACTGGAAAATTGGCTTATCCGACAGCCTCACTTCACGACCAAAGAGGTGATGAAGCATGCCGAAGAAATCCTCATTTCCTTCCGTCCAGGCAAGCGCACCGTGACTCGAGGGCGTAATGTCTACAAGCGCTCGGGCAAGACCGATGTGCAGAGGAATGTGCTTATCCCACGAGGTGCACTCTCCGAGGAGACCATCTATGGGACGATACAGCTCCATAGAAAGGATAGAAGTGGTACGGAACTAGTGAGATCCTACGTCAAGCGAATACCGCTGAGCAAGGTTAATCAGAGTAATGTCAAAAATATTGTAGACTCTCAGATTAGAGAAGTTGCTCAAGCTGCATTGCTATCTCTTTCAGGTCGAAAAGGAGTTCTTCCTACAGAGTTGTATCTAGATGACTCTCGAAGGAGGGTGGTGAGGTCTGTTCGCTGTCTAGTGAGGTCAAATACCCTTATTCCTATTCGATTTAATGCGGATGGAGAGGCAATTGGTTTTACTAAGCCAGGGTTGAACCACCATGTGGCTTTGTATAGGGATGGGGTAGGGAACATAAGAGAATCAGTTGTGCCGTTCTTTAGAGCAGTTGAGCGAGCTCGCTATGGCATTCCTATGATTATTTCAGATCCAAGCAAAGCAAGAGAGCAGGCACGAGCTAATCCTAACCTACCAGAATCTGTCCTTTTGTCGCTACCAGAGGAAGATTGGCAGTTAGAAGAATTTCTGCAAGGAGATGAAATGTTCCTTTTGGGAATGACTGATGAGGCAATTGATAGGGCAATGGAGACCAAGGATTATACTACTCTGGGCCGCCACCTCTACAGGGTGCAGAGTCTAGCAGCAGGCGACTATATGTTTAGGTATCACTTAGAGACAACACTTGATGGCAAAGATAACGTGGGGAGTATCCCAAAGTCTTATAGGATTCAAGGCTTAAAAACATATAGGAAGCTTAACCCTCGCAAGGTGAAGATAGACCTCCTTGGGAGAATATCTCTTGCCTGAGTCAATAGGCTAGTATCATGATGAAGCATACCCTTTACTTCGGGAGCCCTGCCTACCTCGCCCTTAGGAATAAGCAGATCGAGGTGCGTCAGCCCTGTGAGGGGGAAGCTAAGCGTCCAGTACGGACGATCCCAATAGAAGATATTGGGGTCGTCCTACTTGACCACCAGCAGATCACCATCACCCATGGGCTCCTGCATGCACTCCTGGAGAATAACTGCGCCGTAGTAACGTGTTCTCCTAGTCACCTGCCTGTAGGACTTCTACTTCCCCTCGATGGGCACACGCTCCAGAATGAACGCTTCCGTATGCAGCTGGAGGCCTCCCTTCCCCTGCGGAAGCAACTCTGGCAACAAACCGTGCAGGCTAAGATCCTCAATCAAGCCACGCTCCTCGGGCAAGTCCTCGGGGAACCTACGAAGAACCTACTTGCCTGGGCCAAGCAGGTGAAGAGTGGCGACTCGGAGAACCTAGAGGCTCGAGCTGCGGCCTTCTATTGGCGCAACCTCTTTGTCTCTCTGCCGGGCTTCGTCCGAGAGCGTGAGGAGGCTGCGCCCAACGCCCTCCTCAACTATGGCTATGCGATCCTAAGGGCTATCGTCGCCCGTGCACTCGTCAGCTGCGGTCTCCTCCCGACGCTAGGTATCCACCATCACAACAAGTACAACGCCTACTGCCTAGCGGATGATATTATGGAGCCTTACCGCCCCTATGTGGATCAGTTGGTCGTCGAGATCTGTGAGGAGGAGATCCCTACGGTGCTCACCAAGGAGCTGAAGGTACAGCTCCTCTCCATCCCTACTCTGGACGTCGAGATAGAGGGACAGCGTCATCCTCTGATGGTCGCTGTCTCCCTGACGGCAGGCTCTCTACTGCGTTGCTTCCAGGGAGAAGCCCGCAAACTATCCTATCCTATACTCCGATGAAAGCAAGTCGTCTAAGTGAATATCGTGTTATGTGGGTCTTTGTATTCTTTGATCTTCCTACCTATACGTCGCTGGAGCGTAAGGCAGCCTCGGGCTTCCGACAGAGCCTCCTCAAGGATGGCTTTTCGATGTTTCAGTATTCTATCTATACCCGTCACTGTGCTAGTGCCGAGAATGCTGCTGTGCATGTGCGACGGGTGAAGAGTATGCTTCCCGATGAGGGTGAAGTAGTGATCATGACGATCACAGACAAGCAGTTTGGGATGATGGAGCACTTCTCCTCTCACTGTACGACGAAGCCCCCAGAAGCGCCTCCTCCCCTTGATCTCTTCCCTGACGAAGATATTTTTCTCCTCTAACCAAAGGAAAAGCCGGTGGTACTCCACCGGCTTTTCTCTTTCTATAAATCTTCGTAAGCTACTCATGCCTAGGTCACTATGCGAGATCAGTTGCATTAGCGATACGAAGGTACTGAATTGAAAGCTAATCACAACTCAAGGACGTATCTGTCGCACCATACAAGGTTGCATTAGCGATACGAAGGTACTGAATTGAAAGCTAATCACAACACGCAGAAGAGGTTATAGGCGACCTCATCGGTTGCATTAGCGATACGAAGGTACTGAATTGAAAGCTAATCACAACACTAATACAGCTTTTGAGGTTGTAATATAGGTTGCATTAGCGATACGAAGGTACTGAATTGAAAGCTAATCACAACAGATGCTCAATGGTGATGAGGACAAGATACGTTGCATTAGCGATACGAAGGTACTGAATTGAAAGCTAATCACAACTGCAAGCACCATCACTAAAAAACCCACTAGTTGCATTAGCGATACGAAGGTACTGAATTGAAAGCTAATCACAACAGACCCCTCCAAAGGAGGAACAGGAGCGCGGTTGCATTAGCGATACGAAGGTACTGAATTGAAAGCTAATCACAACTGACTCTGCTGTCAGAGTTGTGCCGTGTTGGTTGCATTAGCGATACGAAGGTACTGAATTGAAAGCTAATCACAACAGAAACTACAGAAAGAACTCCTCGAGCAGGGTTGCATTAGCGATACGAAGGTACTGAATTGAAAGCTAATCACAACGAGAACACCTCAACTGCCTTATCTCCTAAAGTTGCATTAGCGATACGAAGGTACTGAATTGAAAGCTAATCACAACCAGTCGCCGAGGAAGTCCCCGCAGGCTCTCGTTGCATTAGCGATACGAAGGTACTGAATTGAAAGCTAATCACAACAGAAGGTAGCTAAGCCTCTTACCCCCGAGGGTTGCATTAGCGATACGAAGGTACTGAATTGAAAGCTAATCACAACGTTGCGCCATACTAACCTTTGAGGACTTCAGTTGCATTAGCGATACGAAGGTACTGAATTGAAAGCTAATCACAACGTACATAGTGTGGACACCCCTACCTACAAGTTGCATTAGCGATACGAAGGTACTGAATTGAAAGCTAATCACAACTCTTCTTCAACGGTCGTGGTGAGAGACAGAGTTGCATTAGCGATACGAAGGTACTGAATTGAAAGCTAATCACAACAGTGCCGTGGTTCTCGCTGCCTGTGATAAGGTTGCATTAGCGATACGAAGGTACTGAATTGAAAGCTAATCACAACAACCGGATAAACTATCTCCGCACGACCACGTTGCATTAGCGATACGAAGGTACTGAATTGAAAGCTAATCACAACTAGATGCACTACTAAAGTATACAGAGGATTGTTGCATTAGCGATACGAAGGTACTGAATTGAAAGCTAATCACAACACGTATTAGCCCTAGCTATTACCAGTACCGTTGCATTAGCGATACGAAGGTACTGAATTGAAAGCTAATCACAACTTACGGGCTTCAGGGTCTCCCGATGGAAGAGTTGCATTAGCGATACGAAGGTACTGAATTGAAAGCTAATCACAACTCGTTGCGCTGCGCAAAGTTTGTGAGCTTGGTTGCATTAGCGATACGAAGGCACTGAATTGAAAGCTAATCACAACAGCAGTGCTACCAATGGAAAGATGAGGTCCGTTGCATTAGCGATACGAAGGTACTGAATTGAAAGCTAATCACAACCTAAAGTAAACACTTCCACCTACACCAGAGTTGCATTAGCGATACGAAGGTACTGAATTGAAAGCTAATCACAACTCATCGCAACTTATTTTCCGTAGGTGTTGGTTGCATTAGCGATACGAAGGTACTGAATTGAAAGCTAATTAGAACCGAAACACTCTCACATTATGCGGACTCTGGGACGTTTAAATGGGAGAATAATACACTATGGGATGGTTCGGATAAGGAAAGACTAAAACAAGAGATGGAGTGGATAGGACAACGGGGCACAAAGATGAGAGCCCTCAAAATCGAAGGGCAGACAATTTACCTCAAGATTGTAGAGCAAGGCCTTCAACTGTAATGTCGAGCAAGAAAACTAGGGAATGCAATCTTAGCTTCTTGGGTACTCTGGTACCCTTTCGCAAATCGATTAAAGAGTAACGCCTTCAGTGATGTGGGTATAGAGATATTGTCAGTGCTGATATGTAACCTGTGATAGTCAGATAGCATATCTTCACTTGTGCCTGACATCACCCAGTGTGACTCATAGAACCAGAGCATATCCTTGTCTTGATCCACACCTTCGTATGGGCTCTCTTCCTCTCCCTTATAGTATCTGCACTGTTTGATTAGTTCTTCCTTTGTAGGCATATCTCAAAATTCTCCTCTAAGTTCTATTTCTTATTCTTTTTCCGTCTTATTTCACCCTTCCGCACTTCACACAGCTTTCCTATGTAGGGGCGCACCTCCGTAATTCTATACGCCCAGGGGGTGTGGATGGACACCCCAAGCTCATCAGGGGTACAAGCCTCGTATATAGAAGCTATTGAGCCAAAGTGGTAATACCTTCCACCATACGTTGCATTAGCGATACGAAGGTACTGAATTGAAAGCTGATCACAGCCGACGAGGGTGACTTTTTTCTCCGTGTGTAATTTGCTCTGTATCAAGTGTGAGTAGAGGGCCAAAACGCTCTTACCGAGAGCGCACTTGCGCTCTCGGTAAGAACGCTCCCATCACCTTACATAGGTGATGGGAGCGTTCTTTATAGGAGCGTAAGAGAGGTCCTAGTATGTTCGTTTTTGGCCCCTCAGTATGCCGAGTATGAAGAGGGTGATATGTCGCAGTGATTAGCGTGATTAGCCCTATCAGCCCTGTTGGGTTTGACGACCTTCGTGCTGTGGCCACCTTTGGTCTAGTGGAGTGGGGTGTCGTCATAGGTAGCTCTATCCTTGTAGTAATGCGTGCAGTGGGTATCTCTATGCTCGTGGAGCGGGGTATTGTCGTAGGTAACTCTATCCTCGTATGGGTACTTGATGCGGGTTTCTCTATACTCGTGGAGCGGGGTGTCGTCATGGATAGTTCTGCTCTCGTATTGGTGTTTGCTGTCGCTACCTTCAGTGCCGTAGGGTGGGGGGAAGTATTCCCACGGGGAAGGAGGGTTAGCGGGATAGCCTACGGGGAAGGGTAGGGGCGAATGCCCTATCTTTGCGCCCGTGATCCATCCTGTGCGGTGGATTGTTTAGTAAGTCTATGGATACAGCTCATCTCATCGCTCCCCTGCAGGAGCGTATCGCCCGTAGTGGTCTCTCTGACCCCCGCATCGCTGTCCTCGTCTCTGGCGGGGTCGATAGCTCCGTGGTCGTGCACCTGCTCTGTACGGCAGGCTATCGTCCTACGCTCTTCTATATACAGATAGGCATGCAGGAGCGAGGCTTCACGGACTGCTCGTGGGAGGATGACCTAGAGATCGTGCGCCACCTAGCACGTCAGTATGACTGTCCCCTAGAGGTCGTATCCCTCCACGAGGAGTACTGGGCGAGTGTCGTGCAGTACACGATAGACACGGTGCGCCGAGGGCTGACCCCGAACCCCGATATGATGTGCAACAAGCTCATCAAGTTCGGCTGCTTCGAGCAGAAGTGGGGGCATGAGTACGACTTTATCGCTACGGGGCACTATGCTACGACGACCTTCGTCGGGGGGCATCTCTTCCTCGCCACAGCACCTGACCCGGTGAAGGATCAGACGGACTTCCTCGCACAGATCAACTTCGCACAGATCCGTAAGCTCCTCTTCCCCTCGGGGCACCTCCTCAAGAGTGAGGTGCGAGCCGTCGCCGAGTCAGCACACCTCATCAGCGCAGGCCGTAAGGATAGCCAGGGGATCTGCTTCCTCGGCAAGGTGAACTATAATGAGTTCATCGAGCGTGCCCTAGGTACGAAGGAGGGACTGATCATCGAGCGGGAGACGGGGCGTGTCCTCGGGAAGCATCGGGGCTATTGGTTCCATACAATCGGGCAGCGCAAGGGCTTAGGGCTAAGCGGAGGCCCTTGGTTTGTCGTCAAGAAGAACATCCGTCGCAACATCATCCTTGTCTCTCAGGGCTACGACCCACGAGATCAGTATGGACAGCATATAGAGATGGAGGGGGCGGACTTCATCAGTCTCGATCCCTGGAGCTATGCTCGGCTCGTGAGCACGGGTATAGATACCCCCGTGGCGGAGGCCGATCGAGAGCCGATCGCCATCACCTTCAAGATCCGTCATACCCCTGAGTTCACCCGAGGCACCCTCCACTATGATCCCACTCGTGGCTATCGCATCGATAGCGAGCAGGAGATACAGGGCATTGCCCCGGGGCAGTATGCCGTCCTCTATGATGAGGAGCATCGCATCTGCTTCGGTAGTGGTATGATCACTCGGGGCTACTGAACCCGAGCCCCTCGTAAGTAC
>ERZ772874.739-NODE-739-length-17658-cov-10.837357_pt1 | contig 17658 bp, 15 predicted proteins | sample MGYA00580586_ERZ772874 | MGnify/ENA primary metagenome ERZ772874 (study PRJEB29015, sample SAMEA2737952) | human oral metagenome | biome: human oral; feature: human-associated habitat; material: dental | place: China | collected 2154 ... | reverse complement strand
CGAACGAAGAAAACGCCTTCATCCGCCAACCAGAGCTGACGCTCTCCCGGAGGTAATGGGGGGCTGGAAGGCCCCCCGGATCAGGCAATCGTACAATTTGTCTGGCAGGCCATGTCTCCGACCACTCCATCGGTCACGATGACCGGAATACGCAGCCACGATGCCGGAATCATCGATCACAATCATCGGAATACGCAATTCAGCCATGAAGAAGCGCAACAGCACATACAGGAAAATTTGCCCCTTACCGGCCCCCCTCAGTAGGGCTTGTACGGCAGAAACTTGCCTGACAGCACGACATTGACGCGGTCCCCTTTCGGATCCGGCTGACGGTCCAGCTCGATGGAGAAATCGATGGCACTCATGATGCCGTCGCCAAACTTCTCGTGAATCAGCTCCTTGATAGTGGAGCCATAGACATTGACCACCTCATACCACCGATAGATGAGCGGATCGGTCGGCACCTGGGTAGGCAGAGAACCGCGATAGGGTGGAACCTGCAGCCACTGCTGCTCCTCCGCGGTCAGTCCAAAAATTTCTCCCAGCACCTTTGCTTGCTCCGGGCCTGCCGTCATCTGCCCCAGGCAGAGCGCCGTTGTCCACGCCTCACTCTGCCCGACCCGCTTCGCGATTTCGGACCATGTAAGTCCCTTGGCCACTTTGGTGGAGATGATCTTTTCGGTAACGTCGTTCCGGTTCATGGAAGCTCCTCTTGGGTTTTGGATTGCGTAAATGCTTGAAACAGCAGACACTGATGCCTGCATCCCGAAAAGGATATCACCGACGCCGGAAACGATTGTGGGTTAGTCACGGAGCAGTGAGGCTCTTTGGGCAGTCTGATCCTGGACAATTCACGAATTCCGCACGGGATGCGTCCTGAAGTTTTGGGAATACTGCCCAACATACCCAGCTCAATCCGCGCCCCCACGTGGGACACGACAGGTTCGGATCGACACCTGCACCCTTCGAGCCTTCGTTTCAATCCACGCACCCGCGGAGGGCGCGACGTCCTCGGGTCCGTGAAGCGCTGGGTATTGTTGATGTTTCAATCCACGCGCCCGCGGAGGGCGCGACCCGATGGCCTCCTGTACGGCCTTGAGCGGATTCTTGTTTCAATCCACGCGCCCGCGGAGGGCGCGACGGTTACGATCAGTAATCCAGTACCCTATCAGGGCCGGGTTTCAATCCACGCGCCCGCGGAGGGCGCGACGTGAAGGCAGCCCAGAGGGCCTACCAAGAGACCAAGTTTCAATCCACGCGCCCGCGGAGGGCGCGACATAGCCTTTGATGCCGTCCTTCGAATACCAGTTCAGTTTCAATCCACGCGCCCGCGGAGGGCGCGACTCGACCTTTGATGGTGTCGAATACCCGGCAGTCGTTTCAATCCACGCGCCCGCGGAGGGCGCGACTTGGAAAGGATCCGGATGTTGTCGCATGCATCCACGTTTCAATCCACGCGCCCGCGGAGGGCGCGACCCCGGGATTGGCGGTGATGGCACCCTGGTCTACCTGTTTCAATCCACGCGCCCGCGGAGGGCGCGACAACTGCCAGTCGCCAAGAGAGACCGAGCGAATGCTGTTTCAATCCACGCGCCCGCGGAGGGCGCGACGCCGTCAGGGGTCCATGTGTACTTATCGAAGTAGATGTTTCAATCCACGCGCCCGCGGAGGGCGCGACACGCCGGACAGCCCCATGAAGTCCTGTGACGGCGGTTTCAATCCACGCGCCCGCGGAGGGCGCGACCCGCATGGTCACGCAGCTCGCTGCGGGTGGCATTGTTTCAATCCACGCGCCCGCGGAGGGCGCGACGCACAGAAAGCACTTGACAAACGGATCAACACAAGGTTTCAATCCACGCGCCCGCGGAGGGCGCGACGCGTCCTACGACGGTTCATCCCCGCTGACGCGGGGTTTCAATCCACGCGCCCGCGGAGGGCGCGACAAAAGGGACGGTGTGGGCCATCAAACGGATACTCAGTTTCAATCCACGCGCCCGCGGAGGGCGCGACATAGCGAACTGTCGCTCTTTGAATCACAAGCAATGTTTCAATCCACGCGCCCGCGGAGGGCGCGACCAAAGACTGCAAACGAAACCTAGAACAATACCGCGTTTCAATCCACGCGCCCGCGGAGGGCGCGACCTCGATACAGCCGCGCACCTGCTGCAACGCGGCGAGTTTCAATCCACGCGCCCGCGGAGGGCGCGACGTGCGCACGGCGCGCACGATGAGCGGGAATTTCAGTTTCAATCCACGCGCCCGCGGAGGGCGCGACATCGCTGGCAGCCGCAGTGAGGCCGCCAAACTGCTGTTTCAATCCACGCGCCCGCGGAGGGCGCGACCTCCCCAGCAAACGTGCGGATGATCGATGTGCTGTTTCAATCCACGCGCCCGCGGAGGGCGCGACCTCCTGCACGACGCGCATAAATGCAGCGCGCGCAGTTTCAATCCACGCGCCCGCGGAGGGCGCGACCCAAAATACAATCCACCCACGCAGACCAGCAATCAGTTTCAATCCACGCGCCCGCGGAGGGCGCGACGTGATGTGCTGGTACTGGTTGCGTTGATCTTCCTGGTTTCAATCCACGCGCCCGCGGAGGGCGCGACGGACGACGACGTTGCGATCCAACCACATTGGTGTGTTTCAATCCACGCGCCCGCGGAGGGCGCGACCCTTCATGCTGCCCTTGGCGAAATTATCGTCAGGAGTTTCAATCCACGCGCCCGCGGAGGGCGCGACCGAGTAAGAGATGTCCTAAGTGGATGGGCAATCTGTTTCAATCCACGCGCCCGCGGAGGGCGCGACCGGCCCGTATGCATCTCGCATCTCTGCCGCACGCGTTTCAATCCACGCGCCCGCGGAGGGCGCGACCCCTGGTGGCGCCCTTTTTTTTGCCCGTGCGCACGTTTCAATCCACGCGCCCGCGGAGGGCGCGACGCCGACATTGCCGACGGCATATCGCTGCTGGCCCGTTTCAATCCACGCGCCCGCGGAGGGCGCGACGTGTGTAAACCACGGTTAACACCCGTTGCATATCGTTTCAATCCACGCGCCCGCGGAGGGCGCGACCGCCATTGCGCGGGAGTTTTCGGGTGGTTTTCCAGTTTCAATCCACGCGCCCGCGGAGGGCGCGACACTGCGGCGCCGGCGCCTCGGGCGTCGCTGCTCCGTTTCAATCCACGCGCCCGCGGAGGGCGCGACTGTCGCATCATAACTCATTGATTCGTCGAACGGTTCCAGTGGCGTTGCGCGAACCCAATGCCTGCTGTCAGTAGTGACAGGCTTCCAGAGTGAAACCCGGCACAAATACCTTATCAATCAATAAGTTAGAGGTGCGCGAACCCATCAGGCAACGCATGAGCGCTTGGGGTTCGCCGCAAACAGGCAGACCGGCGGAATGCGGGATGGGCCAGATGGCCCTAGACGATCAGCGGACCATGGAAGTCGACGGACGGCTTTGCACCGATATGCTCGACCTTGTGTTGCCAGTTCTGGCCCAGGTAATAGAAACGAAGGCTGTCAACCGAAGGGTCAATCAACCCCTGCAACTGATCCTTGAGGGGTATCCACTGAGCGGTGCTTACCTCGATCTCGAACACGGAGTACTGCACACGCTGCCCGTAATTCTGACACGCTTTCGATATCCGTCTCAAGCGTCGGGCTCCCGCTGCCCCTTGGGTACTTACATCGTAACTGACAAGAATCAGCATGAATCTACCTCCAGATAAACGGGGGATACCCGTCCAGATCCCCTCGCAGATGCCTGGCCAGCAGCTGCGCCTGAAGCACAGGGAACAGCCCTAGCGGAGCGTTCTCACCAATGAAGGCATGCTGAAGCTCTTCGCGTTTTCTTTCCTGCCACGCGGTGAGAACCGCCTTTCGACAGTTATCCTTCAACAGCACAGCGCCATTGTCTGCAATCAGAAAATCGCTCTCGACCACCTGTTTCCGGTTGATCAACGACAGAACCAGTCTGTCAGCCAGAACAGGACGAAACTCCTCCATCAGATCAAGAGCCATGCTCGCCCGCCCCGGCCGGTCTCGATGAAGAAATCCAACAGCAGGGTCCAGGCCAATCGTCTCCAGTGCACTACGGCAATCGTGCGTAAGCAGAACATACAGGAATGAAAGCAATGCATTCACCCGATCAAGCGGAGGGCGCCTGGACCGGCCGGTAAATCTCATCGCTGGGCTGTCTGATCGAATCAGGCAATCGAACACACCAAAATAAAGCTGCGCGGCCTCCCCTTCCATACCGCGCAGAAAATCAAGGTCTGCACACACCCTGATACGTTCGATGATACGTTTGAGAGACTGCACTGCTTGTTCAACTGCCACCCGGCTACACTCCTCCATGGATGCAGCATGATCCCGCAATGCCCTGGCCAGTACGGCACGCTGGTTGTTCACCTTCCCGATCAGCAGGTTCCGCGCAATGCAGGCACAACGATGCGGATCGTCCGTGCGTCGGTACTGCTCTCTCCTGAGCAGTACATTCCCGGAAACAGGCCCCTCTATTCGAGCCAGAAATCGCCCATTCTCGTCCAGATGAGTGATGCACTTTCCCTCCCTGACACAATGTCCCATCAGAGGGGTAGTGAGAGACACACGGCCTATGCAAACGATGCCCTCTATCATGTGAAGGGGAAATCGTGCAAGCACTTCCCTTTCAAGACTGACGACCAGGTTCTCTCCATCCTTGCGCAGCCATGCTCCCTCCTTGCTGACGTAGATGGTATTGAGGTAGGGGCGCACTGTTGTCTCCTTTGGGTTGGCCCTGCACCTTGCAACTACAGCTGTTTGTCGATCCAGGCAGCCACAGATACTTTCCGTGACAGGCAACGAACCTGACAGTCATCGATCAGCGAACACCTGTCGCATCGTTTTGAATCATAATCTGCTGCGGGGGTTCGTCCAGAACGCATTGTTTCCCGCACTTCTTCGATGAGCCGCAGCGTCAACCGGCGAAGTTCACCATCCATGTTCACGATGTGGCGACGACGGACCTCGCCGTAGAACAGCGCTCCTTCAGATATTTGAGATCCGGTCATGAACTCCAGACACAGCGTCTGTGCGCACAGCTGAACCTCATCTGCACGGATTCTCTTGGGTTTTCCCTTTTTGTACTCAACCGGCAAAATGACCGACGCGCCATCAGCCTGTGCATGAAACTCCACGACATCTGCCACACCAATCAGGCCAAGATCATCATGGTGCAGTCTCAGGGCACGTTCCACACGGACGCCGTTACGCTGCTCGATGCCCGGGGCGTCCGCCTTCTTGTGCAGCAGACGCCCCTGTGCCGTATCTGCGCTCTCTGTCCACATCTGCTCGATATGAATGAGTGCCCATTGCCTGGGACAGTACAGGTAATGCTGAAGTGCGGAGATGGGAATCATGTCGTCCTCAGTCATTACCCGCCTCCGTCACATCAAAGTTTCTCTTCCACTGTTACGCCGGAGGGGATCCGCCCAATCGTCACCTCGTAATCGGCAAAACTGCGTGCCGGTGGCCGTGAGTCACTTGAATCCCGCCGCTTGACCTGAACGGCATCGAACAGCACATGGGCTGGCGCATTGCCCAGGGCCGTGTCGTGCCTGAACACGATCAGTTTCCGGGCAGCCATCTCTCCCCGCGACGCCGATCGATCATGTTCAAACATGTTGATCAGCGACTCCCACAAAAGCTGCAGATCCTCTTCACCAAAGCCTGTCTTCTCTGCCAGCTTTGCCGAGACGAAACCATGCGCACGGTAAAGACCGTATGGAATGATGTGTTTTCGTCCCATGGTACGATTGTCACCACTCTGTGCCTCGGCTTCCTTCTCGGTGGTAACCGCCATGCGTGTAATGGAAATTTCCAGTGGCAGAACAGGTTCTATGGAGTTGGCAAAAGCCACCTGCACAGGTCCGCGCACCTGACCGGCGTTCACCCCGGTGGTCATCACTGCACCAAAGGTGCGCACATCATAGAAGTTTTTGCACATCCAGCCAGTCAGCTGACGGGCCTTCTGCTCGTCCTTTGGAAGCTTTTTGAAGTCCTCCCCTTTCTCCGGTTTGAACTCCAGGGCATCCCATGCTTTCCGGTGCTGGTTGTTCAGCACTGCCTTTTCCTGCATGTAGATGTTGTAGCCCGGCGCGTCTTCTCTGGCCAGATGCACGAAGTTACGGATTTTCCTTTTCAGGCATACGTCACTGATCAGCCCCTGGTTCGTTTCCGGATCCAGCCGGGGCAGGTTTCCTGCATCGGGGTCTCCGTTTGGATTGCCATTCGTTACATCAAACAGATAAACAAACTCATAGCGGTTGGCGATGCTCATTCCTGCTCTCCTTCATCATGATTCCGGCTTGCGTCGATCTCGTGCCCTTGGGCATTATTGCCGCCCGCCCCTTTGAAACGTTCACTGTGCTGGTGGTAATAACCGATGGCAAAGCGTCCCTGACCTTCGATGTTCAGGCTCTTCGGGAAGTGATCAGGCATCTTGTCCATGATTTCCTGTATCGACTTCTCGATGTTGACTGCCCTGCCCTTGCTGTCCTTGCGGATCTTTGAAAGATGATTGCTGCTGTTTCTCAACAGTACAGGGAAGATGCTGGCGGGAGTTGCCGATGCGGCGCCATAGTAGCGATCACGGATCGTTGCATTGACCGATCCGCCCATTGCAGCCCCCTGCGCATCCTCGAGAACTGCAAACAGTCTGCCCAGGAGGTATCCTGGCTCTGTCGAGTTTCTGTCTAGACTCACGGGAATATCCTCCGATGAATTACGGTTCAACAAGCGTTTCTCCCGGACCATGACGCCCTTGCAGATCGCCACCCGGTTTGCAGATATCGTGCCGTCCGAGCGCATGCGCATCACGGCATTGGCCAGCAGACTTCTGGGATATGCACCACCTCCCATGATGGCGCGCAGCATTTCGCCCACCAGATTGTTGAAGGCATCATCCATCTTGGGCATCGCCCCCTCACGATTGGGTGCAGTAGCCAGAGCCAGGCCCCACGGCGACGGAAATACGTACCCTTCCCGCTCAGGCATGACACGCATGTCTTCCCTATGCTGTGCAAGATTTCGAAGCAGAGAACCAAAGGTGTCCGTCAGCCAGAACCGTACAGAAAGCCGCGACGCATTCGGTGCAAGACCCAGCACATACATGCGCGCGGCAGGATCAAGTCTGGGGTCTACTTCACTCGGTGCGCGCCCGCGCCGGATGGACTCCAGAATGGCACGTACCTTGTCACTTTCTGATGCATCGTCAGCCCGGGGAGACAGAAAGGCCGCAAAACTGAGTTCACATGCCGATGCACTCTCTGCATCACCATCCACTTCAGCCCAGAAAACCACCGTGGTATCACCCACTTTCAGTCGTTGACGGTTTTGGGCATCGCGACGCAGAAGATGATTGAGCGCTGTGGTATAGGCGAACGCCATTTCATCCGAAACAGGTGCGTTGTCTCCCTGCTCCTTGCCATATGACGTGAATGAGTTCTGGTTGAACGAGACCAGCGATGCCCCGGATGACTGGGCGCCATCCACCCCCTTCAAACTCGGGTGAAGACGGGAGCTTCTGGCCATCTTTCCACTGACCAGGCACATCATCATCTGACCATCTTCGCTGCCACCCTCCCCCTCGTCCTGAGATGGCTCCGCGTCGAGACGCTTCATTACCAATGCCTTCGCCGCGGGACTTTCATGAAGGCGCTCCCGACGACCATCGAGACGGAAGACAAAGTTCTTGTCCTTCATCTCCTCCGTGAACATACCCTGATCAAACGTACTGGGCTGCCAGTTCTCGATGAACTTGCGAAGTGCAACGAGTCCTTCATCGCTCGCATCGACAAGAGCCTCCAGATGAAGGTCCCTGAATGCCTGATGTTCCTTGTCCGAACGCTTGCTGGTGTTGCTGACACCAAGTACGTAACTGGTCTTGTCCCAGAAGAAATTGGACTTGACGCCTACGGTACGTTTGGCCCCCTGGGGAACCATGAGAACCCTGGGGCGTGGTTTCTTCCCTGATGTATCCTGGATGTCCGATACCTGGACAATGCGGCCGCCGGTGTCCAGAACGATTTCATAACTGACCTGTTCAGGACTGAATCCGCGCGGAGCCAGACCACTGTCCTCGCGCATGGAGAGCCGTTCATAGTAGTTGGCCAGGGCCTGAAGAATCATGACTTGACCTCCTCACTGTTCCATGCGGGAACATGAACCACACCATCCCGCATTTCAGCGCGGAAGAAACGCGGCGTACTGTGATGCCGAAAGTCTATGTCATGCAGCATCCAGCCCAGATCCCGGTTTCTGTCGTTCCCGGAAAGCAGGGATGCAGGCAAGGGCTCTTCATCGCCCAGCAATCTGAAGCTGGCCGGAAACTCACGTACCCCCAGACATGGCATATGGAAGCATTGGCCACTTTCTGCACGACGACGAAAGATGTCCAGATGCTTGCCCTCATTGTCCCCGGGGCCTGCACGATCCGTCATGTCGAAGTGCGCTTCGATGATGTATGCAACGTCGCGCAACAGTGTCATGGCGCGCTGCTGGCGGTCTTCTTCCACGTAGTTAGCCAGCCCCTCTGCTGACCCCCTCTTTTGTGCAGCACTGACGTTGTTGACAGGAATCTTGCTGCCCACTTCATTACGCCGGAAGGTTTCGAAGCGGATCGGCTTCAGGACATGGATTCTGTCCACCTGCCAGCGGATGGCGGGCTTCCAGTGAATGGCCTCGAGGATTCCCCGTGCAGCCGATGGCGTGATCACGTCATAGCTGACCCGCTCTCCCTTCATCTCGGGCCGGGTGAAGCAGGCTCGATCTCCCCATATGTGCAGACGGACACCGTACCCCATCTGTTCTCCTTCCTTTCGGTCAAGAGGTCTGATTCGATTGGCAACCATTATGGAAATGGGAGGCAGTTTTCGCAATTTGTTCCTGTGCTCGTCGCATATCTGCCGACAGACGGTCGGTTCCAGGGAATCTGCGGTCAAGCCGAAGGCTCAAGAACGGCCTGTTTTCTGGCCTCCCCAGATTGAAACGACTTTCTGTCGCAAATACGACACATCAGATCACCGTGCTTGCCGCTTCCATGAAGTTCGGATCGTCCCATGACAATCCGCAGGCATCGCTGTACAGATCCGGGTTCATCAGAACCATGAACTGGTCTCCGAACTTTTCTGGCGACACCGGCTGAACGGCTCCTGACTTGAGCAATTCCCTGAACGCCCGTTCAGGAATCTGTACGGTATAAGGCTGAAGCCTTCGGGCGGTCCCTCCCACCCGGTCCACGTAGGACAGGGCGCGGATCGCCTGCTCGGCATCCTCATCCCACGGAATCATGACCGTTTTCTGGACGGATTCGATCATGTGAAAGCGCCTGTCCATACTTTCCATGGGCAGCGACTCCGGCCGGCTTCCACCCAGCAGCGCCAGAATGGCGTGGCCATCCAGTGCGTTGTCGCCCTGTTGCCAGTAAAGGTGCTCGAAGTACGCCCTGATGGCCGTTGGACCCAGCGGATCATCACCATGGTGCCTGAGTATCTCCTGTGCGGCCTGGGCAAACTGGCGCAGCTCGACTGGCGGTTGCCAGTCGGGGTTGCTTGTGGCGAACACCCTCACCTCACTGTCGGCAACCTTCCACTCCTTGTTGCGATTGCATCGCCCTGCAGCCTGGGCAATCGAGTCCAGGCCAGCTTCGGCACGCAGTACCCGCGGAAATGACACATCGACGCCGGCCTCGATGAGGCTGGTGGAAACCACCCGGCACGGCTCCCCTGCCTTGAGGCGCTCCCGCACACCCTCCAGCACCCGGCTCCGGTGTCGGGCACACATCAGCGTACTCAGATGAACGGCACCTCCGGCACGGCTGACGCTTTCATAAATGGCCCGGGCATGACGACGGTTGTTGACGATGCACAACACCTGATCCCGTTCCAGCATCTGTGCGGCAATCTCCTCGTCATCCAGCATGCCGATGTGACGCACCCTGACCCGCTCCAGCTGGCGGGCAAGCGCCTCCGCATCTGCCACCAGAGGACGCACATTTGTGAATCCCCCCTTGAATTCCGGTGCCTCGAGAGCAGGCTGGGTGGCCGTACACAGCACAATGCTGCTTCGGTAGTTTCTGGACAGTTCATTCAGGGCTGCAACAGCAGGGCGCAGAACCTTGAGGGGAATCGTCTGTGCTTCATCCAGAATGACTACACTGTTGGCAATGTTGTGCAGCTTCCGGCACTGGCCGGGCTTCGATGCAAAGAGACTCTCGAAAAACTGGACCGCTGTCGTCACGATGATGGGAGCATCCCAGTTCTCCATGGCCAGACGAAGCTTTTCCTGCGCCTGGAACCTGTCTGCATCAGCTCCTTTCAGCGATGGAAGAATGAATGCGCTGTGATGTTCCAGTACCGCTTCCTCACCATACGGTCCCATCGCCCGGCGAAAGACCGCTGCATTCTGCTCGACAATGCTTGTGAAAGGGATGACGAAGATCGCCCGTCTTTGGCCATGCGCGATGGCATGGTCGAGCGCAAAGGCCAAAGAGGTCAGCGTCTTGCCGCCCCCGGTTGGGACGTTCAGGGAAAACACCCCCGGGGCAAGCGGAGCCTGTGCCCGTGCGTGCTCAAGAATCCTCGCCCGAAGCAGGTTGACTTCACTATCACCCGCGAAACTGCCGAGGTACCGATCGAGCTGTGTGCGCAGCACATCCAGTCCCGGCATGGGGCGCTGGCGGCTGGCTGCCTTCCGAACCTCCGGCAACTCGAACTGATCGTAGTAGCGTTCGGTATCGATGTAGTCGGCATCCACCAGCGCGGAGAAAAGCATCCGGACCAGAAAGGCCTGACTGAAGGCCGGGCACGTCGGGTCCACCGTCAGCTTTCCGATAAAAGGCCCGAATGCCTGTGCATTGGCAAGCAGGGGCATGATCTCCTGCTCCCATGCTCCCTCCAGGGGTGGTAGCCCCTCCCCCTTCAAACGCTGCCCAAGTGGTGTACGTTCTGCGTCTTCCTGAATGCTCCCGTTCGCCAGCCCCGCATGGTGACCAGCAATGCCATAGGCAAGCAGCCAGCCAAGCGGACCATATCTGTCGCGCGCCACCATGGCGCCCCGGGTGGCATGATCCACTTTCTTGCCACCAAAGAGCCGTTGCTGAAATGCATCGGTGTACTTGCCCAGGTCATGCAGGTAGCCTGCCACCGCGGCCATCTCGCCCCCGCCAAAGTGTCGGGCATTGTCCCGGGCCAGATCCGCCACATTGGTCGCGTGCTCCAGCATGGTCTGATGCCCCACCCTGTCGGGATCCTGTGAAGAATGTGCAAGAAACCCTCCGCGACCGCCATCCGCCATGACCATACCTCCTGAGCAACTCATGCCGGGTTCGTATGATCAGCCCAGTCTGCACAAATGACACCTGATTTTCACCAGTCGTAGCCCTTTGACTACACACGGCCCCAGCCCGGCGGTACCCCCATCTCTTCACATTCATGATATTTTCACCAGACCGCCGGTGCACCGTACCAGCTGTGGTTTCGGCTACGGCGCCCATCCTCATGATCCAGAGATTCCCATGACCCCCTCCCCCACCCCACCCCTCAAAGTCTCCCTCATCGGCGCCCCCTCCGACGCAGGCGCAAGCCTCCTGGGCTCGGCCATGGGGCCGGATGCACTGCGGGTTGCCCAGCTGGGGCCAGCGCTGGCCGCCCTGGGGCTGGACGTGCTGGACACGGGCAACCTTTCTGGCCCGGTCAATCCGCGTGGCCCGCGTGATCCGCAGGCGGCGGGTCTGCGCAATCTGCCGGAGGCCATTTTCTGGACGCAGGCCGTGCACGACGCCGTGTGGGCACAGTTTCAGGCAGGCCGCATGCCCATCATGCTGGGGGGCGACCACCATCTGGCAGCCGGTTCGATCAGCGCGGTGGCGCGCCATGCGCGAGCGCAGGGCAAGAAGCTGCGGGTGCTGTGGCTGGACGCCCACTCCGACATCAATACGCCGGACACCTCGCCCAGTGGCAATATCCACGGCATTCCGGTGGCCAACCTGCTGGGCTTCGGGCCGCACGAGCTGATTTCCATGTCGGGCGAGACACCGGCCATCAAACCCGAAAGCATGCGTTACGTGGGCATCCGCTCGGTGGATGAGCATGAAAAGCGGATGATCCGCCAGATGGGCATCCAGGCCTTCGACATGCGGGCCATCGACGAGCTGGGCATGCGCGAGGCCATGCACCGGGTGCTGGACGGTCTGGATGACGACACGCACCTGCACGTGAGTTTCGATGCGGACTTTCTGGACCCGGAAATCGCTCCGGGTACGGGCACACGCGTGCGCGGCGGCGCCACCTACCGCGAGGCGCAGCTGTGCATGGAGATGATTGCCGACACGGGCCGGATGGCCTCGCTGGATGTGGTGGAGGTGAATCCGGCGCTGGACATCCGCAACCAGACGGCCGAGCTGGTGGTGGACCTGGTGGAAAGCCTGTTCGGCAAGAGTACGCTGATCAACCGCTGACTCAGGCAGCCGAAGGGGTTTTTTCGGCCTGCAGGCGCAGGAATTTTTCCATGAGCTGTTCGCGGGATTCGTTCAGCTCGAAGTTGATGGGAATGCATTCCACGGGGCAGATCTGCGCGCACTGGGGTTCATCGAAGTGTCCCACGCATTCGGTGCAGCGGTTGGGGTCGATGATGTAGTACTCGGGCCCCTGCGAGATGGCCTCGTTGGGGCACTCGGGTTCACAGCAGTCGCAGTTGATGCATTCGTCGGTAATGATCAGGGCCATGGAGTGGCGCTCCTTGGGATGCTGGATGATTCGGTGCTGGATTCTGGCTTGCGTTGGGTGCCGGATGGGGCACGGGGTCCGGTGTCGTACTGGGTACTGCATGCGTCGCGGGGTTCAGCATGGCGCTGGTTTCGGTGCGACGCTGTTTTCCGGATTCGGCCCGGGATTCAAATCGTGTTATGGACTCGGTGTCTCCGGTCGGGTGTCAGGGGGCAGGCGCTGCGGGTGAGCGGCGCTCGCGGTATTTCTGCTGCAGGGCAGCCAGCACGACGGGGCTGACGAAGGGGCTGACATCGCCGCCCAGCAGGGCAATTTCGCGCACCAGCGTGCCGGTGATGGACTGGTAGCGGTCGTCCGGAATGACGAAGTGGGTATCGATGGCCGGCAGCAGTGTGCGGTTGAGGCTGGCCATGCGCCGTTCGTAGTCGAAGTCGCTGGCGTCGCGCAGGCCGCGCACGATGAGTCCGGCCCCCTGCTGGCGGGCAAATTCGGTGACCAGCCCGGTGAAATGCATGACGCGCACGTTGGCCAGGCCGGTCAGGATGGCCTTGGCCATGTCGAGCCGTTCGGCCAGGGTGAACAGGGTGCTCTTGCGGCTGTCGGACACGGCAACGATGACGGCCTCGTGATGGGCGGCAACGCGCTGGACCACGTCCTGGTGGCCAAGGGTCAGCGGGTCGAAGGTGCCGGGATAGACGACAAGGGTCATGTGGGGTGCCGATGAGAGAAAAAATGGCTGGCCGCCATTATCCGCCTTCCAGGGTCTTGCGGCCAGAGCGTGTCAAGGAGCAGTCCGTCCTCGCCCGGGAAAGCCCGAGTGTATACCCTCCCCTGCGCCTGCCTCCATATCTTCCCCCGTGCCTGCCTCCATACCTTCCTCTAAACCCTCACTGCACCTTGCCCCGTGCCTGCGTCCGCGACCTGATCCGAACCCTTGGCCCGGTCCGAACCCTCGGCTTGGCCCGGACCCTCGACCTGATCCGAACCCTCGACCCGATCTGCGTCCGCGACCTGATCGTCCACCGCCCGTACGGATGCACCGCCGTCGCCCGTGTCCTGCAGCAGGTGGTAGTGGACCTGCCCGGCCTTGCGGCTGCGCAGGATGGCCAGACGGCCGCACTGCTGCCGGGCCAGCCATTCGGGCGTGAGCGGAAAGTCGGCCTCGGCGTAGATGAAGCCCTGGGGAGCCAGACGGGCCAGTGCGGCGGGCAGGATGCGTTCCATCCAGCCGGCACGAAACGGGGGATCCAGCAGGATGAGATCGGCACCCGCGGCAGGAGAGCTGCCCGGGGATTGCTGCTGGGCCAGCCAGCGGCTGGCATCGGCCCGGTGCAGCCGGATGACGCCCTGCGCGCCCAGCTGCTGGATGCTGCCCTGCAGGCCGCGGGCGATGGCGGGGTTCTGTTCGACCATGTCCACGCGGGCGGCCCCCCGGGAAGCGGCCTCGAAGCCCAGGGCCCCGCTGCCGGCAAACAGATCGATGCAGCGCCAGCCGCTGAGATCCTGCCCCAGCCAGTTGAACAGGGTCTCGCGGACCCGGTCGGGCGTGGGCCGCAGGCCGGGGGCGTCGGGTACGGGCAGCAGGCGGCGCTTCCACTGGCCACCGATGATGCGGATGCGGGAGGTCATGATGCGGATTCTAAAGTGTGTCATGGCCGTCATGGCCCCGCTGCTCCCGGGGTCTGCTCCCGGGGTTCACTGCCAGAACCCGCTGCCGGTATCTGCTCTCGGAACCTGCTCTCGGAACCTGCTCTCGGAACCTGCTCCCGGAACCTGCTCTCGGAACCTGCGCACGTCACCTGCGCACGTCACCTGTCAGCACGCGGCGGGACAAGCCTCGCCTGCGCAGTACGCCTTGTCAGCACACGGCCAGGGCCAGCACGAGAACGAATGAAGCCATGACACGCTCTAGAATCGGGGAACCGATGCCTTTCCGGAACCCACGACATGTTTGGTTTTTTCCGCCGCAAGAATCAGGATCAGAAAGCCGCCGAAGCCGCAGCGGAGTTTGCTGCCGCAGCCGAGCGCACCGAGGCCGAGCAGGCGGCGCTGGCCGAAGCCCGGCAGGCCGTGGCCAACAGCACGGCCACGCTGGTGCAGCAGGCCCTGGTCATGCAGGCCGACGAGGCAGCACAGCAGGCAGCCGCAGCTGCGCCTGCCGCCGCACCCGCCACGACACCCGCTACCGAAGCGGCAGCAGCCCCAGGGCCCGGGACACCTGCCCCGACTGGCATGTCCCCAGCCGAAGCCGCAGCGACCACATCCACAGCGCCCACCGAATCCGCAACAGGCGCTGCATCCCCGGCGGCAGCCATCTCCACGACAGCAACGGCATCCCCAGCACCTGCTGACGACGAGGCTGCCCGGCGCGCGATGGTCGAGCAGGCTGCCCTGCAGGTCGAGCGCGATCTGGCGGCGCAGGCCGAGGCAAACCGGCAGGCCGACGCAACGGCCCACGCCAGACATGCAGCAAGCGCCGATGAAGCGGCAGCAGTAGCTGCCCGGGAAGCGCAGGCACGACGGGCTGCGGCCGAGGCGCTCCGTGCACGGGAGGCTGCCGACGCAGAACGCCGCGCTGCGGAAACCGCAGCCCAGCAGGCAGCGGCCGAACTGCAGGCCCGCGAAACCGCTGCCGAACGCACAGCAGAAGCGCACACCCCGGCAGAGCATACCGCAACCACACAGGCTGCCAGCCCGACTGCGCCGGCGCCCGCCCCCCAGATGGCACCGGCAATCCCGGCAGCAGTTACCCAGACGCCGGCTGCCCAGACACCAGCCGTCGGCCCCACTGCCTACGGCGACAGCGAGATCGTCCCGCCCACCCAGGCACTGCCTGAGGCCGTCCGCCCGGCACGGGCGGGCTGGTTCGAACGGCTGCGCGGTGGGCTGGCGCGTACCCGTTCACAGCTGGGCAGCATTTTCAGTCGCAGCAAAATCGACGAGTCGCTGTATGAAGATCTGGAAACGGCGCTGCTGGCCAGCGACACGGGCTATGGCACGACGGAATGGCTGCTCGGCCAGCTGCGCGAGCGGGTCAAACGCGACCGCATCCAGGACGCCGCCACGCTGAAGACGGCACTGATCGACATTCTCACCGACCTGCTGGCCCCGCTGGAAAAACCCATCGACGTGGACCGGGCCAGTCCGCTGGTCATGATGATTGCCGGCGTCAATGGCGCCGGCAAGACCACCTCCATCGGCAAGCTGGCCCGGCACCTGCACCAGATCGAGCAATCGGTGCTGCTGGCAGCGGGCGATACGTTCCGGGCGGCCGCGCGCGAGCAGCTGGCCCGCTGGGGCGAGCGCAACCAGGTGCACGTGATTGCCAACGAGGGCGGCGATCCGGCGGCGGTGGCCTTCGACGCGATCAAGGCCGGTCAGGCACGTGGCATCGATGTGGTGATGGTGGATACGGCCGGCCGGCTGCCCACGCAGCGCCATCTGATGGACGAGCTGAAGAAGATCCGCCGCGTGATGGGCAAGGCCATGGACGACGCGCCGCACGAAGTGCTGCTGGTGCTGGACGGCAATACCGGCCAGAACATGCTGGCACAGGTGCAGGCGTTCGACGAGGCCGTGCAGCTGACCGGGCTGATCGTGACCAAGCTGGACGGCACGGCGAAGGGCGGCGCGATTGCCGCACTGGCCCATACACGTCGCGACAATCCGCTGCCGGTGTACTTCATTGGCGTGGGCGAAGGGGTGGAAGACCTGCAGGGCTTCAGCGCCCGCGAGTTTGCCACGGCGCTGCTGGTCTGAAGCATCGAAACCGGCCGGCGGCGCCTGCACCGAAACCGGCACTGAAACTGAACAGACGCCGGGACCAGACCGGACACCACGGACGCAGGAACCAGACGAACACCGGGACCAGACGGACACCGCCACCCAGAGAGCGTCTGCACCGAACAGACCTGGGCGCCAGACGGGCTTCACCATCCGTCGAGCGGCGTACCGGCCCCGAACGATTACCCGCGCCAGGCAGGCATGCGGCAAAAATACAACACCAAAATATCGTGTCGCGTTGTGAGCAAATGCATATTGCTCCGGACCTGACGGCAGGCCGTATCGTCCGTGTGTCATTTTTGGTTGACGGTTTCTGTTCGTCACGCGAATATGCCCGCTGCATTTTGACACTGAGGACCATTCTCACCATGCAAGCGGTCATTCTTGCGGGCGGCTTCGGCACCCGCATCAGCGAAGAAAGCGCGGTGCGTCCCAAGCCGATGGTCGAGATCGGCGGGCAGCCCATTCTGTGGCACATCATGAAGATCTATGCCTCGCACGGCATCAACGACTTCGTGATCTGCTGTGGCTACAAGAGCCACGTGATCAAGCAGTACTTCCACGAGTACGCCATCTCGCACGCCGATGTGACCTTCAACCTGGGCACCAACGAGATGAAGATCCACCGCAACGAGTCGGAGCCCTGGAATGTCACGCTGGTCGAGACGGGGCAGGATTCGATGACGGGTGGCCGCATCAAGCGTGCATCCAAGTACATCAAGGGCGACACCTTCCTGTGCACCTACGGAGATGGCGTGAGCGACGTGGACATCACGGCAGCCATTGCCTTCCACAAACAGCACGGCCGCGAGGCCACGGTGACGGCCGTGCAGCCCCCGGGCCGCTTCGGTGCCTTCAGCCTGCCGGCCGACCAGACGCGCATCGAGTCGTTCATGGAAAAACCGCAGGGCGATGGCGCCTGGATCAACGGCGGCTACTTCGTACTGGACCGCAAGGTACTGGACCGCATCGAGGGTGACGACACGGTGTTCGAGCAGGAGCCGATGCGCTCGCTGTCGGCCGATGGCCAGCTGGAAGCCTGGCGTCACACCGGTTTCTGGCAGCCGATGGACACGCTGCGCGACAAGCACGTGCTGGAAGAGCTGTGGG
>ERZ772874.738-NODE-738-length-17669-cov-8.776087_pt1 | contig 17669 bp, 12 predicted proteins | sample MGYA00580586_ERZ772874 | MGnify/ENA primary metagenome ERZ772874 (study PRJEB29015, sample SAMEA2737952) | human oral metagenome | biome: human oral; feature: human-associated habitat; material: dental | place: China | collected 2154 ... | reverse complement strand
GTGTATGAACCTCTTACTCGCTCAACATATAAGAAAGCTTTGACTACTTTACCATCTTTGGCTAATCCTAATTCATTTAATGTTACATAATCTTGTTCAGACTGTGGAGCATCTGGAGGAGTAGAGCCTCCATAGAATAAACGTGAATTGTTACCTGTATGCCAAACTTTTGAGTCTCTTTCATAATTACTTCTTTCAGTATCATTACTATCGGGCCCAGAAATTATATGATATTCACTTGACCCAACAACTTTATAGATTTCTCCATTATACTCAAATCTATCTGTATCATCCGGCCATTTTACAACACTTTCAATATCTTTATCACTATTTCCTTGTAATGTAAAGTTAGCAAGCCATTTTCCACCCTCAGGAATATATTCTTCTTCTTTAAGTATTACACCTTTATAATCTCTGTATTCATCGGGTCTTTTATTGTTATTCTCATCTCTAACAGAATAAACAAAATAGAAGTGCATATTTACTTCGGGATTAACTTCTTCTTTTACATTAGAAAATTCTTCCCTGTAATTTTCAAGCCTTACCTTTTCCTTCTCTAAATTTTCAGGAATTTTATCCAATAAATTATCCATTCTCGTTATATTTCCAATTGAATCTTTCCCAAAATCAGTATAATATTTTTCTTTGTTTTCCAGTACGCATTTATATTTTTTCTCATAAAAATCAAAATTTGAAAGCAGTTTAAATCCTCTATAACTTCCAATAATTTGAGGCTCATCAGATATTCCAGTACCTTTTATAGCTTTTAAAAGTTCTTCTCCAGCTTCTTTTTTATCATAAATTTTTGTTCCATTAATTTCAATAGATGTAAATTTATCCTCATTATTTGATTTTGGCTCTATTTTAGAAATATCTTCCTTTACATTTTCAATATATTTTTCCATTTTACTAATTTTTGTAGGATATTCTTTTGTTATTTTGTCCTCAAGACGATACAGGTTTGACTTGTAATTGGCTTCAAGCATTCTTAACTTGTTTACTTCCATATCCAAATCCATTTTTTCCTTAATTAAAGGATTTCCTGTTGCAAGTGCCTTTATTTCAGCATAGTTTAAGGAGCTTTCATCAACGTCTTCTGCTACTCTGACTGGAGTCTTAGAAGTCATAATTTGGCTTATAAACTTTTGTTTATTCTCAATAGTTTGGTCGAGTAGGTCAGAAATATTGCTATTCCTTTCCCCTCTAAGAACCGTGCATGAGAGTTTCCCCTCACACGGCTCAAGTTTTTATAAACTCTAATTAAAGAGCCAGCGTGGTTTCTTCTCTTTTATCAAAATATGCTTGCCAGTCTTCATCAAATGGATTTGCTTTGGCTTGTATCTTGGTAAATCTTCTAATATCTGTATCTGTGGCATATTTTAGACAGAGATAATATTTTTCTCCATTCTTTATTTTTCTTTCAGTTGCTACACTAAAAGTCCAAGTTCTATTTCCAATAATGTGAAAATATTTTTTAGCTATCCATTTTCTGCTTTTCTTCGGATGTCTACGAATACACCATTTCCACAAGCATTTGTAAACTTCATAGTCAAGTTTTTCAAAGGCTTTTGATGAAACATTGTATTTCTGATAATTTACCCAGCCTGTTATAATTGGGTTTAGTTTTCTAATCAGTATTTCTTGCTTCATTGATGGATTTTCCTTTATAACTTTTCTAATTTTATCAACAATAGCCTTGAAGTTCTTTTTGGATGGTTTGGTAAGCAGCTTATCCTTATACATCTTGATATTGACTCCAAGAAAATCAAATCCATCATTTATATGTGTTATAAGTGTCTTTTCTTCAGACAGTTCCAAGCCTCTTTTGGATAAAAATTCTGTAATGATTGGCTTAACACCATTTTCAAGCAATTCTGCACTTTCTCCAGTAACAATGAAATCATCTGCATATCTAACAAAATTAACTTTTGGGAAATATGCCTTCTTATTCACTGTCCGTTTATGGTATTTATCTTTGATTGCTTTTTCTAAACCGTCTAATACCATATTGGAAATTATTGGCGATATTGGCGAACCCTGTGGACTTCCTGTTTCTGTTGGAAATAGTTTCTGTTTTTCTATATATCCACATTCGAGCCAAAGTTTTAATATTTTCTTATTAATTGGGATATTATTCATTATCCATTCGTGGCTGATATTATCAAAGCACCCTTTTATATCTCCTTCAAGCACCCACTTTGCAGATTTCTTTTTATTTAATGATGTGAAACATTGCTCAATAGCATCTTGTGTACATCTTTTGGCTCTAAATCCATATGAATTTAAATCCGCTGTTGTTTCTGCGATAGGTTCAAGTGCAAATTTATATAGTGTCTGCATTGCTCTATCTTTCATTGTAGGAATGCTTAGAGGTCTTTTCTTACCATTTTTCTTTGGTATATACACTCTTTTTAAAGGTTGTGGTTTGTATCCTCTAAGTTTTAACTTTCCTATGGCGTTATACTTTGTTCGTGATGTTAGCCATAATTCACCGTCAATACCACTTGTTTTCTTGCCTTTATTTTCAGTTATTCTTTTTACTGCTAAGGCTTTTGCATAAAATGAAGTTGTGAGTAAATGCTGTAAAGATTTTACTTTTCCATATTTACTCATTTTCCACGCTTTCACAATACGCATTTGTAGTTTTTTAACATAGCTTTCGGCTTCTAAAAAATCTATACTTTCCCAGTCCTCAGCTCTGTTAGCAGCAGCACACATTTTACTGTTCATTTGCTTTCTCCTTTCAAAAATTCTACAAGTTCTCTTGTGATTAAAAACCTAATGGAAGTCTGCACTCTTTCGAGTTAAGGCAGATTACCTCTATCCGTCTCATTACAAGACGGCATTTGCTTTTTCCATTTTCCTCTACCTGCATTATTATCAGCAGTTCTTACGATTTGCCTTGCTTTTTAGCAATAATACAGGCTTACCATGTTCCACTTAATTAACATTGACACCTCTTTGCCGGTAGTCATTTTGTCCGTGTAATCCTATTGTGGAAAGGATTATCCGACTACGCACCATTTTGGTTCAGGCTTATCAGCAACTTTAGCCTGTTCACCTTAACGACATTTATCAGCAGTTCACATATGTTAGCCATATTATCAAGCCTCGCTCCCTAACCGCCTTGTTGCTAGCAGTTTCGGCATTCCCTCACGGTTCAACCTCAAGTAGGGTTACTTTAGTATCGGCTTACCACACATAAGTGCAGTCAATACTTGGCTCAACTAACGGAATAGTTGGTTTGGTCTTGTTGCCAAACAGTTAAATTAAGCGACTTCATGTCGCACCCACAAATAAGCGTCGAATGTATTCTCAGTAACATATCTATAAATCTCTACTTTCTTATTTTCGTTCCCCTGCCTAACTATTCTTCCAGCCCGCTGTTCCAAGTCTGAAGGACGCCACGGAACATCTAAGTCGTGAAGTGCAATTAATTTTGTCTGTACATTTGTTCCTGCTCCCATTTTTTGTGTTGAACCTAATAGTATTCTTACATCTCCTGTTCTTACTTTTGCAAAAAGTTCGTCCTTCTGTTTTTCAGAATTTGCATTATGAATAAATGCTATTTCTTCTTCAGGAATACCTTTATTAATCAACTTTTCCTTTAAATCTTCATAAATATTGAAACTTCCATCGTTTTTGGGAGTAGACATATCAGAAAATACAAGCTGTGCAGATTTTTTTTCAATACTTTCTTTCCATATATTATAGATATTTTCTACACAGGCATTTACTTTGCTGTTTTTATCATCAGGAAGCATTTCATTTACAAGCCTCTGATCTAGTGCAAGTTTTTTACCGTCATTTGTAATTTTCAACATATTGTCTTCTGTTGGCTCTACATTTCTATTTCTTACTTCTTCTGCTCTTTCTGAAAGACTTTCTAATATTAATTTCTGTTCCTCTGTCGGTTTAGTCAATACTTTTTTGTACTCTACTTCAGGTGTTGGCAAATTTAACATATCGGCAGTTTGTATATCTGCAAACTGTTTAACATTGTTCATAAGTTCAGGAAGATTGTAGAATTTTGCAAATCTTGTTTTAGTTCTGTAACCGTTTCCTTCAGGAGATAATTCAATAGCTGTAACTGTTTCCCCAAATGTGCTTGCCCAAGAATCAAAATTTTGATGTCCTTGTTTTTTTAGTTCATCATACTGTAAATATCTTTGCATTGTATAAAGTTCCGACATAGTGTTGGAAACTGGTGTACCTGTCGCAAATACAACTCCTTTTCCATTTGTTATTTCATCCATATATCTACATTTCATAAACATATCCGATGATTTTAATGCTTCAGTTTGTCCTATTCCTGCCACATTTCGCATTTTAGTGTATAAAAACAAGTTTTTAAATGAATGTGCCTCATCTACATACAGCTTATCAACTCCTAATTCTTCAAATGTAACGACATTATCCTTTTTAAAATCATCATTTAATTTTTTTAGCCTTACTTCCAGTTTCTTTTTTGTCCCTTCAAGTTGCTTTACAGTAAAATTCTGATTATTTTCCTGCTTTAATATTTGGATATTTTGTATAATCTCATCTATTTCATTTTGTATATGTTTTTGCTGATAATCCTTACTCATCGGTATTTTTTCAAACTGAGAATGTCCTATTATTACAGCGTCATATTCTCCAGTCGCAATTCTTCCAATGAATCTCTTTCTATTTTTAGGTTCAAAATCCTTTTTAGTTGCAACAAGAATGTTTGCTCCTTGATAAAGTTCCAAAAATTCCCTTCCCAGTTGTTCTGTTAAATGATTAGGAACTACAAACATTGATTTTGTTGCAAGTCCAAGTCTTTTTGATTCCATAGCAGAAGCAACCATTTCAAAAGTTTTTCCTGCTCCCACAACGTGTGCAAGCAATGTATTTCCACCGTACAATGTTCTTGCAACTGCATTTAATTGATGTGGCCTTAATTTTATTTCAGGATTTATGCCATTAAAGGTAAGATGGCTTCCATCATATTCCCTTAGCCGAATTGAGTTAAATTTTTCATTATATATCTTAGTTAATTCATTCCTTCTTTCAAGATCTTTAAAAATCCAATCTTTAAAAGCCTGTTTAATAATATCCTGTTTTTGTCCTGCAAGCATAGTTTCCTTTTTATTTAAAATTGCTATTCTTTTACCTTCTGAATCTGTTTCATAATCAAAAATTTTTGTATCTCTCAAGTTCAGTGCATCTTCTATAAGTTTATATGCATTTGCCCTTTCAGTTCCAAAAGTCATAACAGCGAGCGGATTATCATTATCCATATTCTTATTTTCTATTCTCCATTCAGAAGTATATTCAGAGTAGTGAACTTTTATATATGAACTTTTGTATGCTGGTGTCTTTAATGTTTCCACAATAAAATCCTTTATATGATTTTTAGGAACCCAAGTTGCTCCAATTCTGACATTTATCTCGCTTGCTTCAAGTGGTTTAGGCATTACTTCCTGCAATTTTTCTTTTTGAAAATTTAGTATTTCAGGACTTATTCCATTTTTCTCTTCATCAGAAAGAGAATTAAATTTGTCAATATATTCTATTTTTTCTCTTATATTGCCACTTAAATATTCATCCTGTGTTACATATTGAAATTCCTGTGGAAAATCTTGATTTATATCAAGAAATATTTCCCCTTTTAAACTGTTAATTAACTCTTCTTTTTTCATACCAGTAAGATTTGTCATATATTCAAAATCCACTTTTGCCTTTTGAGAAATTGAAAGGATTAATGCTTCTTGTGGAGTGTCTACTCTATCTATAATTTTTGATTGCTTTATAGTTCTTTTGGAAAAAATATCTCCTTTTTTTTTAAAGTTTCCACGTTCATCAAATATTTCTATTGAAGATAATAAGGAATAATTGGAATCTTCATTAAATAATCTTGAATTTGCTCTTGAATTTAAGTATCCATACTTATTAATAAATCCATCATATATTCTATTTAGTTTTTCCTGTTCAATTTTTAGTCTATCATCTGTTTCCTCATCTTTTTGAATCTGAATAACTTTTCTTAATGAAGATGTAAGTTCTATATATTTTGATATTTTATCCTTATCTCTATCTGATAAATCTTGTAATATCATTTCACTATTTTCTTTAAAATAAATCTCGTTATCTTTTTTGAAGAACGAAAAATTTCTTATTTCATAGTCTTCATTTTCAACAGCAATTACAGTTTCTTTTTCTTCAGCAAGAGTTTTTTCATAACTTCCTTCTATATTCCCAACTGCTTGTTCTAATTCATCCTTTAAATTACTATTTTCTTTTGGCATACAAGTTAATGTTTTCCCAAAACGTCCACTAACTTCCTCCATTTTTCCTAAAACCATATCAAGATTATCTACAAAATATTGATTGTAGACAAGCCCTTGTGAATCAGCCTTAACTGAATACCAGTCCTGTTCCTCTTTATTTATATTTTCCCTTTTCTTTAAAAATATAATATCCGATGTTACTTCAGTTCCAGCAACACCTTTAAATGTATCATTTGGAAGCCTTATTGCTCCTAATAATTCCGCTCTTTCTCCAATGTATCTTCTTACACTGTCATCCTTTTTATCAAACGTTCCAGAGGAAGTTATGAAAGCCATAATTCCACCTTTTTTTACCTTATCCAATGATTTTGCAATAAAGTAGTCGTGTATCATAAAGTTCTGCTTTTCATATTCTCTGTCCATTACCTTAAAATCTCCAAATGGAACATTTCCTATCACAACATCAAATGAATTGTTGGAAAATTCTGTTTTTTCAAATCCTTTTACTTGAATATTACTTTCAGGATAAAGTTTTTTAGCAATATTTCCACTGATACTGTCTAGTTCTACACCATATATCTTTGATTTTTCTAATTCATCAGGCAAATTACCTATAAAGTTTCCCACACCACAACTTGGCTCTAAAATATTTCCGCCTTCAAATCCAAGTTGCTGTATTCCTTTATAAATGGAATCAATTACTATTTTAGGTGTATAAAAGGCTGTCAATGTACTTGCCTTAGCATTATCATATTCTTCCTGCGTCAAATTTTCTTTTAAAAAATTTCTTGCTTCTTCCCATTGTCCGCTTTTATTTTCATCAAATACATCAGCTAGTCCTCCCCATCCAACATATTTAGAAAGTGTTATCTTTTCATCATCTGTAGCTTCTCTTTCCTTCAAATTTTTTAAAACTTTTATAGCTTCAATATTATTGTTTAAACGTTCTGATGGCAACAATTTTTCAGCTTGTATTTCTTCAGTAATTTTAAAGTTTTTAGAAATGTCATTTTCACTATTTCTTTCATTTATATAGGGATATATTATCTCATCATTCTCAATAATATTTTCTGTTTCCTTTTCAGGAATAAAATATTGATTTTCATCTATAAGTTCCTGTATCCTTTTTTCTATTTTATCCCAAGACAAAACTATCTTGACTTCATTATCACTAAAATGATTTTTATACAATTTCATATTTTGAGAAGTATAGAATGCATCATCAATAAAATCTCCACGGTCAGGTATTGAGAAGCCGCCTATTCCATATTCCTGTTTCAAATATTTTATTCTATCTTCCTTTGAACTGTTATCTTGAAAAAAATTATAGATAGATTCCGCTCCACTATATGATTTTAATACATCGTCAATATTCTTTTGAGTAATTATATTATTATTTTCTATTTGTAAATTATCTGATTGTAAGTTATTTCCCTGAGAGAAGAGAGTAGGCTGTTCATAAGTCCTACCCATTCTATTTGATCTTTTTCTTTTAATTCTTCGGTTAATCCCATAGTTTTCATCATTTTGGGTTTTTCTATCTCCCAAAATTTTTCTACTTCCTTCTGAATTGAAAACAGATGTTCCATAACTTCGCCTTTCATTAGAAGATTTTTCAAAAATTCTTCTTTCTCTTGTTCCAGATATTTCATTCTCGCTCGTCCCCAAGAGTTGAGCCTGCTCAAGTCTATTTCTTCTTCCTCCAAATTCGGAACTAACACTTGAAATTTTTTGTCCAGCAATATCATTTTGTAAGTCCCTCCCATCTGTTCGTAGGATGTTTGCTTCACTACTGGAGTATATATCCCGTTCTCTATCAGATATTCTTTCCCGTCTATCATCTTTTTCAGCATATTCCAATTCCTCCTCATTTTTTTCATTTTCTATCTCATATCCAATTTTACTATTTTGTTCTAAAGTTGTTTCATCATTTATTTTTTGAATTTCTTTGCTTACTTTAATTAAAACTTTCTTAGCCACACTGGATATTTCTGATGATATTAATTCCATAGTCCTGAAATCTGAAAACAAGGAATAAATCTCCTTTTCCTTTTCATTAAATATATCTTTTTTATTAATTCCCATTCTTTGATCAAGTGCTATTAAAACAGATTTTTTGATAAAACTTTCAAGAGCTTCTGTATCCTTGTAGTTAAAAGTGTCTAATTTGCTGTTTTCAAGCATTGTCTGGTTTATAAGCTCCATTTGTGCTTTTTCAAAATCTGATTTTCCTGTCATTCTTTCAAAGACATCTTTATGAGTTCTATTATTAAATTCCCATAATTTAGGTTTTTCATCGTTTCTCTTATCTAAAGATACTGTCTGTGTAACATCAAAAATATATCTGACATTCTTTTTTCCATTCCTTATATTATATACAGGTATTCCCTTCTGATTTCTTTCTACAACTCTGTTAAAGTTTTCTTTCCAAAAGTCATATTCTGCACAGGCTACAGCTTCAGGACGAATAAAAAATATATTTAACTGATCCAATGCAGAATATTTATAATTGTTTCCTACGACATGAAGATAGTTAATATATTCACTAAAATCTTCATTTATCTTTTTATGTGCATTTTCCAATACAGTTTGAATCTTATACCCCATTTCTTCCCCCTAATATAAAATTTAGCAATTTCAAATTTTAATTATCATTTTTCGATTTTTATAAAATCTTTTCTTTGTAAGTTCAAGTAATCTCCATTTATCTCTATTCCAAAATGTGCACTATATTCCTTTCCGCTTTTGCTTTTTATCTTAAATACAACCTGTTCCCCACTTAATAATTTTTTTGCATTATCCTTACTTATCTTTATTTTTTGTCCAAAATAATTTGCTTCTTTCCAAAGAGATGTTTTACATCCATTCTTATAATTACTGCAATAGTAACTTTTACTGTTCTCATAAATATTGCTGTTGCATTTAGGACATTTTCCAATAACTTCCATTTCTTTTTCAAGTTTTTCAACTTCTACATCTTGATTTATTATATTTTGCAATTCATTTTCAGTTTTCTCAATAATATCATTTATATTTTTTCTGTTATTATAAATATCTTTCTGAAGCATAGAAAATTCAACAGTCTTTTCTGCATAAAGATTAATATGCAATAAATCCAGCAGCTCGATTAACTTTATCCCCTTTTCAGTTATACTAAAATTCTGTTTTTCAGAAGTAATATATCCATATTTCTTAGCATTCTCAATTATCCCTGTTCTAGTTGCCTCCGTACCAATCTCTACTCCTTTCATTATTTCTCTATATTCCTGCGTATCATCCTCATTTTCCTGATTTTTTTCTTTTCTGAAAGGATTTTTTAAATAATTACTTAAATTTTCCTCAGTAACTTTTTTAGGAGAAACAGTTAATTTATCAACAACTTTAAAATCAACATCAATTTTCTGATTAATTTCAAAATATGGCAACTTATTATCTATCTTCTGATTTTCATATTTTAAGAATCCCTCCTGCTTTACTAATTTTCCTTTTAAATTAAATATTTCATTTCTCACAGCAATCTTTATTTCAGTTTGATTGATTATAGTTTGCTCCTTCAAAAAGTTAGAGGTAAATCTATTTCTTATTGTTTCAAAAATTATCTTTTCTTCCAAATCCAAACTATTCATATCAGGAATTTTCAAAGTTGGCATTACTGCACTATGGCTCTCAATCTTGCTACTGTCAAATATTTTTTTACTGTCCTTAAACTCCAGTTCATAATCACTATATAATTTTATAAGTTCTTTCACCTTATCTTTTTCCTCTTCTGCAAGATATTCGGTATTTGTTCTAGGATATGTAATAAATCCCTTTTCATAGAGCTTTTGTATAATTTCAAGAGATTTTGCAAAACTTATTTTATTTTCCTTCGACAATTTACTTTGTAATTTTGAAAGTGAAAAAAGTTTTGGAGGATTAAGAATAATTTCCTTTTCAATTATATCTTTCACAATCCCTTTATTTCTATTTAACTCATACGAATAACTTTTAGCTTTTTCAAGTTCTAAAAGATTGTATTTTTTATCACAAATAAGTTTTAACAAAGTTCCATTACACATAGTTTCGCTCTCAATAGTAAAATATTTTTCAGGAATGAAATTTTTAATTGTCAAATCTCTATCATAAATATATTTTATAACTGGAATAAGAACACGTCCGACTGGAAAAAGCGTGTTTGCCTTTAATGAAATATATCTTGTAAGATTGATACCCATAAGCCAGTCCATATATGTCCTTGCAAGCCCCTCATTATGTAAATTTCTATATTTAAAATTATCTTCAAGATTATTTATGGCTTTTCTTATAGTTTCTTCAGTTTGTTCAGGAAGCCACAATCTTTTTATCTTCTTATCAGTTTTTATGGCATTGATAATAATATCCACTATAATTTGCCCTTCTCTGTCTGCATCTCCCGCATTTACTACCTCATCAACTTCCTTGCTGTTAATAAGGTTTTTTAATATCTTATACTGTTTCTTTATTCCCGAATCATTTTTTAATTCAAATTCAAACTCTTTAGGGAAAAATGGCAGTTTAACTTCACTCCATTTCCTTTTTTCTCCAACATATCCATCAACATCCCTTAATTTAAACAAATGTCCAAAAGCCCAAGAAACAATATACTTTTCATTTTCCATATATCCCTCTTTATTAACTCTGATATTCAATGCACTTGCAATATTACGTGCAAGACTTGGCTTTTCTGCTATTATTAATTTTTTCATATTTTCTTCCTTTTACATTTATCTCTCTAAATCTTTGTCATCAGTATTCCGAAAACTTTTAGAAAAACTTTGCTTTTGGTTTTCATTTTTATTTTTCTCTTTCTCAGTTTTTAAATACTCATTATTCTTTATCCCTTCATTTAATATTTCAATTTTCCAATCATCTCCGTAATACATAAATTCTACATTTTTAAATTTATCAGCTTCCTCTATACAATCACTAAAATCATGTTCCAAAGTATCAAAACTAAACTCATCATATTTTAAATTTAAAGTATTAATTGTATCTCTCAATTCTTTTACAAATTCTTTGTTATATACATTCCCAAATTTTTCTTCTATTTTTGATAAAATATGTTCTGATGAATAATATACATTTTCCTTGTCAAATTCCACACCATCAATTTCTCCTAAAAATTGTTGAATTACCTTACTTTCCATACTATCTCCTTCACATTTATATAACCGACACTGCCCATCTAAATTTATCTTGATAAAATCCAGTAAAGTCTGATACAGTTACTCTTTTGCTTTTTGAACTGGCATGTATAAACTGTCTATTCCCAATATACATCCCGACATGTGAAATTCTACCTTTTCCTAAAGTTTCAAAAAATAGTAAATCTCCTTTTTTAATGTTGTTATATAATTTTGGCTTAAATACTGACTGTTCTACTGAAACACGTGGAATTGTAATTCCTAGTGTTCTCTTAATCACATATTGTACAAAGCTGGAGCAGTCAAAGCTATTGTTTCCAGTTGCACCATATACATAAGGCTTTCCAATCTGAGTTTTTGCAAATTCTACAATTTTATATCTTATTTTTTCTTCGTTATCTTTATTATTTTTATATGTATTATCTTTTGTATCATTTTCACTTGTTTCTATTTTTTTTTCATTTTCAATCATCAGTTGTTTTTGAAAATTAATCATCCCTTTAGAAAAAGACAGAGAAGAAATAATAAACACTCCAGTTAAAATTTTTTTGGTATTGTTAAACATAAATTTTTCACTCCTTTAAATCTTGTTTTACAAATTTTATTGTTTTTTGCTGCTCAGCGTTTTTTTCAAAACTCATGTAATGAAAAAAGCCACCGACCTAATTTTAATTTTCTCGCGTGCGAGAAAATATAGTTATAAGTTTATTATTTTATTATATTTCTGAATTACCTTTGGTATATATTCCCTTGTTTCCTTTATTCTTTTCCAAGCATTGTTTGTTAATCTTCCACATCCTGCATTATAGCAGACCAGCATTTTTGAAACACTTCCAGTTTTTTCGTAATCTCTTTTTAAATGCAGCACACCACCCTTTATATTTCCTGATATGCTGTTATCCACTCCAAATTCCTTAAAATTAAAAGGCATTAACTGCATAAGTCCTCTTGCTCCAGCACTTGATACTGTTGAATGATTAAAATGGCTTTCAGTATTCATAACTGCTAAAACTAAATATGGATTAAAGTTATACTCCTTGCTATATTTGAAAACATAGCCAAGTATATTTTGTATTTCATTTTCATTTAGCCTACTGTTCTGTGTTTTAATATATTCAATAAGTTTTCTACTTCCAATATTTTTTTGAATATGAGAAGCATTATTAACTTTTTTTACAGCCTTATCATCATAAAATAATCTGTTGCTTTGTGATTGAATATTACTTGCATCTTCTTTAGGTGAACTGTTTAATTCTTTACTTTTGTCATCACTACTGTCAGTTTGTATTTTCAATTTCTCAATTCTTTCCTGCTCAACTTTTTCTTTCTGTTTTTCAAAACTTATTTCTCCGCCAGAAAATAAAATTTTTGAAACTATCATAAGAAGCAATATACACTTTTTCATTTATAGTCATCTCCTTTGCTATCTTTCAATTTCAATATTCTTGCTTTTTATTTTCGGATTTGTATAATTTATCTTTATTTCCTCATAATCGGTCTTTCCATCCAAATCAGTATCTTTTGAATAAGGATTTGTTCCATATATAAATTTTTCTTCTCTATCTGTCAATCTATCAAAATCACTGTCCTTGTATTTTTCCTTAATTTCCTCTATTTCCTGCTTAATATTTTCATCTCCATAACTTAGAGCGTCTTCATTTCTCTTTAAAACTTCCGTTACGACATCTTCATCCTTTTGCATTTTGGAACTTGCATATTGGTAAGAATTAGGGTAATTTTTTACAGATTCCATTACTATTTCCTTATCATTTTTCAATTCATCGCTTGCAAATTGTAAAGCACGTCCATCCTGTTTTACTGCTTCCAAAACTAAATCCCTGTTATTTTTAAGCCTTTCACTTGCATATTCAAGATTTTTCCCATTTTCTTTGACTTTTTTCATAACATATTTTTCATCATCTCTTATTTTCTCTGAAGAATAATATTTAAATGTATTTTTTCCTGCATATATTGAGGCTTCATACCATTTTTCTATTTTATCAGCCTTGTTTCTAAGTTCATTCATTTTGCTTTCCTCAATATATTTTTCCAATTTTTCATTAGTAATTGATTTTATTTCCTTTTTATCCTTTAACATCAAATATTCTCGAAGATACTCATTATTTTTATCTTTTTCAAGCATATTTCTAATTTTTTCCATTGTTTTGCTGTCATATCCACTTTTTACATATAGCTCAACATCCTCTTCAGATAACCCTTTTTCAAATCCTTTCCTAATTTCTTTCATCTGATTTACATCCAGCTTTTTCATCACAAGTTTTTCCCATTTGCTATCATCCAAGTTATTTTCAGCTCTTTTCTGCAATATTTCCTCATTAAGTACAGGTGTTACACATAATTTAAACTGTTCAAGAGTCAAGTTTGATTTTATCATTTTCTTTATTTCCTGTTTTTCATCTTTAGAAAATTTTACTCCTATCCTTTTTAAATAGTCTTTTTTCTCATTTTTTTGAAATACACTCAACAACATTATTCTAGCCCTTTCTTATTAATTAAAATTTTATCTCTTTCTTGTTTCCTGTCCTTTTACAAATTTTTTGTAATCTATTATCAAATTATTCATTTTTATCAGTTCATTCACTCCTCCAATAATATTTTTAAAAACAGTATCGTATTCTCTTCTGCTCATTATCTTTATTCTTTTATTTTTCAATTTTCTCAGTATCAATACAGCTTCTAACTTATTTCTGTATATAAAGTCGTTTTCATTTAGATATTCTTTAAATCCCAACTTTCTATCTATTTCTTCATTCAAATTTTTTAATTCATTTTCCCTCTCAGTTACTTTTTCATCCAATTTCTGTATTTCCACATCAATTTCATTTTCTCTAATTTTTAAAGCGTCTTCCGTTTCATATAGCTTTTCTCTCCTATCTCGATAAATTTTTTTCTGCTGCTGTTCCAACTGATAAATTTTTTCATCATACTCACTCTCGATTCTCCTCTTTTTCTGATTATATTTCCTTTCCTCATCGTGTATAAACTGTTCAAGTTCCTCAGCAAGTTCAGCTTTAATTTCTAGTTTTTCTAATTTCACCCTTTCTTTTAATTCGTCGCCTTGAAGTTCCATTACTTTGTTAGTTTCTTTTTGCTCCGTTTCTTCAAAATCTTCACTTTCTATAGGAAAAAAGCCATCATTTTTCATAATTTCTTTCAAATTATCTAAACTCATCTTTTTTCTCCAATCTTCGCTTTAACATCTGCTTCTTTTCTTCTCTCATCTGAAACTCTTCACCGCCCATAATTTTACAATCTTTAATTTCATCTTTACTTAAAAACTGAAATTTCATAAAATATCCTAGTAATGTTGCCTTATCTTCATTTAAAATATCCGCAATTTCAAGCAGAACTCCCATTTCAATCAGTTTTCTTGTCCTTTGCTTCCATTTCTCATTTTTTTCCGATGTATTTAGCCTTCTTGTATCATTTGCTATTTCTCTTCTAATTTCCCTTATTTTCTCATCTGTCTTGACTATTTTCTTATGTATTTCAATTTTCTTTTTTTCATTAGATTTCAACTTGATCAATTTATCTTCATATTCTAAACTCATATATCAGCCTCGCTTTTTTTTCTATTTTTGACTTTTTTATTGCACCATAATATCTTCCATCAAATGTCCCTTTGACTTTAGACAGTGTTAAAATTTCGTCTTTCTGTATCTTTCCATTGAAAGTAGATAATATTTTAGAAAATATCTCGCCATAATCTTCTCCGTTTACATATATTCTATTACTTTTTATTTCAATCTTGTCATTATAGAATGCTGCAACAGGTTTTACTGATTTGAATGTCGTACCTTTTATACTTGTCAAATTTTTATATTTGCTATCTACCTCATAAACAATTAAATCTCCCTTTTTCAGAATTCCATCAAATTTTTCCAGTTTATATATCCCTAATGGAATTGAAGATGTTACATTTATCACATAAATTTTTGACAATATGTGCAATCCTATAAATGACGTAACAAGAAATATTGACACAAAGAACATTGTTAGATTAAACTTTTCAGACTGTATGTTCATAATTTTCTCCTATTTTTTAACTTCCTTTAGCAAGTGTTGTAGTTATTTTATCTGTCTCATTCATTACAAAGGCCATTACCATTCCCACTGTGATAAACAAAAATATTGTTTCGTATTTCAATTCTTTAAATGTAACTTCTCCAAATCCTGCCGCATCTAAATTTTTAAATACTATTCCTCCCAGTGCCATTATTACAATTATTTTAGTTCCTGTCAGAAATAATGTCGTCAGTGCTTTATTTCCTAAGTCCTTTTTTGTAATCGAATTTACATCAAAAGGTAAAAATATCCAAGATAACCCCAACGCCATTCTAAACTGCAATACCGCCATCATCATTTCAAATATTATCCTTACCACAAAATAATAAATAAGAATAACAACTCCTATTAACAGCAGCATTTTTCCAATTTCCTCAAAAAATAGCTTTGAATCAGTAACAATATTTAAAAAATTAAAGTTTGATTCATTAATAATTTTTAAGATCTTTCCTGTTTCTCTTCCAGCTATTGCCCATATGTTATTTAAGGTTACATTTCCTCCATTGCTTCTAATAAAATATGAGCCAATTCCAGAAAATATTCCATATCCCATTTCAATTAGAGAAACTGCATTAGGTATAACATATGCCAATATTGAAAATTTTATCATTATTCTTAATAAGGACATCCATAGATTTTCCAACACATTTTTTACTATATAACTATATAAAACCCACATTATTTCAAGAACTGTGAGTACACTTAAAAGAGTTAACAATCCAGGAATTAATCTTCTTATCCCTTCGTTTATCATTTGTACAAATTGATTCTGAATATCATCCCAATCAACTACTAATGATGATTTTGTAGATGTATATGAAACATTGTTTCCAAAATATTCTATATTTATCCCTAATGGCTGTTTGTAAACTTTTTCTGCTTGTGTTATTGCATAATTAACAATATTTCGTTTATACTTTATGATTTCATGTTTCTTTTTATTTCCAGCTGAAATTGTTATTAGACTAAAAATAAGAAAAAAGCTAATTACAATTTTTTTCATATTTCTTTTAATCCTCCTTTCTAAAAAAGTACAAAAAAAGACTAGAATTTTAATCTAGCCTTTTACACCTTAAAGTTAAGGTAACTTATTTAATTTTTTATCTGAAACTTTTTAATCCTTTGAAGTTTCATAATCATATGGAGAAAAATTTATATTCTCAATTGACAATGTTTCAATACTTGTCCTTTTATTTTGCTCATGTAAATCCAGCCGCCAACTTTTTAATTTTTTTAGACATAATTTTCTTTAAAGCTCTCTTTCATCAAATCCTGTGGAATAACATTATTTATTTTAGTTTCTATATACGGTTTTTCTGTGTGAGTCAAATTTCTCAATCCCCAAGCAGAATATTCTCCAAATACATTATACACTTCTGTCAATATCTTTTCTGTTTCTTTATCAATATCCACTTTATCAAATTCTTTTATATCGTCTGAACCATACTTTTTATACTTTTGATATACTTCCTCAACTACTGGTCCGTGATTCCACGCTACAATATTATTTGAAAATAATGGAGTATTTTTCAATGCAAGATACGCTGATTGTGCATAGTAAAGTAATTTTTGCAATTTTAAATTACTAATTCCATCCGCACCTTGATTGGTTTCCATATACGAATTATAAATTAAAAACCAGTTGGCAATATCTTTTACATCATACATTTTTTTCACCTCATTTATACTATTGTATCAATTTATTTTAATTCCATTATCATAACTTTTAAGCCTTCTTCAGAAGTTAAACTTTCTAGCATTTTAAATCCAAAATTTTGATAAAATGAAATAAGTTTCGGTTCATTTTGGCATTCAAGCCATATATATTTTACATTTATCAGTTCTTTTATTTTCAAAAAAAGATCATATGCAAATGTAAGAAGTTCTCTGCCTGTTATTAAGTTTTCTATATCGTCTGAATAATTTTTACCTAGTTGACCTAACAAAAAACTACTTGTCATCAAATCACCATTTTTTAATATTGCAGCACTGTTTCCTAACTTTTTTTGTTGTGTTTTAGATAAAATACCAAAATTTTCTTTTGGAATAACTAAACTTCTATTTGCTATTGTAAAGTATCCTAAAATCTCATTATCTTCAGAAAATACCACGTATGTTGAAGAAATAGATGATTTTTCAAATTTAATTGCTTTTTCGTGTAAAAAAA
>ERZ772874.737-NODE-737-length-17670-cov-4.344536_pt1 | contig 17670 bp, 19 predicted proteins | sample MGYA00580586_ERZ772874 | MGnify/ENA primary metagenome ERZ772874 (study PRJEB29015, sample SAMEA2737952) | human oral metagenome | biome: human oral; feature: human-associated habitat; material: dental | place: China | collected 2154 ... | reverse complement strand
TGGTGGCCACCGGCTCGGTGACGCACTCGTTCAACATGAACCAGCGCTTCATCGAGCTGTCGTTCCGCCGCGAAGGCAACCGCCTGGTGGCCAAGCTGCCGTCCAACGTGAACGACACGCCCCCCGGCTACTACATGGTGTTCATCCTGAACGAGGCCGGCACGCCCTCCATCTCGAAGATGGTGCGCGTGAACGTGGCCGGTCAGGCCACGGTCGATCCGGACGTGGTGCCCATCTACCGCTATGCGGCCAACGACGGTACCAGCCTGCGCTATCGCTACAGCCCGGACCCGGCGCTGGGTGGCGAGTGGGTGCGTCAGGGCGAGGCCTTCCTGGCCTATGCCAGCCAGAAGAACAACACGGTGCCCGTGTATCGCTATTCGGCCACCACGGGCGGCAAGGTGCGCTACAAGTACACCACCGACGGTTCGCTGCGCTCGGCAGGCTGGCTGCGTGAAGGCATCGCCTTCTATGCCTACAACCAGCCGGGCGAAGGCCGCACGGGTGTGGACGAGTACAAGAAGGTGCAAGGTGGCTGGTACCTGAACTACGCCACGGCTGGCAACAGCGCAGGCAGTGGCTGGGAGTTCGCCGGTCACATCTTCCACGTGCCCAGCAGCCGCGCCCAGAAGGAGCCGGAAGCACCGCGTGACACCGAGGCGCCTTCCGTGCCGGGTGGCGTGCATGCCCAGGCCCAGGGCAATGATGCCGTGCAGCTTTCCTGGGGCAAGTCCAGTGATGCGGGTGGCTCGGGCCTGGCCGGCTACCGCGTCCGCCGCGACGGCATGGACATCACGCCCAACCTGCTGCAGACCGAGAGCCTCATCGACCGCGACCTGAAACCCGGCGACTACAGCTACACGGTGGAAGCGGTGGATGGCGCCGGCAACACCTCGGCCGTCTCGGCTCGTGTGCAGGTGACGCTGCGTGATGCGCAGGCCGAACGGGATGCTGCGCTGGCAGCGGCCAACCTGGTGCGTGTGTATCGCTACGTGGCCCCGGGCGGTGATGGTGACCTGCGTTATGTGTACAGCGCCGATGCGTCGGTGAGCGGCGAATGGACCCGTCAGGAGCTGGCCTTCTACGCCTACGCCAAGCCGCAGCGCAACACCGTGCCGGTGTATCGCTACCTGGCCCGTGGCGCGGACGGTACCGCCCGCTACCTGTTCAGCATCAACCCCTGGCTGGGCAACGGCTGGACGCGCGAGCACGTCGTCTTCCATGTGCTGCGTTACCCGCAGCGTGGCGCCCAGGCGGTCAACGAGTTCTACCGCATGCGTGATGGCTGGTATCTGGGCTACAGCACCCGGTCCAGCTTCGGGGAATCCGGCAGTTGGCGCCGTTATGGTCGCGTGTTCTACGTGCCGACCTTCAAGGAGCAGAACTGAGGGACTGGCGGGCTGACGAACTGCCCCGGTGGGCGATGCGCCATCGGGGCAGGCCGCATGTGGAGGGAATGCCCTGCACGTCAGTGCTGCGACTCGGCGACCGAAGCGGGTGCCGGAACCGCCTTCTGCACGCCCAGCAGCAGATTCAGCATCTCCCCGATCTCCGGCCAGTGATCATGCAGGAAGAAGTGCCCTCCGGAAAACTCGTGGAACCTGCATCCGCAGCGTGTGTGGATGCGCCACTCGCGTATTCTGTCACCGTTCACTCCATCGTCTTCGCTGCCTGAGAGCACCAGCAGCGGAACATTGAGCGGTTCACTGGGCTTGAACTGATAGGTCTGGCACAGCCTGAAGTCGCAGCGCAGCATGGGTAGCATCAGTTCCATCAGCTCGGGGTGTGCAAGGATCTCCGGAGGCGTGCCCGCAAGCTTGCGCAGGTGGGCGATGAAGGCGTCCCTCGGCAGGTCGTGGGTGATCTCGCGATCCTTGGCGAACAGGTGGGGTGCGCGTGTGCCGGATGTGACCAGGGCTGTTGGCAAAGCGAGACCGCGTCGGGTCAGCTCCTGGCAGATCTCGAAGCCCAGCAGGCCACCCATGCTGTGTCCGAAGATGACGAAGCGTTCGGGGTGGTGCTGTTCGATGGCATCGGTCAGAGCCCGGACGATGGTGTTGATGTCGTGCAGCGCCGGCTCACCGAAGCGGCTTCCCCGGCCAGGCAGGGTGGCGATGTGAAGGTGAATGTCGGGATGGATGACTTCCTTCAGGGAGCGCAGGGCGGTGGCGGATCCGCCTGCGTAGGGCAGCGCGAAAAGATGTGCGTCGTGAGGCGACTTGCCCCATCGCAGGGTCTGGAACCAGGGAGAAGATATCTGAGGATGGCCTGTATGTTTCAACCACATGAGTATTTCAGTCTGCAAGGTAGCCTCTCATGCTAAGTCCCCGCTTCTGTGATGGTGCACCTTCCATTTTGTGGCTTGTTGCCATGGCCAGAAGGTGTTAGCACCATCTGCACCCATGGCTGGAAAGTTCAGGGATGTTTGTTGCCACGGCTGGAAGGTGTTAAGCCCACATAGTGAGGTGGAATTCGCCCTTGGGAACTGCTCTTGGCATTCGGCATGTCCCTGAATGATCAGGACGAGGCAGGGAGGAAGAACCCTGCACCCGTTTCGTCGTCTGGCGATTTCCAGCATGCTGCTGGTCAGACCATGTAGTCTTCCACCTCGTCGGCGATGTCCTCCATCTCTTCTTCCTCGATCTTCTGCGGACCTTTCGGATCGAGGGGCGTGAACCAGCCCAGGGCGGCATAGATCAGCCCGATGAGCGGCGAGAGCCAGCAGAACAGGGCAAACGGGGCGTAGATGAAGGTGCTGATGCCCAGCGTGCTGGTGACGAAGGCGCCGCCGTTGTTCCAGGGGATGAGCGGCGAGACCAGCGTGCCCCAGTCCTCGATGGTGCGCGACAGGATGGCGCGGTCATAGCCCATCTCGGCGTACTTGGACTTCATGAGGCGGCCAGGCAGCACCAGCGACGTGTAGACCTCGCCAGCCACCATGCCCACGGTCAGCACCGAGCCGGCCGAGGTGAGCACCAGCGAGAAGCGCGAGGCGATGACCTTGTTGATCTTGAGCAGGATGGCGTGGAAGGTGCCGTAGGCTTCCAGCACGCCCACGAAGGCGAGCGACAGGAACATCATGGTGATGACCCAGCCCATGTTGAGGATGCCGCCCTTGGTGAGCAGCTTGTCGACATACTCCTGACCGGTGGTGGCGGTGTAGCCGTTCATCAGGATGCCGGAGATCTTGTCGAGGCTCACGCCCTGGTAGAACACCGCGATGAGCGCGCCGATGAAGACGCCGGTGCACAGCGTACCCATCACCGAGTACTTGCGAAAGCCCATGGTGATGACCACGACCGGCGGGATGAGCGTGACCCAGCCCAGCTGGAAGTTGCTCTGGACCGTGTTCTGGATGGTCTCGCGCATTTCCAGACTGCCCATGCCGCTACCGGTGCCGTAGTCCATGCCCACCCAGGTGTAAATGATGAGCGTGAGTGCATAGGCGGGGATGGTGTTGGTGAGCATCGACCGGATGTGGCTCCAAAGATCGGTGCCGGCCACGGCAGGGGTAAGGTTGGTGGTGTCCGACAGCGGCGACATCTTGTCACCGAAAAAGGCGCCCGAGACCACGGCGCCGGCCGCCCAGTACTCGGGCACACCCAACGCCTGGGCAATGCCCATGATGGCCAGGCCGACGGTGCCCACGGTACCCCACGAGGTGCCGGTGGCCAGCGAAACCACCGTGGCCAGGATGCAGGTGGCGGGCAGGAAGATGCGCGGACTGAGGATGCCCAGACCGAAGTCCAGGATGGTGGGCACCGTGCCGGCGGCGATCCAGCTGGCGATGACCATGCCCACGCACATGATGATGATCATCGTGGGTAGTGCCACCTTCATGACCCGGTACATGTTGTGCTCCATGTCGATCCATTTCCTGCCCTTGAGCGACATGAAGAGCCCGGTGATGCAGATGCCGATGACCAGCGGCACGTGCGGTGTGTAGTCCTTGAAGACGAAGAACTGCACCATCAGGATGGCGGTGGTCAGCAGGAGCGGTGCGACCTCGAACCAGAACGGATAGTCGCTCCGGTTCCTGAAGCTTTGCAGCATGATGGGGGTCTCCTTGCATGAAGGCCCGGCAGAAGCGGGATCTCCATGTCATGTGAATGATTATGTGGCTCCATTGTCCGTGGGCTGGCATGAATTGTGCAAGCGACACCCGGCTGTCTTAGGGGAAGCCCTGATGGGCTACCACCCGGCCGCACTCGTCGCGGGACCGTGCTTGATCGGACAGCCAGAGCCGGGCCGGAAGCACAGCGCCTGCGCCCGATCCCGGAATCACGGACGGAGCGGAGGTCTTCGGGTGTTGCTTCCGTTGCCGATGTGGATTTGCCGGGCCGCTTTCAGGAGCGGGCTCATAATGCGCGAAGCGCCTGCCATGGCTGCGGACGATGTGCCGTCGACCGGGCAGTGTCCTGCCGTCCCTTTCGAGTCAGCCCTTCGTCATGCCAGAAGCCGCACCATCTTCCGTTTCCGAGCGTACCCCGTCGCCAGCGCCCGATCCGGGGGTTTCTCCGGCAGGGCAAGTGGGCCGCGCCTTCACGCTGCGCCCGATCCTGTTTGCCTACATGTGCGGCACCATGGCGATGATGGCCTTTGTCTCCATCGTCGGCTCGCTGTCGCGCCAGCTGGGGTTGGCGCCGTGGCAGGCGGGCATGTCCGTCACGGTCAGCGGTGTGCTGTGGATGCTGATGTCGCCGGTCTGGGGCAGGCGCAGCGACCGCCTGGGCCGTCGTGCCGTGCTGCTCATCGGCTTTGCCGGATTCTTCGTGAGCTACTGCGCCATGAGCGGCTGGCTGGTGGCGGCCATGCGCGTGCCGATGAGTGTCGGGCTGGTCTTTGCCGGGCTGGTGCTGACGCGCGGCGCCATCGGCGGCTTCTATGCGGCGGCGCCCACGGCCAGCCAGGCGCTCATAGCCGACAACCTGCCGCCCGAGCGGCGCGTGGCCGCGATGGCATCGCTGGGCGCGGCCAATGGTGCGGGTCTGGTGCTGGGGCCCGCACTGGCGGCACAGCTCACGCACTTCGGGCTGGAGGCACCGCTCTATCTGACGGCGCTGCTGCCTGCACTGGGACTGGCGGTGCTGTGGAAGTTCCTGCCGGCCACGCCGCCGGTCGGCGCACGTCCGGGACAGTCGCCGCGCCTGTTGGATCCGAGGTTGCGCCGCCCGATGGTGGCGGCGTTCACGGCGCTGTTCACGGTGGCCGTGGGTCAGATCGTCGTGGGCTTCTTTGCCATCGACCGATTGGGCATGACGCCGGGGGAAGGGGCGCAGGCGGCCGGCATGGCACTGACCACCGTGGGCGTGGCGCTCATCATCACGCAGATGGTCGTGCGGCGGGTCATGTTGCCACCGGGCCGGATGATCTGCATCGGCATGACCACGGCCGGCATCGGCTTCGGGTCGGTGCTGCTGGCCACCGGCGTGCCGACGCTCATGCTGTCCTACTTCGTTGCAGCGGCGGGCATGGGCTTCGTGTTTCCGGCCTTCACGGCCATGGCGGCCAATGCGGTGCAGCCGCACGAGCAGGGGGCGGCGGCCGGTTCGGTAGGGGCGGCCCAAGGGCTGGGCAATGTGCTGGGCCCGCTGGCCGGTGCGCTTCTCTATGAGATCTCGCCCACCGTGCCGTATGCTTTGGCGGCCGTGCTGCTGCTGGGGGTGGCCGTCTGGGTGGGGCGCACGGGGAAACCGGGCAGGGACGGGCGGGGCTGAGCCCGTCCTGTGCACCCGTCCGGGCCTTTTCCGGAAGGCCTGACCCATGATGTTTCCGCCCCTGGCCGCGGGCGGCACGGATATTTCATCAGGCCGATGCCATCCGGGCGGCCAGCTCATTGTCCAGCGCCGCGGCACGGGCGAAGGCCGGGCGCGACATCTGACGCTTGGCGTAGGGGCCCAGCACCGGATCGTCGATGGACAGTACCGGACGGTTGCGCGGATTGTCGGTATCGGTGCCCCGCGGCTGCATGAACTGCATCAGCAGGCCTGCGTAGTAGAGGTCCAGCACCGTGGTGTGGTCACCCACCACATGCTCGCGCGTCTTCAGGTGTTCCCGCAGGGTGTTGAAGGCGGTGTCGAAGTCGCCATAGCCGACGGAAAAGCGGCGTTCCGGATCGTTGTCCAGAAGCTGGAACCGGCGGTCCATGGCGGCGTATTCCAGATGGAGCGCAAAGCACATCCAGCGGTAGAACTCGCCCCGTTCCACATGGCCTGCGGGCGGGATCAGGTTCTTCTCCGGGAACTGCTCGGCCAGCCAGGTGCAGATGCCCAGCGCCTCGGTCAGCACGGTGTCGTCCACCTTCAGCGCCGGCACCTTGCCCATCGGGTTCACGGCGAGGTAGGCGGCCGACTTCATCGGCTCGCCATAGGGCACCGGCACCACCTCATAGGTGGCTTCGCATTCTTCCAGCATCCAGCGCACCATGCGGCCGCGGGAACGGGGGTTGGTGTAGAGGATGAAGTGGCTCATCGTGGGCTCCTGGGGTGGGGAAGGCCAAGCGCTTCCCGGACATGAAGCCACTATACGCCGGGCTGCTGTCAGTTTCTGTCAGGAGGCGGCAGGTGACCGGACTGCCAGACGGACTCACGATTTTTTCAGGCACTGGTGAAGCATCTGCGGGTGGCGTGAGCACGCCGTTCGGCTGCGGGATCCGGTCCGGGGAATGCCCTTGCACGATCACGGGTCGTACCGGCTCAGATCGACGCCGGTGTGGCGTGGCCGTGCGTCCGGCCTCCACGGGGGCAGGAGGCACGGCCGCAAGGCCTGGCGGCTGTGGCCGATCAGGCGGCTGGCTGTGTCTGGGAGGAATGTTGGGCGTCCGATGCCCGGCGCCCGCCGGCTGCCATCACGGCGCTCAGCAGCACGAACAGCGTGATGACCCAGGCCATGGTGCGGGGCGTGCCGCTGGAGAAGGCGGCCAGCAGCAGCGAGGAGACGATGCCGCTGCCGTACTGCAGCGAGCCCAGCAGCGCGGCGGCCGACCCGGCGTTCCTGCTGTCGACGCTGGCCAGCGCGGCGGCGTTGGCGCAGGCGGCGATGATGCCGTTGGTGGAGAAGACTACAAAGATCGGCACGGCCAGGCCCCAGATGCCGCCGATTCCAGTGAAGGCCATCACCAGCTGCACCAGGGCAGCAGCGGAGGCAACGAGGGTGGCCAGCCAGAGCAGTCGCTCCAGCGGCATGCGCCCGGCCAGGCGGCGGTTGACGGCGCTCATGGCCATCACGCCCAGGATGTTCACACCGAACCAGAAGCCGTAGTACTGCGGATCGACGTGGAAGTAATCGATGTAGACGAAGGGTGAGCCGGTGATGAAGGCGTAGGCCGCGACGTAGAAGAAGGTGACGCAGAGTGTGTTGCGCATGAAGGGGCGGTTGCGCAGCAGCGCCCCATAGCTGGCGAAGGCCCCCCAGGCCGATCCCTGCGCCTGTTTTTCGGGCGGCAGACTTTCGGGCAGCCGGAAGATGGAAATGAAGCCGCCCACGCCGATGATGGCCATCAGCCAGAAGATGAGATGCCAGGAGCCCGTCTTGAGCAGCAGCCCGCCCAGCAACGGTCCGACGATGGGCGCGCCGGCCATGATCATCACCAGCGTGGACAGCATCTGTGCCGCCTGGGTGCTGCCGTACAGGTCGCGGATCATGGCTCGCGACAGCATCGGACCCACGCAGGCACCCACGGCCTGGAACACGCGCCAGAACACGACCTCGGCCATGGTGCCCGATAGCGCGCAGCCCACTGAACCGACGACGAAGAGCACCATGCTGATGAAGAGTGGAATGCGGCGGCCGATGCGGTCGCTGATGGGGCCCCACAGCAGCTGGGCGATGGCAAAGCCCACCAGGAAGCCCGTCACCGTCAGCTCGGCATCGCCGCCCAGCGTGCGCTCCATCGTGGGCAGTGCGGGCAGGTAGATGTCGGTGGACAGCGACGTGAACGCCATCAGGGCGCTCAGGATGAACAGGAAGGAGAGGGTTTCCTTGTGTCGGGGCATGAATGTGCGTGGTGAAGGGGGAAGCGGAGGCGCCCATCCTGCGTGGACTCCCAAGTCTTGCCCGATTGCCCCGCGCCATGCAGGAACACGATCGGAAGACGATGGGCGTTCAGTGGTTTCTGATACGACACATAGGCATGGTCGCCATGGAAGGTCTGACCATCGTGAGACATCGGATTGTCGGTACGGTACTGACCTGGGGCATGGATGACGGTGCCTCCCACGCAGGCGGGCGAGCAGCTCCATCAGCGGCTGGCGCCGCTCTTCGATGACATCGACAACGAGATCAACGCACTGAGTGAGCTGCGCGACACGCTGCGTGGCCGGCTGCGCATCAACGGCACCGAGCATGTGCTGGAGCTGTTGTGGCCGAAGTTCATGCGTTTCATGCAGGCCTATCCGGAGGTGGAACTGGAGCTGGTGGGCGAAATGCGCTTCGTCGACATCGTGGCCGAGCGTTTCGATGCCGGCATCCGTCTGGGCGACGACGTGGAACGGGACATGATCGCCGTGCGAGTCACACCGGACATGCAGATGTGTGTGGTGGCCAGCCCGGTATACCCGGGCCTGAAGCGGTTGCCGCAGACGCCGGCCGGGCTGATGGAGCACCCTTGCGTGAATCGCAGTCTGCCCGCTGGAGGCGTGCTGGCCTGGGAGTTCCGCGATCCGTCCGATGGCAGGCTGGTGAAGGTGCGCCCGCAGGGACGTTTTGCCAGCAGCCGCGGTCTGCTGTTGCCGGCGGCGCTGGCCGGCCTGGGGCTGCTCTGGATTCCGCGCGAGGTGGTGGCCGACCGGCTGGCCCGTGGCGAGCTGATCGAGGTGCTGGCGGACTGGGCCATCAGCTACCCCGGCTATCACCTCTATTACCCGAACCGCCGGGCGGATTCACGTCTGTTCCAGGCGCTGGTGAAGCATCTGCGGGTGGCGTGAGCGCGCCGTGCGGAGTGGCGTTCACGTCGACGTGCAGAAGGCGCCTATCGGCACAGGTTCGTTCTTGCGATTGCCTGGTGCCAAGGCTGTTGATCCCCACCATGAGCGCCTAGATCGTGAGGGGCGTCGGCTTTGGGATCAGGCCCGGGAAAAGATTACGTTCTCTTCCAGGCGTGATTTGGGCAGTGCGGCGTTGAAGTCGTCGTCGGCATGGTAGCCGAACGAGACGACAATCACGGCTCTGTAGCCTTTACGGGGTAGGTCGAACTCGGCGTCCAGCACCTTCAGGTCTACGCCTGCCATCGGTGCGGCGTCGATGCCCAGGGCGGCGGCGGCCATCAGCGTGAAACCCCAAGGTGCGGCTCGACGGGCGGCGTGTGGTGAAGGATGATCCGCGGATCGAACTCAGCTTTTCGGCCATCAGCGTGAAACCCAGGTTGATGTATACCTGATGAGCCAGCCACTGTTCTTCATTTTTCACGGCGTTGCGATAGATGTCCAGGAAGGTGCGGCGGGCATCATCGCCGGCTCTTCTGGATTCGGGGGTGGCGTAGCGGCCGTCCTTGTTTTCCTGTTCCAGCACGGATGCCAGGAAGGCGTCGTCGGCATGGATGCGAGAGGCGAACACCACGACGTGGGAGGCGTTGGTGATTTTTGGGGTGTTGAGTGGAAAGGCTTCGGTGGCCTTGGCGACCCGGGCTTTTCCGGCTTCGTCGTCAGCGATGATGAAGTGCCAAGGCTGGACGTTCACGCTGGACGGACTGTTGCGCAGGGCGGCCCGGATCTGGGCGAAATCTTCGTGGGAGATTTTCTGCTTCGGGTTGAAGGACTTGGTGCCGTAACGGCGCTGGATGATCTGCTCGATGTTCATGGTGCTTTCCTGAACGCGAGGGTGGTGGGCAGCCAGGGCACCATCAAGTTGAGCTTGCAACCCATGATCTCCACCGCTCGGGCCTTTTCACTGTAGGGATGGCATCACTGTAAGCCAGGCTGTTGTCAGTTTCTGTCAGGAGCACGATGCGCCCGAGCTGACCACGCACGATTACGGATCGAACCGGCTCAGATCGACGCCGGTGTGGCGCTGCCATTCGGCCAGCATCCGCAGGCGGGGCAGCGGGCAGGGGCCGGCTGGCTGCGCCCGCTTCATGCGGTCGGTGCGAAAGTGGCGGAAGTCCTGGCGCAGCTCGCACCAGGCGGCCAGTATCCGGGTCTCGGCGAAGTAGCTCAGTGCCAGTGGCCAGACGATGCGCTGACTGGTGTGGCCCTCGCCGTCGGTGTAGTCCAGACGTAGGCGCTGGTTCTCGCGCAGGGCGGCGCGCACGGTGGGCAGCACGCTGTTCTCGTCGTTTTCGGCATCCTGCCGGCGGCCGACAGGGTAGAGCGCCTGCTCGTCGAAGATGGGGGTCAGCCGTGGTGGCAGGATGGCGCCGATTTTGGAGAGCGCCGAGCGGGCATCATCGGCCAGGGCCGGGTCGGCATGGCGGCTCACCCAGCGCAGCCCCAGCACCAGGGCCTCGATCTCGCTTTCGCGGAACATGAGGGGCGGCAGGGTGGGGCCGCCCTTTCTCAGCACGTAGCCCACGCCGGCCTCGCCCTCAATGTCGGCGCCTTGGTGGCGCAGGGTGTCGATGTCGCGGTAGAGGGTGCGGACGCTGATGTCCAGCTGCTCGGCCAGTGCCTGGGCCTGCAGCGGCTGCCGGCTTCGGCGCAGCCGCTGCATCAGCTCCAGCAGGCGCTCGGTGCGGGTCATGGGGCAACCGGCTCAGTCGTCGCCATGCGGCCATTCCTCTTCTTCACCGCGCAGGGCGGCCTGGATGGCCTCGCGGGCGCTTTCGCGCTGCGCCACGACCAGCTCGTCTATCTGCTCGTTCTTGAAGGGGCCCAGCGTGGGGTCGTAGACGCGGGCCTGCTCGATCATGCCGTGGCGGTCGTGGCGGTAGAAGATCTTGCCGACCTTCTCGGCGTCGTCGCGGCTCATGCCCAGCCTTTCCAGGGCACGCTTGCCGGCACGGATGGCGGCGTCGAAGGTCTCGCGCACGATCTCGTTGGCACCGGCCTGGTACAGGTCGAAGGTGTGCAGCCGATCGTAGGCACGGGCCACGATGTCGATGTTGGGGTTCACCTCGCGGGCGAAGCGGGCGATGGACAGCGCCTGTTCCCGGTTGTCGATGGCGATCACCAGCAGGCGGGCGTTCTCGATACCGGCCGTCAGCAGCAGTTCAGGGCGGGAAGCGTCGCCGAAGTGGGTCTTGGTGCCGTAGCGGTTGAGCCCGGCCACGGTGGTCGGATCCAGGTCGATGATGGTGGTGCTGTGGCCGCTCATCTGCAGCATGCTGTTGACGATCTGGCCGAAGCGTCCCATGCCCACCACCAGGATCGGATGCTGTTCGTCGATGGTGTCGGCCTCGGGCGTCTCGGCTGGCTTCGCGCCGAAGCGCCGGTGCAGGATGAGGATGAGCGGCGTGATGGCCATCGACAGCACGATGATGGCCGTCATGTTGGCGTTGACGGTGGCGTCGATGACGCCGGCATTGGCGGCCGCGGCATAGAGCACGAAGGCGAACTCGCCGCCCTGGGCCATCAATAGCGCCCGGTCCATCGCGTCGGTGTGGTTGCTGCGGGCCAGCCGGGCCACGCCATAGACGCACAGCCCCTTGACCACCATCAGCGCGATGACGCCCGAGACGATGATGCCCCAGTTCTCGGCCACCACCTTCAGGTCCAGCGACATGCCCACGCCCAGGAAGAAGAGCCCCAGCAGCAGGCCACGGAACGGCTCGATGTCGGCTTCCAGCTGGTGGCGGAAGCTCGATTCGGACAGCAGCACGCCGGCCACGAAGGCGCCCATGGCCATGGACAGGCCGCCCGTTTCCATCAGCAGGCCGGCACCCAGCACCACCAGCAGTGCGGCCGCGGTCATGACCTCTCGGGCACGGCTGGCGGCCAGCACGCGGAACAGGGGGTTGAGCACCCAGAGGCCTGCGGCCACCAGGGCGGCCAGACTGAGCAGGGCAGTGCCGATGGTCTGCCACAGCGGTGTGGCATGCGCGGCACTCTCGGGTGTGGCAGGCGCGAGGAACTCGACGAGGGCCAGCAGCGGGACGATCAGCAGGTCCTCGAACAGCAGGATGGAAACGATGCGCTGGCCACGCGGCGAGGCCAGTTCCTGCCGTTCCCCCAGCACCTGCATGACGATGGCGGTGGAGGTGAGCACGAAGCCGGAGGCGCAGATGAAGGACACTTCCCACGGCGCCCCGAACAGGGTGCCGACGATGGTGAGCAGGATGGCGCTGACGACGACCTGCAGGCTGCCCAGGCCGAAGATCTGTCGACGCAGGCCCCACAGGTGCGAGGGCTTCATCTCCAGACCGATGACGAACAGGAACATCACCACTCCGAATTCGGCAATGTGGATGATGGCGTGCGAGTCGGTGACCAGGGCCAGGCCGTAGGGGCCGATGGCCAGGCCGGCGGCCAGATAGCCGAGCACCGAGCCCAGGCCCAGTCGCTTGAAGAGGGGCACGGCCACGACGGCGGCGCCCAGCAGGGAGACGACCTGGATGAGGTCGAATGAGGAACCTTCTGCTGCCATGAAACGGGAGTCGAGGAGAGGGGAGGAGAGGGGATGCGGTGGTCCCGGGGGACTTGCGCAGGGAAGAGGAGGGGCTATGGTAACGCCATCGGTGAGGCATGACTCAGGCGTTCGTGCCGGCAGCCGGATTCGAGGTCGGGCGGGTGCCTTTCCAGTTGCCGGTACGTCCCTCGCCAGCCAGCAACTGCTGGATCAAGGTACGTGAGGCCTGCAGCCGTTCGAGTTGGGTATCGATCTCCACCAGCTGCGCCCGCAACTTGCCGCGCAGCACATCACAGAAGTCCTGTGGCGCATCATTGAGGCAATCATGCAGCAGTGCGATGTCCTTCAGTGGCAGGCCGGCCTGATTCAGCAGCATCACCTTTCGGACATAGGCAGCATCCTCGGGCCGGTAGTGACGATAGCCATTGGGTGCACGTACCGGGTGAAGCAGTCCCAGTCTTTCATAGAAACGCAGCATGCGCACACTGGTTTGGCAGGCCATGGCAAGTTCGCCGATTCTCATGGACTGGATGTAGAGGAGGTTGACCCTGACATTCTGTCATGCTTTAGGCTGCAATGCTCCGGCACGTGTTGATGGAGAAGATGTGACATGACGAGAAGAGATTTCTGGACTGGCGTGATGATGGCTGCCTGCGCGACAGTAGAAGCGAGAGGGGCAGGAGGGGGCGCAACGGATGCCGCTGTTTCAGCACAGCATGCTGCGGGGGCAGAGGCTGGCTCTGGAAAAACGGGCTTTGGTGCTGCTGATGGAGCGCGACTAGGCCACCAGACAATCGCTGAAAGAAGGGTGAAGGGAGATGCAGACACGCCCTGGCGAGTCTTCATCATCCACGGTTTCGACGCTTCGCCCGAGGAGCACTGGTTCCCCTGGCTGGAGGCGCAGCTGCGGGAACGGGGGATCCAGGCCACCCGCCTGCGGATGCCGGACAGCAGCCACCCGGACTTCGACCGCTGGCAGGCCACGATGCGCGAGGCCATCGGGCAGCTGGATGAACACACCATCCTGGTGGCGCACAGCCTGGGCACCATCAGCGCGCTGCATTTTGCCAGCCAGTCCGGTGCGAAGCGGCTGGGCGGCATCGTGCTGGTGTCGGGCTTTGCGGGGCGGATCCCGGGATTGTCCACGCTGGATGGCTTTGACGTGGATGCCTACGCCGATCGGGCGAAGATCGATGCTGCCACGATTCACGCCATGTCGCCGGTCCTGCATCACGTCATCAGCACCAATGACTATGTGGTGCCGCCGGCCGTGAGCGAGCAGCTGGCGCAGCGCCTGGGCGGCACGGTGCACCGGGTGCCGGACGCCGGCCACTTTCTGGACCGCGAGGGTTTCACCGAGCTGCCGGTGGCGCTGCAGGCGGTGGAGGATATCGTTCAGGGCGCCGGGGGGTCGGGGAGGTAGGGGGCAAAGGACGGGCTGTGAGTTGCAAGACTCAGCGGACAGTGTGAGCGATGCCAAATCGTTCTGCGAGGCTGTTCAGTCTTCTGTCGAGCGTCCAGAGCTGGGCGTTCTCTGTCATCAGGGTCGAGGCCAGCAGCATCAGATCGACGAGGCCGCAGCCCAGACCGTAGAGACGATGGCGCTCAATGAAGGCCATCAGTTCGTTCAGACTGCATATCTGGGTGCTGCGCAGCTCGGCCAGCCAGGCGAGGACTCGAGTGCGATCAGGCGGGGTGCCGCATGCGATTTCACCGATGACGAAGGGATGCACCAGTACACGGTCCTGATGAAGCAGTGTTGTCAGTGCTTCATTGCCATGCCTGAAATGATCAACCCAGACGCTGCTGTCTACGAGGATGGCGCGTGTCGTCATGGCAGCGACGGAAAACCATCTTCGTTTCGAGAAGTGGCAGGCTGGGCCTGGATGGATGCAGGATCGTCGGAATGGGAGCGCCGCGGCGGAAGCTGCATGTCAGGCATGCTGCCTCCCAAGGCGGCCAGACGCTTGGCCGACTGGATACGGACGAAGGTCTTGACGGCTTCCCGGAAGAGGTCGGCCTTGTCCATGTCGGGGTCGGCAACAGCGAGCGCTTGTTCGTAAAGTGCGTCATCCAGGGTGACCGTAGTGCGCATCGGAAGGCTCCATTCGGTTTGATGTCATTCTGCATCAGAATTGATGATTCTTGCAATGCTCTATCAGGCTTCTCACCGAGCTGCCGGTGGTGCCGGGGGCGGTGGAGGATGTCGTTCAGGGTGCCGGGGTGGCGGGGAGGTAGGGGTTTCAGGGAGGCTTCTGTCCCTTGATATTGTGGGATATCAGTCAATTATGTACACTGAGATACACATTTTGCCATTACGGAATCAGGCCATGCAGATCGTCAAGGCAGGGATCAGAGAGTTTCGTGCAGGGCTGGCTGAGTACATTCAGGATGGTTCACCCGTGGCCGTGACCCGGCATGGCCAGACGGTGGGCGTGTTCATCCCGACTCAGACCGGAGAGACCGTCGATATGGCCGCTCTTGAGCAGGCCAGCAGTGCACTCGATGCGCTGTTGAGCATGCACCGGATCGACCCGGAAGAGCTGGTGGATGAGTTCAAGTCAGCGCGCCGGGAGGCTCGTGCAGGCGCACGGAAGCGGGTGATGGAGGGGCCCAGGTGATCCGGTACGGCAAACCGCTGCTGGTGCTGGATGCCAATATTCTGATACGCGCGGTCCTGGGGAGCCGGGTCCGGAACATCCTCTTCAGCAACCAGGCCCATGCACGGTTTTTCGCGCCGGATGTCGCCTATTCGGACGCGAGGACGTATCTGCCAGGGTTATTTGCCAAGCGCGGCCTGAGTGCCGAAAGCGCCATGAATCTTCTGGAGATGCTGGAGGGTCTGGTTCTGCCCTTGTCACTGGATGCCTATGGACACATGCAAGTGCAAGCGCTGCAGCGTATCGGTGGCAGGGACGCTGATGACTGGCCGATTGTCGCGTCGGCGCTTGTACTGGATTGCCCCATATGGACGGAGGATCAGGATTTTTTCGGAACCGGCGTGCCTACCTGGACAACTGATCGTGTCGAGCTTTATCTGAAAAATAAGGGATAATCTTCAGAATCCAGTCACGGCCGGTTCCGCGGCCATCATCATCACTGAAGGAATCGTCATGACAGCGCAAGTCGTCCGGCCAGTGGCCATCTGTGTGTTCCGGCATGAGGGCAAGATCCTGGTAGCGCGGGGGCACGATCCGTACCGCAACGGAGCGTATCTGCGGCCGCTGGGAGGGGGCATCGAGTTCGGCGAGTCCGGCGCGCAGACGCTGGCCCGGGAGCTGAAGGAGGAGCTGGGCGCGGAGATCGCCGAGGTCCGTCTCATCGGCGCGCTGGAGAACCGTTTCAAGATCGGCAACGAACCGCGTCACGAGATCGTGCTGGTCTTCGATGCCCGCTTCGAGGATCCGTCCTTCTATACCCGGGAGGTGATCCGGGGCAAGGAAAGCGATGGCACGGACTTCACGGCCGTCTGGCATCGGCCCGAGGAGACCCGGGCCGACTGCCCGCTGTATCCGGAAGGGCTGAAGGAGCTGCTGGCATCCACCCCGGCACCGGCCGTGACGAAGGCGCCCGCCAGACCGGCGCGTCGGAAGAAATCGCTGGTCGATCTGCTGCACGCACACCGTGCCGACATCGAGCAGATCATCGTCGAGTTCGAGGAGGCCATGCCGCCGGCGCCGAAACGGCGCTGAGGTAGGGCAGGTCAGTCCGTTGCCAGGGCGGACGTGTCTAGGATGTCACAGCGTGCCGCCAGAGCACGGAGGGCGATGCGATGGACCAGTTCGGATGGGGCCGTGCAGGCGTCGCCGAGCACATGGATCCGATAGCCGGCCGTTTCGGGGGACAGCGCCGTGTGGGTGATGCAGTTCTGGGTCATCATGCCGCAAAGGTAGAGGTCGGTGATGCCCGTCTGTGAGGAGGCTCCTTGCGGGCCTGCTGCCTCATCGAGCCGTTGCCTCAAGTCGGTCTGAAAGAATGCGTCGGCCTGCCGCTTGGTGACAACCGGCCGGTCGGCCAACAGTGCAGCCACCGAGTCATGGAACGGGACGCCCGGACTCGAGGGGCGGAACAGGAAGGCGTCGCTGGTGGCTGCGACATGTCGAATGGCAATGACTGGCCAGCTGTGGGTGTCGGCATGATGGATGGCCGTAACAATACGGCTGGCGGTTTCGTCAACCTGCCACAGGGGCAGGGCGCCCTTGGCAAAGTAGTCGTTCTGGACATCGATGACCAATAGTGCGGAAGACATGGTGAGGAGCTCCTTTTTCAAGTGGATGAGGACCAACACCAGTGTAGAAATCGATGCCGGAAGTCTGCCAGGGCCAATGAAAGGAATTCGGGGGAGAAAACGGAGAGAATGAACAAGTTCCAGGACAGGATGAGCCTGGCAATTCTGGCCGAGCTACGTCGGGATGCACGCATGAGTTGGCAACAGCTGGGTCGGCGCGTGCATCTGAGTGGGCAGGCGGTGGCTGAAAGGGTGCGACAGATGCGTGAGGCTGGCGTGATCGATGGCTTCACGCTGCGTGAAGATCACGTGTCCAGGCATTTCATCACGATGTTCATGGCGCACAGTCAGTTCAGGGCCTTTGAAGCCATGCTGGCTGCCGATCCGGATATCGAGAGTGCCGACAAGGTCAGTGGTGAGGGCTGCTATCACATCATCTATCGCGCCGAGACCCCTGAGCAGCTGGAGGCCTTTCTGAACCGATTGCTGCCGCATGGCCGCTATCGGGTGTCCAGTAGCATCCGGCGAGTGGCATCGGGGGGCCCCTCCTCTCAGGCCACGCCCCTGCAGGGGCGTGGCCATCCGAGCTGCTGATGATCAGGCCATCGTCATCAGGCTGGCGTTGCCGCCGGCAGCGGCGGTGTTGATGCTGATGGACCGTTCGGCCAGCAGGATCTCGTTGCCGTAGTGCTGGCCGCTCTTGAGCTGCGCGGGCGTCAGGCCTTGCAGGTTGACGATCGGGCCGCTGCGCTTGGCCAGGCGCTGGTTCAGGGCCTTGAGCTGCTCGGCCTCACCCTCGAAGAGCGCGCCCTCGAAGGCGGCGCTGTCGATCTCGGCGTCGGTGATCTGCTTGACCTTGGCGCGCACCGAGGCGGGCAGGCCGTTCAGCACATCGGCCGCGGCGCCCGAGGCCACGAACAGCGCCTGGTTGCCGGTGGCCAGGC
>ERZ772874.731-NODE-731-length-17726-cov-3.969668_pt1 | contig 17726 bp, 29 predicted proteins | sample MGYA00580586_ERZ772874 | MGnify/ENA primary metagenome ERZ772874 (study PRJEB29015, sample SAMEA2737952) | human oral metagenome | biome: human oral; feature: human-associated habitat; material: dental | place: China | collected 2154 ... | reverse complement strand
TCCACCACAAACCAGCTCCGGATTTATATCTCCAAGCTGTTTTGATATATTTACCGGGATAGTTCCATCATAGGCATATATTCCATCTATACCTGCATAATACATAATATCATCTATTATACAAATACTATCTTCACACCCTGACTTAACTCCCTTTGCCTCATAATCTACAATTTGAAAATTTGAAGGTTTATCTCCAAACACTTTGTGTATTGTATTCTCTTTAAAGAAATATACATGACCTAAATAACTTGTACAGGCAGTAAATAAACCTTCTGAGCCAACACTTACAGCATATGAGTCTGTTGCTATACCTTCAAAAGAATTGAAGTTAAAGGGATCTCCAAGCCTAGATGAATAAATTTCTTTTCCGTCATGTGAGCATGCCCATAGCCTATTTTTTGCTTCACAGCTCCATGAAATCATCGGAACTTTTCTTTCAACAAATAAACGTTGCGTATTTTCGAAACGTTTATTTATCTTACCTGCAACTACAATATAGTCTATACCTATTTCTGTAATTATCTTAGTTGTATTAAAATCATTATTAATACAACCTGATATATTTACGGCATCAAACTTATTAAAAACCTTATCAACATTTGGCAGGTATATTTTTGTAAAAACAGAACCCTGAAATGCAGGTTCAAATACTACATTAGTGGTTTGTATACTTTTATACATTTTTTGTAATTCATTGGTCCTTATATTAAATATCTCACAGTTTGGAAATATGCATATATAGCTACCCATTATTACAGTAAACATCCTACCCCAATTACCTGCTAAATCGACTTTATATCTTCCCGAACTGCCTGATATGTATTGTCCTTTTGCTAAAGCAATCTCACAACATAGAATAGCATTGGGAGGGTTATAATCATTTTTATTTTTAATATAGCTTATTAACACATATATAGAATTATTACGGCAGAAAAAAGCTTTCATACATGGAGTTTTTTCATTTAACTGTGCAAGTTCAAATTGTAACCCTTCTTCATTTCTTGAACATATAGCCGGATAATTCCTTAATGATACACCCCTTGCTTCAACAAACTCATCATCTGCTATATACTCACATTTATTTATTCCTCTAAAACTTGAAACTGCACTTGTCCTTATTTGAGGTATATACCTTAAGTCTGCCAATCTCATAATTACACCGCCTTAAATGAATTCTTTTGCTTAGGTTTTATTGTACGCCTTATAAACCTCTTATACTCATCATAAGCACTATCAAACATAGCTTTTGAATTATTGTATCTTCCATATTCTGCATTATAGTAATCAATCTTTGCACTTAAATAATGTATATAAATATCCTCATAGCCTTGTGATATCTCTATATTCATTTCGGGGTTTTCTAAGTAGTCATAGACAACATCTGAAAGAATACCTGTAATAGGAAGTATAACCTCTCTTCTAATCATATTGGCAAGTTCAGTAACCCATTCTGTCTTTGCCTCAGAGCTTATTGAATTAGGCTTTAACTCATCAACTCTTGATATAATATCCATTAACCTCATAATAACTCCTAAATCTAAGAGGGCTATAACACCCTCTTAATTTTTATGCCAAAGCAAGTTTTTTCCATTCACCCCATATATTTGAATCTTTATTCTTGGTTCTTATACTTATACTACCACCATCACTAAGACAAAAAGCTAATTGACCTCTATAACCTGTGTTATTCTTACCTATAAACAACAGTAAATTAACACTGTCTGCAGGAAGGTTAAACAGACTTGCCATACCAGAAGGCACTGTAAATACATTAAAGCCTTTTGCCATGGTGTCCTCATAATCAAAAGTAGCTCTTTTTCCATCTTCAAGACCTGTAAGTCCACTTAATGTTTCGTTGACTTTATTGAATTTATCCATGATATAACCTGAATAAACTGCATCCAAGGCTTTTTCCCCTTCATTTCCGACATACGAAAAGTTTGTATTACTATATAATTCACGTTTATGCATAAAATTATGAATAATGTGTTCATAATTTTCTATTAATCTCTTAATCTCATCAATGACTTTAACCTTTAAGGATGAAGGTCTGAATGTTCCACCGCCGACTGTATGATCTTCAACATCAGCTTTGAGTATATTATATTCTCCTTCAGACATGATGCGGCTTACTTGTATCTTGCTTTCTTGTACGGCTTTTTGCACTGCATTACTACTAATCTTTTCTGTGCCTTCATCAATCAAGTTATGAACGTCATTTTCAAGCTTTTGAAATTTACTTTCAATATCAGGAGTATAAAGACCTCTTATCTGCTCTGCGGTCCAAGAATCACCCTTTTCCCCCTTTGCTCCGGGCTCTCCTTTATCTCCTTTTGCACCTGTAAGCCCCGGTTCTCCTCTTTGTCCGGGCTCTCCTCTATCGCCTTTTTCCCCCTTAAAAAATCCTGTATTCAACTTATTTGCTATATCTGCCATAGTAGAATTTAAAGTATTTCTAAGTACATTTATACTCTCAAGTGTAGTTCTCCATTGACTTTCCAGACTCTCCACTGCTGAAAGTTGAGCTTGATTTAAGTTTGGAATTACTTGATTGCTGACAATATAGAATACACTTGGCATAGTAGACCATTTAACCAACCCACTTGGTTCATGTCCTCTGATACTGACTATGACGGCTCCATTAGTCCTAAGAAGGGAATTCTTAACAACCAATGTCAGAGTTATTGAATCTGAAGATACTTCTTTTGTTAAAATATCTGAATTTTCCGTATTGTCTGAATACTTCAAATAAATAGCAAAGTCCAGTGTAGCTAAATCTATCTTTCCTCTCTCATACCTCGGTATTTCAAACTGCCTTATCTGTGAATTATTATCATAACTTGTTCCCAGGTATCTTTCATGATTAGGTATTCTTAAAATCTTACTCTTTATCTGTATCATATTATTTTTTACCTCAACTTAAGAAAATTTGTCTTCCTGTATCTTTATAAGTTCACTTCCCTTTGCATCCTGCTCCATTGAATTATTAATTACTTCCGCTACAAACCTCGGCACTTTCACATTTACTCCTCTTTGTACAAGCCATGTCTTTCCGTTAATAGATACAGGAAGGTCGCTGTTATATTTATCCTTATCCTTAAAAAGGAATATGTTTACCATATCTTCCTCCGGGTTTTTAGGAACTTCCTCTGCATCTACTTCCGGATTTTCAGGAACTTCCTCCGGTGCTGCTTCTACATTTTCTGATACTGTTTTGTTATCTATATCTTGAGGCTTTGTTAAATCCTTTTTACTCATACTTGTTCTCCTTATTAAAATTACGGCTAGGCGAACCTAGCCTTTTATTAGTTATTAGGACTATCAAATGTACTGGTTGTTTCAACCCTTAACATATAGGTCTCAACCAGTCTTTCAAGTACCGTTATAGCCTTCCAGCCTACAGTTGCTCTTTGATTAAGAGGGTCCGCTGTTCCGGCTGAACCCAGCTGTTTCACCATGGTCTGCAAGCCTCCACCTGTTACTTCTGTAACACCGTAAGCATTATCACCTAAAAACAGTGTGGAATATACTGATTTGGAATTACCTGCTGCAGCATTAGCCCATACCTTAGCCTCTGTAGTTTCTACAAACCTTACTCCTGCAATCTTACCTATCTCACCATCATAAAGTTCTTCAGGTCTTGCATACTTGTGTGCATCTATCCATGCCGGGTCTCTTCTTAAATCATAGGCTACATCCGGATGTATTATAGCTACATAATCACCATTGATTTTAGGTGCATTCTGAGTCTTCAAAAACCTCACTGCTCTTTCTATGACCTCAACGCTCATCTTGTCATTAGCAGTAAGGTTAGCTCTACTTGTTACTGTTGTACCGTTTCCATACTGAACAGATGTACCACCATTAAGTATTTCTCTATGTATAGTATCTATGGTCTGCCCTGCCTGAGTACCAAGAAGCTTGGTAGCCTCTATGATATTGTTGTCTATAGCAGTCAAATCAAGCATATCTGAAATACCGACCCAATCGCCGTATTGTGCTACAGTAGCGGTTATAGAACTTACATTAAGTTCTCTTCCGTTTGGAGTAACACCCTCTGTTAAAGGTGTAGTAGCCTTAGGAAGTGGTGAATACTTTCTAAACTCTATTGTCTTACCGTTATTTTTAGGTATATTGTGCTTCTGTCCAAACTGTGTATGTACCAGATTAGGCTTTGCCATATCTATCAAATAGTCTGAATAGAATGTTTTCATCTCTACACTTAAATCATTACCACTTGTGTTCGCAGTAGTTACATTTACTGCTGTAGCAAATAACTGTAGATTAATATCTATAAATCTCATAATTATCCTTTCTGGGCTTATAGTTCAATTCTTATTCCGTTTTTTACACGCCTTACTATTTCCGCCCTGTCTGCCTTTGTAAACTTGGACACATCTCGTCTTACATTACTTGCTGCCTGACTTGATGTACCATTTTCTATAGGTCTTTTATTTCTTGCATTAATATTATTAGCAACATCATTAGCTACTTTCTGAACAGCATATCCTAAAGTGCCTCTTGTAAGTTCATCAAAATGTACCGCTTTATATGCTGTATCAAAGCTTATTCCTCTTGTTATCATGTCTATCATGTGAGGGTTGTTCATTTCCTCATCAAAGTCAAGATTAGGATATAAAGCTTTGAGGTTTTCTGCTTCTATTCTGCAAGTATTTACAAGTTCCTCAAATTCTTTTTGCCTCTGGTATGCCTCCCTGTCAGCTCTCAATCTTTGATTTTCAGCCTCTATAGCTAATTGACTTCTCAGTGTGTCTACAGACATACCTCTGTCATCTGCCATTGATTCAAATAATGCATTATCACTTGATAGAGCATTATACAATCCTTCTGTATCCCCCTGTTCAAGTCCGTATCTTGACATAAGTAAATCTATACTTGGTTGTAAGCCTTGTAATGCATCTCTGTCTCTTGCATAAGCCTTAAAGCGTTTCTTTACTATGTCTTCAACCTCTTTGGCGAAATCTTCTTTATATTCGCCCTTTATCAAATCCTTGAAAGATACCTTTGTATCATCAGATACGGGTTTGTCTTTTGGTGAGGCATCCACATCCATTTGTATATTATCAACTTGCTTTCCATATACAACATCTGCAAGTGAATTTGAGTTCCTCTTGGCGAATGAGGAATTAGTTATATCTGCTTTCGTTTGTGTCCCTTCTCCTGCTGCAGCACCTTCTGAACCATCAAACAATTGTAAATTTAACTCCAGCCATTTATTCATAATCATATATAAAACCTTTCTGTAGTCTTTCCTACGAGTCTTTAAGTCTATAGTCTTTCCTATGAGTCATATATATTAAAAGCATTTATATGCTGTTAATATCTGTTTCTAAAAAGATATTATTAGGATACTTATTACTTAGCAGCTTGTATCCGGTAAGTATCACATCTAAAACAGTGTCAAAATAGTCTTGATAAATCTTTCCTACTGATACTTCTATATCCACAAAACCATCTTCTTGCTTTTGCGTAATTATACTTACTTCATTTCTTGCATTCATATTGTCAATCATCTGTAAAAGCATAAATGTAATCATTGATGTAGCTGCACATACTATATCTTGACCATTAGGTGCATAGTTTGCATGTCCGTTTAGTTTGATACTATACCTGTTACTTTTTTTATTAACTGTTATATGTGTCATTTCACACTTGCCGCCTCTCCTGTTCTAAGCCTTGCCTTACCTGCCTGTGATGTATCATCAAGCAAATTTCCATAACTATCAGTAGTCTGTATTGCTGAATCTTTACCTATAGGGTTACTTGACATACCCTCAATAGAACCTTGATTTCCTGCAAGTGCTGCTGATAGCCTTCCATCTCCTGTAGCCTGCTCTATTACACTTGCCATAGCTTGCATTTGCTGTTGCATTTGCAATATCGTTTGATACAAAGTTCCATTTTCCTGTATCTTCTCTTTCACACTTTGCTTACCCTCGAAATCCATCATCTCTATAGTTGCAAGTGCCTGATCTGAAAGTTGAGGATTAAAAAAACCTTTATCATAAAACTGTAAAGCAAGTTCATTTTGAGACAGCCTTGAGAACGGGCTGCTTTTTTGAGGTCTTACCTTTATATCAAATACAGGCAACTTTCCATACAGTTCTACCCCAAATTCCTCTGTAGGTTCTTCCTGTTTCATTCCGACATTAGAAAAATTTACATACTTAGCCTTTCCACTGTCACCAAGTATCCTGAAAGTCCTTGGCTCATCATAAAATTGTCTTATAAGCTCTATGACTATATTGCAAAGTTTTTGATATGCCCTATAAGAACCCTTATTCATATCTCTGCTTGTCTTGCTGCCTGCCTCTTGTAAAGCTGCTATGGCACTTGCCGCTGTAACCCCGGCTGTAGTTGTTCCTTGTGAAAAGTCTCTATTACCTGATGTTTCTTTAAGTTCATCCACTTTAAGCTGTTTTACTTCCAAGTACTGAGCCGGTATAGGTACGCCTACAATCTGCTGCACATGTGTATCCTCAAGCGAGGACGCTACATGAACAAAGTCATTATCGATGTTGGCAAACTCCTCTTCATTGATACCACAGTTATCATGTATAAAATACCTTGGTTTAGCCAAAACAAGGGCATTCTTTAGTATTGCCTGATCCAGCTTGTCAATGTATTCTTGAGGGTTTTTCATAATATCAATATATCCAAAACCTGCCGGTGTTCCTTTTTCTTGAAACATTACATCAAATACTACCGGATACATACCATGATCATAATATCCTTTTTCTTTATACTCCTCTTCATTTTCTGAGGCATACAAAACTACATCACCTACATATTTCACATAATGGAGTGCATCACCTATACCGTTATTGACTTTGTAATACCAATCAACAACCATAGTTTTATTAGAAGTATCTACCGTATCATCATATTCATACTTGCTTATATCTACACCTGTATTACTTATCTTATCGGCAAGTTCTTCATATCTTGATTTAAGTAGGTCTATATCAACAAGCTCCACTATAAAAAGATTGCGACTCGCCTGTATATCTGTTATACCCGGCTCCCAAAATATATTAAGCATATCAAGCTGCTTGATATCTATGTCTCCTAACCCCTTTTGCAATCTTGTGTTGAAAAACACTCCATATATACCGGTACCGGTCTTTAACTTATCCCAGCCGACACTGTTGTATGTATGCTCAAAGTCATTATTTTCAAGTACTACAGGCAGTATCTCCGATAAAGCATCTGCCACTGTCTCATCACTTTTCTCTCTTGGAAGCACATTAGGTTCAGGAAAGTTATCCATCATATCGGCATGCTTATTTATAACTGAGTTAAAAAGCCAAGAAGATGTAGGCTTTGGGTCATTTCTGTTATTTGATTGTGATTTAAACTGTGACCAGTGGTTTGATTTCCACCATTCTTCACAGGATATAACCCTTGATTCAAGGTTCTTCTTACCTTCTTTATACTTTCTTAGGATTTCATTAGCCTCTTGTACTTCTTTTGTGCCTACCTTCTTATCCGGTAATTCATCTATATCCACATTGTTAATATCTTCTATAGGTTCATTCAAATTATCTACATTTTCCACCGACATATCAGCCACCTTTTATACTCTATAAAAATATTGAATTTCTTCTTTTCTTTGATCAAGCGGATCTTCTAAGCTTGGTGCTTGTAACACACTTCTTCTGGGATTGATAGGATGTTCCATAAGTACATACCTGCATTCATCATATATATGGTCTTCCTGTGCAGTATTTATATCTTCCACCTTTACATCATCATAAACAAGGTTGGGTATAGTTCTGATGAAGTGCTTACAAGTATTAAATACATAAAACATTGCATAGCCCTCTTTATCAAATGCAAACCTGTAATGATACTGCATTTTTCCTGCAAGTCTTGTATTATCTCCACGCATAAGGGATATGGACTCTTTCTCCATCATCTCAGCTATACTCTCACCCCTTGACCTATCCCATATGGAGGGGTCTGCTATACCGTATATTTGTCTCCCTTTCAGATTAGGGTCTGTATTTTCATAATTTCTAATTCGTCTTGCAATCTCTCTAGGCTCAATCTTTATTCCTGTATTATCTACTTTTGTACAGCTATAAAACTCCTTTATTCTGTATATAACTCCGTCATGATCTACAGCATACCAGCCTACACTGAACGGTTTTGCATACCCAAAGTCAAATCCTCTGTATATTTTCCAGCTTTTGGGAATATCAAACTCATTTATTACATGGGTAAACTTATGAGTGTCATATCCGTCTATATTGTCCCTAAACTCTGTAAATACCTGTCCGGCAAAAGTATCCCAGTTACCGTTCAGCAATGCCTCTCTGTCAGCCTCATCAAGTAATGCGAGATTTGCTATATAATTAGGGTCTGCATTAAGAAGTTCCTGATTGTCATAAACTTTTGAAGGTATAAAAATCTTGTCCCTTGTATATGACTGCAAAGCCCCTTTGTTGTCCACAACTGATATAACTTGTTTAACAGGCTCATAAGGCTTACCTGCCTTTACAAAATAGGCTTTAACCCATCCATGCCCTATACCTCCGGGGTTTCCTGTCGCACGCCTATATACCCTTGTACCTTTTCCGCTTGGTCTGTTTCTTGAGTACATATAACTGTACTCATCCCAAGTAAAGTGTGTAAGCTCGTCAAAGCCTATAAAGTCATACCTCTTACCCTGATAATTTATCTTATCCGCCGCTCTGGTCATATTTCCGAAGTAGATTTTTGCACCACCGGGAAATGTCCACACATGCTTACTATCGTTATATTTTGCTTTAGGACAAGCTGTTTTATATAACCATCTGCTGCGGTCTATAAGCTCTGATAACTGTGGGTAGGTCTTACGAAAAATAATTGCATTGTAGTTAGGTATATGCACCTGTCTTAGAGCCTCAACAAGCAAATAATCTGACTTACCGCCACCTGCTGCACCTCCATAAAAACCTTCATATTCAGGTCTAGACATCATTAATGATTGTTTTGGTTGAGGTGTCCATATGACAGGTTTAGAAGGTTTAACAGCTGATTTACTTTTCATGTTCTACCTCTTGAACTTTAGTAATCTCTATGATGCCACCTTCATCATCGTCAGGTATAACTTCATTTCTTCTTTGTTTCCAATCGTCTCTTTTACGATTACAAAGCCAAAATACTATAGCAGCTACATCTGCCGGCATATGTTTTTTCATCTTTTTCTTTGCTGTCAGTTCTATTTCACCGGTTTCCTTATTAGTTCTAAACTCTTCAACAACTTCTTCATAACTGTACCCTGTAGCTCTTTTATACAAGGCATTTTCAACATGCCTATCAACAATATCTTTGCCCTTTTTTAAAGCCTCTGCTATCTCCACATATTTATTTTTCCATACATAGAGTGAAGATGTAGCTATACCCATATTTTCAGCTATCTGCTCATCTGATAATCCGTCTTTTGCCCAACCCTCAAGTTTTATCAATCCTTCTTCTGTAAGCCAATAAGCATACTTACCTTTAGCCATCAAAATCACCACCGTACATTTCTATCTCTGTCATAATAAATCTCCAATTCGTTTTTTATAAATAAAAAAGGCAGCCATTACCGGCTACCCTTTTACCTTTATGGAGGATTTAGTATTGAAGGAAGGGAATTAGTATTGGCAGAAGGGGGTGTTACCTCAAATCCCATAAGCATATTAGCATAAAAGCAATATCAATTAGTATCAACTTTTATCAACTATTTAAAATTTTCTCAAACTCTTTTAACGATTTTTTATGTAAAGTATGTACCCATTGAAATGACATTCCGGTTCGTTCTGCCACCGCCTCGAATGTTTCATTAGACAAGTAATACATAGATAGTATTACCTTGTATCTGTCATCAGAAATTCTGTCTATCTTACCTGCAGCCTCTTCTTTCAAGTATACAAGTTTATCTATGTCTTTATTAATAGCTTTTTCTAATTTGGTAAGCTTTGCAATAATATCTTCCGATAAGTCAATAGCTATAGCTTTTAGCTTTCTCTTTTCAAGCAGCTTGGCATCTATCCGGTTGTCTAAGTATTTTAGCTGCCTGAGATACTCTTTAGCTTTCATCTATTCACCCCTTTCTTTGGTTCGTTATTTTCAAAAAGCATCAATTCTTTTGCTTTATTACTGAATTCTTTAGACACTTCAAAGCCGTAAGAATTTCTATTAAGCTCCCTTGCAGCTCTTAGTGTTGTACCACTTCCCGCTACAGGGTCTATTACTATATCCCCCTCATCTGTGAATATTTCTATAAGTCTTTTTAGCAAGCTTACAGGCTTTCGTTGTTAAACTTAGGTAATTTATCTCTATATAAGATTAAGCCATATTCAGTAGCTCCGCATATCTCCTTTCTGTTTTACTTTAACAGGTTGTTTAGTTTTTCGTATTCATTAGATATTGATTTTTTATGTCCTTGTATTACCTTTTCAAGTTTTTCTTTTATAAGCTTTATCATATCTTCCTCCTCATCTGGATTCAACACAATATCAACATCTGTATCTCCCTCCTCTTCAGTGTATCCCGAAATTTTTATACAGTGAAGTTTCATAACATCTAGCTTTTCCAGTTTTTCATTTATATCGCAAATCCATTCGTTGTGCATGTCTATGTTTTCTATACATATCTGCACAGCTAAAGCCTTTTCTAATATCTCACAGTGTTCTTTATCTGTCATTCAACTTTACCTCATTTCTTATTCTTGACATCTATCTATGATGTTGCTTATACTCTCTAAATCCTCAAGACTTAACATCTCGCATTGTTTATTGCTGTAATTGAATGAATCTCTTATCTTTCTTAATAATTTTTCTTTTTTCAATTCGTCAAAATAATCTTCTGCACAGAGATAAAGACCCTGTTTCATCTGTTTGTAACCTTTATAAATCTTAAAGTCTTCTTGAGAGTCAAAAGTCTCAAAATACCCTCCTAAGCTTACTGTGACGTATTTTCTTCCAACTTTTATAACTTCCGCCTTACTGATTTTATCTAACTCTCTTTTGTGAGTATTATTCTCGTATCCTTTTCGTACAAGATACAAAGTCTGACCAACTTTCAAGTTTTTTATATTAATCATCTTTACTCCTCTACCTTGTCATAACCGTAATCAAGAAAACTGGCGACATAACTATAAATTTCTTCATTCATTTCTTCTTCGTTTTCAAAATCCTTCTCGTCCAATTCAAGCACATCTTCAAAGTTTATATAAGCGGTCACTCTATATTTCGCCATTATATTACCTGCCTTTCTTCTCCAGTACTTCGCATATTGCACTTATTCTTTTTTCTCCAAGCCCCTTTATGCCTGTCAGTGCCTCGTGAACATCTTCAAACGTCAATGCCCCTTTGTCAGTTGCTTTTTCTCCATCTTCAAAGCCGTTCCTATAGATTTTTTCAGCCCACAAGTGCATCTGATTATGATCCATCTTTTTTATCTTCAGGTATTCCTTCCTGTTAAGTTCAAATTTCTTTTTAGCCATATTTTCCTCCTTAATCTTCCAGATTTTCAAATACCAACACCGTAACCTTCGGATCATCTTTATCAATATCAAAACGGTCCTTAAATCCTGCCACATTTTTCCATCCGTCATTTTTTATCAGCCCTGTTTCAATCATGGCATCAAGTATGTACTTCTTAGCACTTGCTATGTTGTCTTTATCCCTTCTTTTATTCTTCTCATACCAGTAAAAGTTGATTTTTACCGGCTATATACATTCATAGCCCTTAAGACCTGCTTCATATATAGCCGCCTTGACCATATCCATGTTCTTTCTCTTAAGCTTGTTTCCTGTTACCCAATACTTTCTGTTGGCAGCTATAAGCTCATTGAGTCCTGCAAGGCTGCCTTTGATTGTAAAGCTAATCATTGCTTTGCCCCCTTCTCCCTTTTAGTCTTTCATTCATTTTTTTACTGATAAGACCATCCAAGTCTTCGTCATTATCATTTCTTTGTTCAAAGTTTAAAAATCGATTACCGGTAACCCTTGTGGATTGATTTCCTTGAATTGCCTGTTTAGGCTTATTCTTCTCTTCAAGCTTGAAAAAACCTGTCCAACTTTTCAATATTGATTTTTTTATTATCTTTATAGCCAGTTCTGTATCTTCACCCGCAAGTTCTTTGAGTTCTTCCATGTGTTCTTTTATAGCCCTACTGGTCAAATCTTTCTTTGCTTCTTTTCTATCTGCTATATAGTCCTTAAAAGCTTTATCTAAATCAGGGTCTTGATAATAAACAACCTCTTTCTGTTTACTATCTGATTTTTTTACTATCTTTTGAGTGTCCGCACTTTTCGCACTATATATATTATTTTTATTTACTTTACTTTCCTTTACTTTACTTTGTGTATTATTGTTTACAACTATTGAGTTTTTGTATACATTAACTGGATTAATGTATACATTTTTGTATTTTTGGGTGCACTTAATTAAGAAGATACTCTTTTTTCAATTCGACATGTTCTCGTCTGGATGTTCCGAGTAAGTAATTTTCCTGTATCTCAGAAGATGTTAAGATACGATACTTATCATACATGTCTTTTGAAAAAATGAATCTTCTAATACAAGCTTCGACAATTCCGTCTATTAAGTTTCTATCATCACTAAATGAACCGTTCTCCGACGCAAAGAGCAATGACCTTTCTTCGTCCCATTCACAGTAGTAACCATACTCTCCATATATTTTCTGCAAGAGTTTGACGACTATAGCAAATCCTTTTAATCCATATTCAGCTTGTATTAATCTTATCCTCTCATCACTTTGGCACTCAAAAGGGAAATAATCTAAACCTACCTTTCGTGGTCGTGCCATTTAATACCTTTCTGTATAGATAGATATTCTATACATACACTTAAATTGTTTTTATCTTGATTGTATCCCCTTCTTTGACGAATAAAAGAAGGGGACTATAATGGCTTTCTTCGTAACATATCCCTGTGATATAAAGCCAAATGAGGTTACAGCATTTTTTAACGTGGTTTGCTTCCACAAAAGTATATTCATAAGTTCGGCTTTTATAGCAGCTTATCCGACCCTGCTAAAGATTCGGCTTTTATAGTAGATTAGTCCAACCCTACTGTTGTTTGATTACAATTTTTTAAGGTCACCATTTTAGATACCTTTAACTTGTATATTATTACTCACATACTTTCTTCTAATCACCAAAAAGGCTATTTTGTATGTCATCCTTTGCAATGGTATTCGCTTCCGGCTCTTCTTTTACTTCATTACCCTCTTCTTGCTCTGTACTACACTCGCCTACATCATCCGGTACTGCATCAATAACAGTATCTTCATTAATGTCATCTTCCTGATTATCTACATAATAGGATGAACCGTCCTGATTGATTACTGCCATATCCTTATCAAATGCTGTCATCATGTCTATGCTCATGATTCCCCACTTGCTTATAAGCTGCCTTAACATGGTTTTGTATGCCATTGAGTCAAAGTCTTTAGCCCAAAAGGTCCATGCAGTACCTTTTCTTTTATCTGCTGCATAAGCCTGTGAATACTTCAATGCGTGCTCTTCCATCTTCTTTTTAGACCAGTACAAAGTTTTCTTAAATCCGTTTGTATACTCGAACATTGCATAATAGCCGATAGTTTCCGTATTCTCTCTTACGGTATCATCCTCTATAAGATTAACTTCTATCTCTTCATTAAGTGGATCATATCGTACAAGTTCGCCATTTTTGATTGCTAACACATTAAGCTTTTTATACTGACCGCTTCTCATTGCCAACTGTAAATATCCCTTGTACCCGAGCTGGAACTGTGCAACCTTCCCTTTTGTCTTATCATTAAACGGTACCATGTAGTACTGCCCAAGCTGTGGACTTGGAGAAAGTCCTAAACTATTTCCTAAAAGTGCTGCTGAAAGAATTGACTGATTTGTGCAACTTTGCAACTCTTGGTTTGTATTAACTGCTGAAACTATTGAAGATATAAACCTGTCCCCGTTCTTTCCACCTATAACACTGTTTATCTGATTCTTAACTGCATCCTGTGTAAGATATGCTGTAAGTCCGTTGCTCTTCTTTTGCTTTGCTAAACTGTTCTGTACTGCCATTTTTTCTATCTCCTTCTTTTCTTTAATTACTTGTAGGTCTTCTGAACTTTATGTTGTTGAGTTTAAGATAAGATGCAAGCTTTTTAGCCTCTTCACTGCTAAGATAAGCTTCAAACCCTATCCACTCCCTTGGCATTAAGGGTTCGTCCAAATCGGAAGGTTCACCTTTTTCTTCTGAATTCTTGACAGTTTCTCTTTCCGGTATCGGATTTTCAAGTGCCTTAGCATCCTCTTCCTGTGCTTTCTTAGCTTCTTCCTTTGCCTTAAGCTCTGCTTTTCGTTGTTCCTCCTCAGCTTTTCTCTTAGCTACATCTACAAGCCTGTTAGCCTCGTTTATAGCCTTTGTAACATCTAAAGTTTTTTTATACACATCCTTAGCTTCAAATGAATACTCCGGAAGACAATCCAGTGTATTTAATGCATTTTCTACATCAATAAGGATATTCTCAATATCTTTCTTGATACTTGCCATTGAAGTGGATGCATTAAGCCATTTTGGATTAAATATCTGCTCATAGGTAGGAATTTCTCCAACCTGTAGGCTTTCCCAGTATTCTTTAATATCTGCTGCCTTTTTCGCCTTTTTCTCTTCATCAAATGCCTTTATCTGACTGTCTATAAGTGCTATAGGTTCATTTACTATAGCTACTATATCCTTAACTTGTTTTTCAAATGTTTCATAAGGCTCTAAGTACTTCCTTTTGATTTCTTTTCTTTTATCCTCTAAAGCTGTTACAAACTTATTTAACTTAGCCTTGTCTGCCTTAGCTGATGTAACCTGATCATCTGTATAAACTAATGTCTTATACATCTCTACCTTTTGGGTAACTTCTGCCTTTATCTCTTCATGATTCCATTCAATAGCCTGTAAAGCATTATCATCTTTCGGACTGTATATCTTTAGCTCCATATTTACTCCTTTTTGGTTTTTAAGTGGTTGTCAATTATAGGTTTACAACCACTTTCGGTTTTATCATTTTTATGTCAGATCCAACTGTAAACATCCGGTTGACAGTTGATTTTATATATCAGGAAGGATAAGACTTGGAGGATTTCTTTTTTTAAGACTTTCCCAAAACTTCTCTTCTTCCCTACATAAGTACTCTATATCCTCTTCAACTTCATTGCGATCTATAAAGTAGTGCCTTATTTGTATATAGACCTCATTATTGAATACACTCTTTAGCTGTGCTTTTAATACTGCAAAGTCATACTCTGTAACCATCAGGCAGTGAATTACTTGCACATAGTAGTTTTCAGGTATCTTTCCTTTCCAGTTCTCTTTTTGCATGCTTTGAAGTATATTTGTTGTTTTTATTTCCAGTATGCCCTTCCTGCCGGTATCCTTTTCGATAAGCTCACCATCAAGGCTTGCATGAGCAAATGGATACTTATCGTTTATAAACATATTGTTTTCATCATAAAGCACTTCATAATTCGGGTAATCAAGCTTGAAAAGCTCTCTTAAATAATTTTCTGCTGCTATACCATACTTTACATAGTCTTTATCTGATATATCTTTAGGCTTGATTTTTCCCTTTTTCTCAAACCACAGGTCTGTGTTTGATTTGTATGGGTTAAGCCCCAGTACAGCCGCTGCATCTGAACCACCGAGTTTTTCTCGATGGTTCAGCCATTCATTACGGTCTTTTAATATTTTTTTCTCTAGCATTTTTTATACCTATTTGTTATAATTACGCATGTATATATATTTATTTACTTTTGTAGCTTACAGCTTCTCTTCCTTAAAGGGCTGTAAGCTCTTTTTATTGCTGTAAAGTAGTATATCTGCAAAGCTTACTATCATTTCCTTACCTGTCTTAAGTACCTTTATTTTAAGCAAGTTAGGATACAGTTTAATGACTTCCACTCTGTCTGTTTTCTTTTTAGGTTTTGAACTGTCTGTAAAATCTTCAGAACAAAAAGACTCATAAGTGTAGTCAAACCTGTCACCAAGCTTGACTGTTGCTTTAAGTTCTTTTATTCCTATGCCATGATATCTGATATTCCCTGAATATTTAGCTACTGCCATCTACATCACCTCTCTATAATGACCGCTTCTTTGCAGAAATTCAGGTATGTGTAACTCCCTCGGTTCTACTGCTTCAAATGTTATAGTAAATATAGTTCTTGTACCGTCCCTAACTACTTCTGTACTTATATGCTTCCTTCCAGGAGCAAACACACTTACTACACTTTCATTACTCTCACACATAGCTACCTCCTTTATATTTACACATCCTTGCCTAAACACTTATTCAGCTTGTCCTCATATATCCAATACCTGTGATTAGTACCACCACCTTTTGATACATAACCTATGTCAATATCCTTATTTCTCATTAACATCCTGAGGGTACATTCAGCCATGCCTAATCGCCTTGCAGCTTCTTTAGTGGATACCCTCTTACTTTCCATGATTTCATTTTCTGCCACTTATGAATCACCCCCCTGCTCTTTATCATCTATATAAAATGCAAATGTCATCATTACAATTACTGCAAATATACTTCCTACAACCTGCATTACTCCTCCTCGTACTCTTCATAAAAATCATGTCGAGTGAGCAGATTTGCTCTAAACATTGCCATATGAAGTGGAATTAGAGCACAAAAATCGTAGTCTTCATATCCATCTTGGTCTACTTCATTAATAATTGATTTGGCTATCTCAACCCCATTTTTGTACAAAGTTTTTGTATACCTGCGTCCAAAATCTCCACAACTCATATTGTCATAGATGAATTCGTATTCTTCACCCTCATATTCAAAAACGGTTTTCTTAAGCGGCTGGTGATACCCACCGCCATTATTAGACTTGTCAGGGTCATAAAATTCATTTTGTTCTGATGCTGTTTTACTTAAAATTTTTATTCCGTTCAAATTATTACCTCCTCTTTTCTAAGCGTGTCAATTGCAATATTTAACGCTTCGACATCGCTCCCCCACACGCCAAAGCCTTCTTCGTCTTCTTTTATGTGCTCCTTACAATGCTCTCTTAAATCTTCTAATTGTTCTATCGCTTCCTCTTTGTTCATTCTTCCCTCCTAACCTACCTTTTCTTCTACTCTTTCAATCAACGGCAAAATTCCTTTTAAAAACTCTACATACTTAATTGCGTTTTCCGTATTCATCAATTCCTCCTGTTACCTATGCCCTCTGCTTGTTATTCAAAGTGGTTTTATCTACATGAAAATTATTCATGTATGAAGGTAAAAAAATATCCCCTATCTTTACTCCAAAATAATCGGCTAAAGCACATACCTTGCTAACTGAAACATTTGAAATATCTTTTTCCCATGCATTGTATGTCTGTGTAGATATCCCTAATGCCCTTGCTACTTGCGTTTGAGTTTCATTTTTTCTAGCTCTTAATTCTTTTACTGTATATTTCATATCAGTCATTTATTACCACCTCCTGAGCATATATTACATGAATTAAATTCATGTGTCAATACCTGACTTGATTTTTTTTCATATTTTTTTGTAATTTATTAAAAAGAACTTGAATTTATTTCTTATGTACTATATTATATTATTAATTAAGTTAAAAGGAGGTGAAAAGTATTGCTTGCAAACAATATGGCAATTATTGCCGATGTGGCGTTTTCTTCCCCGACATCTGATTTGGGAATAT